>Ga0116172_10002370_pt1 | contig 16485 bp, 16 predicted proteins | sample AD_UKC083_MetaG_FD_89799 | JGI IMG/M metagenome (GOLD analysis project Ga0116172, IMG submission 89799) | Active sludge microbial communities of municipal wastewater-treating anaerobic digesters from USA - AD_UKC083_MetaG | ecosystem: Engineered > Bioreactor > Anaerobic > Digestate | place: USA...
ATCTTTTCTTTGTTATCTCCAAAGTCAGAAAATATATACCCAGCACAGAGAATAAGGAGTAAATAGATAGGAGATAAACACCTAAATCTATGTAATTATTACTGATATTAAAATAATTAATTACGCTAGAGAATAGCGACATTGTATAGGGAAAAAGAGGATAAAATTTCATTAAAAATACAGATTCATCGGGTCCTATCTGTTGAAAACCCGGAAGTACATATTTACCGTGTTTATCGTAAAGATCCTTTTCTTCAGTATTAAGCGTATCTCTAAATGTGTTTCTTACAACCAGTGAATTTTGCCTTGTAAATAACGCAGACATATTTATATAAGTGCCTTGATCTTGTCCTCCCATAACAAAAAGAGTTGGTTTTCCATTGAATAAGAAAGTTAAGAGAAGAAGGATGAATACATCAAATATTTTATATTTTAGAATGTTACGCATCGTGTCTTTAGTATATTACATCAAAGACATAAACCTTCTTATTTTTAAAAACATGGGTTTCTGATAAAGATACCCAGTCATCCTTGAGTAATGTCTCTAATTTATTTTGCTCGGGAAGAGGATGTTCTTCAAGATCGGATACCACTAAATACAATTTCTTTATATTGAATTCCTTTATATTATATTCAAAATCGTACATATTCTTTAATGAAAAATTATATATAGTTTCTTCACCCAGTGTTTTTAAGCGCTGTTTTTTATGAACCTTTGAAGATAGCGCCCAATTCCACTCAGGTTTAACGTATGTATTTTTTCTATACAGTTTGGGAAGATCATCCCATCCGGGATTGCTTATCCATATCTTTTCATCGTCTTTAAATAAACTAACTATCTTTTTGCATTCCATGTTGGGACCCCATTTTAATGCCCAGTTTAACTGACCTTCTTCAAAAAATAACATGCTCATTAATATAGTTCCAAATGATATAACTCCAATAGAAGAAATTAATACAACAGGAAAAATCCTAGATTCTTTAATAATATTATTTTTACTGTACCAGTATAATATTAGCGATAGAAGAATGAATGTTTCCAGAAGCATTTTAGTAAATAATGATTTATTTTCATACTGCCAGCCCAATGTGGTAAAAATAATGGAAAATATAATTGCATAGGCAGAGAAATACTTCCTTCTGATCTGATCTTTTAAAAATAATATAAAGAAGAATATGGAAAGAAAAGTTACGGGAAAAAAGTATCTGCCGTTTGAGGCTCGGATAATAACTACCCCAAGGAATGTTAAATAAATCAGTGGCATTATTACTAAGTTAGTATTTTTATTCTTAACAACTTGAATAAGAAATAATACTGCTGAGAATGCAGTAACAGCTATGATAGTCTTAGATATGGTAAGAAGAGAAAATACTAACGGAGTCATCATTTTCAGAGTGTAATTCTTAATAATCAGCAAGTATAATGATATTTTAGTATTATCCTTGGTCTTTTCTTGTTTTTTCATTTGTACAGCCAGAGTAGGTGAATCTGTATATTCTTTGATAGCTGTAGATGTAGCTACTGTTGGTTTAAAATGACGGAATTGGTATTCTAAACCTTTTGTAGTTAATCCAAAAAGAGAAGCATTGACCATGTTGATAGGTATTACGGAAGTATAAAAGCTTAATATGAGGTAAGTAAGGGAAGGAAGTGATAATATCAGTAAATTTCTAAATCCCTTTATTATTCTTTTTATTAAAATATCCCTATTTTCGATAATAGATTCATACAGTATCCATACTATTACTGAGGGAAACACAGCATAGAGAGTTGTTTCCCTGGCATCAAATACAAGAAGAAGAGCAATACCTATAAGCCACTTTGATTTCTTGTATAAAATTAAATAAATAAAAAGCAGCAGACTAAATATACTTGGTACTTCTCTTAAATATCTGGAATTCATACTAATGAATATAGAATTTGTTGCCAGAAGGTATGCCCCGGCCACTGACCAGTAACCGAAGTTAAAATATTTATCCAATATTTTATAAAAGAGGTAGATGGTTGCAGCCCCGAGAATAAAATTAAAAAATGTAGCAATAAATACAGAAGGGCCTGTTATTAAATAAATTAATGCTACGGGCAGTTTAAATATAAATCCATGCAGACCTACACCATAATCACCAAACCACATCCCTCTTTTTAATAATTCTGTTATTAATATTGTTTCACTGAAGTAATATGTACCGTCACTTTTAGGACCACGGTATGCTGAAATTATTAACCCAAAAGAAATAAATACTGCCAAGAGTATAATTATTAACGTTTCTTTCTTAAGCCCAAGTAGCTTGTTAATCATTTTATATATATTTTGGGCAGTAGGTTATCAGAGATAGATAAGTGATGTTATCATTTTACATAAATATTTTTAATATTTAAATAGAGAAGATATAAATGATAAAATCTATCAGGATGATCAAAAATAAAAACGATTATTTAGTAATTAAACCGCCTTCAGGATTATTAAATATTGATTGGAATGAATTATGGAAATATAGAGAGCTGCTTTATATATTTGCCTGGAGGGATATTAAGGTTAGATATAAACAGACTGTTATTGGCATAGCATGGGCTTTATTTCAGCCTTTTGTTACTATGGTAATATTCAGTTTTTTCTTTGGTAAATTGGCTAAAGTACCTTCAGAAGGAGTACCTTACCCCATATTTGTATATTCAGGTCTGTTATTTTGGAATTATTTTTCCAGTTCTCTTACTAATGCTAGTAATTCATTAATCAATGAGCAGAATATTATAAAGAAGGTATATTTTCCCAGATTAATACTTCCAATATCGGCTACTGTTACACACCTTATAGATTTTGGATTTTCTCTATTAATTATGATAGGGATGATGATTTATTTTAAAATGCAATTATCTCTGCACATATTGTATATTCTTCCATTGTTGTTAATAATAACTACTATATCTTCATCGGGTATAGGATTATTTCTTTCTTCGGTAAATGTAAAATATAGGGATGTAAGGTATATACTTCCGTTTTTTATTCAAATCTTATTATATTTAACTCCTGTAATATATCCGGTCAGCATTATACCTGAGAATATTAGATGGATTATGTATTTAAATCCAATGTCCGGCGTAATAACAATTGCCCGATCAATGTTTCTTAATACCGGAAATATTGATTATATGTCATTGCTAGTATCCTTATTCATTTCATTTCTTTATTTTCTTTTTGGTATTTATTACTTTAAGAAAATGGAGCAGTATTTTGCCGATATCATATAATTTATGACTGAGCCAATAATAAAGATAGAAAATCTAGGAAAGAAATATATATTAAGACATAAAGAAAAATATATAACTCTAAGAGATTCGCTGAATAATTTAATTCCAAATTTGTTATCAAAGAATAATAGGGAAGAATTTTGGGCTTTGAAAGATATTAATGTTAGTTTATATGATGGCGATGTCTTGGGAATTATAGGAAAGAACGGATCAGGAAAAAGTACATTATTAAAAATTATGTCCAGAATAACTTACCCCTCTCAAGGACAGCTGACCATAAAAGGAAATGTAGCATCATTACTAGAGGTTGGTACAGGTTTTAATCCGGAGTTAACCGGAAGAGAAAATATTTATCTTAATGGAGCTATTTTAGGTATGAAAAGTATTGAGATTAGAAAAAATTTCGATGAAATAGTAAATTTTTCTGGAGTAGAAAAATTTTTAGATACACCGGTAAAACATTATTCCTCTGGAATGTATGTCCGTTTGGCGTTTTCTATAGCGGCTCATTTAAGCTCAGATGTATTGCTAGTGGATGAAGTACTGGCTGTTGGAGATGCAGAATTTCAAAAAAGATGCCTAAGAAAGATGGGCCAAGTTGCTAAGAGTGGGAGGACAGTACTGTTCGTTAGTCATAATATGCAGTCCATAAGCGATCTGTGTAATAGGGTTATTTTATTGTCAGAAGGTAAATTAATAGGTGATGGAAAGCCCCAAGATATAATATCACAATATATTGATAAGATAAGAAATGTTGCTGACAAGGAAAATAATATAAACACAGAAGGCAGAAAAGGTACGGGTTTGGTGAAGATAGACAAAGTAGAATTTGGTAACTTAATATCGGGGGAGGAAGCTAGGATAAAGATGCATTATTCATCTGCAAAAAGAAACGATAAACTAATAAATTGTAGAGTAGCGTTTGCAGTAAAGGATTTAAAGTATAATCTTTGTTTTATATGTTCAACTGAAATGTATTTCGAGGATAATTTACAATTGAATCCTACTGGAATTTTGGAATGTACCATAAATAAACTACCTTTAGGAGAAGGTGAGTATGTCGTAGACTTGTTCTTTGAGGAAAACAACGTTGTAGTTGATTGGTTGGAAGATTCTATGATAATCAATGTATCTGCGGGAAAATTTCATCCCGGAGTTAGGCAAGTCCCCAAAGGCCACGAAGGCAAAGCAGGTACTTTGGTTGAGCACAAATGGAGTACATTATAAAAATGATAAAAAAGATAATAAATCTGTTATATAGGATATCTGGATATACAAAGAAAGAAATATCTAGTAGAAATAACATATTAAGAATATTTGATGATTGTTATAATTATCGTGACTCTATTAAAAATAATTATAATATAAAGATAGGCAATGAAGTTATTACGATACCGTGGTACACCTATCCCGCTATAGAATATCTCTTATCAATAGATTTATCTGAGATGGATGTTTTTGAATATGGTTGTGGTAATTCCACCGAATTTTGGTCTAAAGTAGCAAGAAAGGTTATAAGTGTAGAAGATAACGAGGAGTGGTATAACAAATTAATAAGTAAGTCGATAAAAAACAGCCAGATTAAGTTGATAAAGGAAAAGGATAGCTATGTTAGCAGTGTAAAAGATATTGATGCTGATATCTGTGTAATTGATGGAAGTTACAGGCTTTCTTGTTCAAAAGCAATTCAAGATAGGGAATACATAATGGTAATATTGAATAACTCTGATTGGCATACAGCGGCCAGAAATACTTTAGATACGTATAAATGCTATGTAAGAATAGATTTTAACGGTTTTGGTCCAAAGAATAGCTATACTTGGACTACAAGTATATATTTGAATAGAAAACATATATTCAGGTATAAAAAGATAGAACCGTTAGGAGGATTGAAAAAGGAAATAATGAATGATGTTGAGTAAGATTAAAAGATTAAAACCATACGATATTATAGATATAATGGAAAACAGGGGAAAACTTATCTACTCTCAGGAGGGGGAAGATATTATTATAGAAAGAATATTGGATAAAAAGAATGCAGGTTATTATGTAGATGTGGGTGCATTTGAACCCAAAAAATTCTCTAATACCTACTATTTTTATAAAAAAGGATGGAGAGGAATTAATATTGAACCAAATCCTGATAAATTTTCCTTATTTAATGAGCAAAGGAAAAAAGATATAAATTTAAATATAGCAATATCTGATAGTGAATCAGAATTGGACTATTATCGTTTTAAGGTTTCTGCTTATAATACATTTGTTAAGCAGAGATATCAGGAAGTAATGGATAAAAATAGAAGTGAGTATCTTGGAAAGGTTAAGATAAAGACCTATAAATTATCGAAAATACTAGATGAATATCTTCCTAAAGATAAACATATAGATTTTTTAAGCATAGATACAGAAGGTTTAGAGGTTGATGTGTTGAAAAGTAACGATTGGAGTAAATATAAACCGGAATTAATAGTTATAGAAATCGTATCGGATTCTATACATTCTATATTTGAAACACAGGCACATGAGATGTTAGATCAATTAGGATATATATTTTCTGCAAAAACATTTAATACGTGTTTTTATTTAAGAAGAAAGTAAATTATGGGATATAAAGTACCTATTTTATTTCTTATATATAATCGTCAAAAGGAAACAGAAACCGTATTTAAATGTATAAGAGATATAAGACCGGACGATATGTTTGTTGTAGCTGACGGGCCTAAGAAGGAGAATACCGATGATATTTTAAAATGTAATAACACAAGAGATGTTGTTAATAACAATGTTGATTGGGAATGTAACCTCACTAAGATTTATAGAAAAGAAAACATGGGTTGTAAATTATCAGTTTACAACGGGATAAGTGAGTTTATGAATAAGTATGGTTATGGGATTATTCTTGAGGACGACACTGTACCTAACAAATCATTTTTTAAATATTGCGAAGAATTATTAGAAAAATACAAAAATGACGAACGAATAGCAGTAATAAGTGGCGATAACTTTATTCCAAGTAAACATATAAAGAACAGCTATGAGTTCTCAAAATACCCATTAATATGGGGATGGGCTACTTGGAAACGAGTTTGGGATAAATATGATGTTTCTATGAAGGAATGGGAACATTTCAAAAAAGACGAAATGTTAGATAGCGTTTTTGATACTGTTGAAGAAAGGAAGTATTGGACGAATATTTTTAATAAACAATATAATAATGAAATTGATGCGTGGGATTATCAATTATCATTTCTATGTATGAAAAATAAATTATTGTCTATATACCCAAAATATAATTTAGTAAAAAACATAGGTATAGGGAGTAAAGACGCAGCACATACAAAAAAGTATAAGCGAGAATATGTAAAAGAAACTAGCGAATTAATGTTTCCCCTAGACCACCCAAATGACATCTATATTAATAGAGATAACGATTTATTGATTTCTAGGTTACGTTTTGGAATTAAAAAGAAAAATATCTATACAAAAATTAAAAATATATTTAAAAAAGTACTACGTGTTTAATATATATATGAAGTGTATTAGAAGGATAATTAAAACTATATTTATTATTTCAGAAAAGTTACCTGCTATAGGTAAAATAGTTAAAAATATTAGAATTAATATTTTGAACAATTATAGAATATGGCTAGTACAGCAGTCGGAAGATAATATTTTTATCCCAAGAGTTGAAAATGCTGGAAGTATAGTAGGTAATTATCAGATAATGCACAATGGTATAAAAATACTAAAAGATGGATATTACGGAGACTGGGTTACAAGGATGTTTAGTGAAAATAGAGGGGTTCATGAACCTCAGGAGGAAAGGGTATTTCAAGAAGTTTTAAAAAAGATACCAAGAGGCGGGTGCATGGTGGAACTGGGGGCATATTGGAGTTTTTACTCGCTTTGGTTTTATAAAAATATACCAGAAGCCAAATGCTATATGGTGGAACCTTCTTCCGATAATATAAAGATTGGGGAAAGGAATTTTGAGGAGAATAGTAGTAAAGGCATATTTATTAATGCTTGTATAGGAAATTCTAATGAATTTCCAGGTGTAAGGGTAGCAACAATGGATGAATTAATGGAAGAATACCAAATAAAGCACTTAAGTATTCTTCATTCTGATATACAAGGTTCTGAATACGAAATGATAAAACAATCATCAGAACTATTGAAGGAGAATAGAATAGATTATGTATTTATTTCTACACACACAAATGAAATACATTACAAATGTTTGGAGTATATAAAAAAATACCAATACGATATTATTGCTGAGTATGATGTTGATAAATCATTTTCATGGGAAGGTTTGATTGTTGCGAATAGTAAGCTAGTAGAACATGTTGATATAAATAATATCTCTATTAATAGAAGACCAAGACATATACTAGATTGGAAAGATGTTGGTAAGACTGATTGGGCAATGTTTAAGAAATTTATTAAAAATGGGTAGTTGAATAAATTCTATGATGTTCTCTAAAATAACAACAAAAACTATTAAAACGTTAGAATACCCGATAAATATATTAATAACACAGATAAAACAAAATGAGTGTACAAAACTAAAAGATAATATATTACTGTATAAGCTTTTATCTAAGGCACCTAAATGTTTTGACAGGGTATTTGAGTATCCCTGGGTTTTAAAAAATATTGACATAAAAGAGGGCAGATTACTGGATGTAGGCTCTACTGTAGGAAATATGCTAAAGGAGTTAATCCCGGAAAACATTGAAATACATACTATAAATACAGAAAAGAAGGAAAGCAATAATAAAACAATACAATATATCGGAGATATAAGAAAAACAGAATATAAGGATAATTACTTTGATGCTGTAACATGTATATCTACTTTAGAGCATATAGGTGTAGAAGGAAGATACCATTCTGATAATGACCCGGATGGACCTAAAAGCCATGATAGAGATGCATAGAATATTAAAATCTGGGGGTAAATTATATATAACAATTCCTTATGGAATTAGAGATGTACTACCTATAAATAAACTATATAACAAAGATAGAATGAATGTTCTCACCAAGGATTTTAAAATAATAAAAGAAGAATATCTAAAATACAATAGTAAGTATTCATTATGGTTAAATTCATCTGAGCAGGAAGCAGGAATGACAGATTGGTTAAAAGATAGATGGTATTCACTGGCATTTTTTATCTTAGAGAAATAATATGGTTTATGTATTAATACCTACAAGAAATAGAAAAGAATTACTGGAGAAATGTATCGATTCATTAATTAAGCAAACACACAAAGATATCAAAATTGTAGTTATTAATGATGGAAGTACCGATGGTACGGAGGAATTATTAAAAACAAAATATCCCGATGTTAGAATAATCAAAGGAGATGGAAATCTATGGTGGACAGGATGCATGATAAAAGCAGTTGAATATACCCTACCCCAAGTATCAGATAATGATTATATTCTGCTTCAGAATGATGACACGTACATGGAGGATAGTTATGTATCAGATTTGGTAGAAATGAGTGAAAAGAATAATAGAATGGCATTAGGTACAACACTGAAGGATATTGATAGTAATAAAGTTATTTATAATACCCATTCCTTTAAGAATTTTCTTATTACACCTTACGTTATTGATACTGACAGGGAGGTAGTAGATACGTTTACTATCAACGGCAGGGGAACTATAATCCCGGTAGAAGTATTTAATAAGGTAGGTAATTTTTCAAAAATATTTCCTCACTATGCATCTGATTATGATTTTTTCTGTAGAGCAAGAAAAAAGAATGTAAAACTTGGTGTATGCAACTATGTCTACACGTATTCAACAGACAAAAAAGATAGCTTCACTAAGACAAGAAAAAATAAAAATAATCCGAGTATAAAAGAATTTTTTGATATCTTTTTTAATAGAAAATCAACGTCGAATATATGTATAAGTACATTATTTATAATAAAAAATTATCCTATTAGATATAAAATATTCGCATTGTTTAGGATATATCTATATCTATTTAAATATATATTAGTGGATATAATTATTAACAGAATTATTTATCTAAAAGATAGAACCCAGCACTAAGAGTATTATTTCTTTCTGTTTTGGAGAATATCAGACATAAAAGAAAGACGTTTCTGTTCTTTTATCCTTATATCTATTAGAGGGAATAAATTATCTATTATCTCCTGGGGTTTGGTATTGACGGATTTTAAGATAAAACTGTGAATATCATTTAAAAAATCTTCAACATTAGTGGGCGTATTGTCAATTTGAAGGACGTAGGGGGAAGGATTACTACTTAGATCAGGATCATATTGTCCCAGAATTACAGGAAGACCGCAGGTCACATAAGTTCTGCTTTTTAAGGTAGGTGCTTCGTTCATATTATATAAATGAAAGGATAGTGAGGATATACCTACGTGTGATTGAGAAATAATTGATCTGCTCTTTTCAGAATCAAGAAATCCGTAAATATATACATTACTATTTTTATTATATTCATTATCAATATTCTTAATCGTAGTTTCATCGTATCCAATTATTCTAAACTCGACATCATGTAAATATTTAGCTAATTTTATAATCTTATCTACACCGTGGTAAGGATGTCCGGGAGTGCCTATGAATACACAAGTAGGTGTACTATTTTTATTTGTAGAAATATCTTTTGGATTAAATTTAGCTCCGTTGGGTATGACAATAGATTTCTTATTATATTTTTTAAAAACCTTATGATTTTGTAATTCACTGGATACAAAAACAAACCCATTAGCAAGATATAAATACATATCTCTGGTAAACAGATTAAAAATTCCGAGAAGAGTATTTTTTTTAAATCTTTCTTCAACATCATTTCCGTTAATTTCAACAACCAAAGGGTATTTCTCTAATGCCTTTTTAATATAAGGGGAGTACGAGATAAGCCTGGAGTAGATTAGGTCAGGGTTAAATTTATCTATATGCGAAAGTACATTAATAATATTGGATTGATAATGAAAAAATCTGCTAAATATATTTTTACTGTTATTTTTGTCAAGATTATTGCTAATAGAGAATAATTCCACTTCATGATTATATTTCTTCCATTCTTCTGTTTGAGATAATATTTTTTGTACTACACCTGAATAACTATCTAATTTATCATTAAATATATAAGCTATTTTCATATATTATCTTTCTATAATCTCTCTATATCTGTCTAAATATAGTTCACTAACAGCATCCCAGGTACAGTTTTTGACCGAAGAAGATATTATATTAGAATCATAGTTGTTGTTTAAACATTTGGCTATATTTTCAGAAAGAGCTGTATGATCTCCCGCTTTGGATAACATACCTAATGTATCTGATTTTATATACTCTGAAATACCTCCTATATCAGACCCTACAAAAGGAATACCACAGGCCAAGCATTCGAACATTACCGTAGGATTACCTTCATTCAGGCTTGGAAGAACAAAAAGATCGCATGCATTCATCCATAAGGATATTTCATCATGAGGCCTTTTACCTATTAGAAAAATTTTATTATTCAACTCTAATTTATCGATAGTACTTTGTAAGTAATTTCTTTGGGAACCATCGCCTACTATATAACAGAGAACATTTTCATGGTATTTTAAAATATTTGGTAAAGCATTAATTAAATTAATATGTCCCTTTATCTTTTCCAAATTTCCCACACTAAGAATAATTTTTTTATCCAGGGGAAGATTTAATTGTGAACGGCAATACTCCTTATTCCTGGGATAAAATATCTTATCATCATATCCGTTAGGTATTATATGTATTTTTTTATTCACCCCTATCTTTTCCAGAATATCTTTATTTTTATGACTCACGGTTGTTATTACATCCGCATTTTTTAATGAATACAGAATATTATCCATCCATACCTTGTCTCTAAAAGGAAGATCATAAACATCATAACCGTGTCCGGTAACCACCAGGGGTTTATTATATTTCTTCTTTAAAATAGCTCCGGCATAGCCCGATGTCCAAAGAAAATGACTGTGAATAATATCAAAATAAATATTATTTTTCTTAATGATATTGTCAATCACATTGAAATGATATCTACCGATAGATCTGTATATAAAATTGATCGGAAGATACCACATCGGAGCTTCGTAGATGTGGACATTGTTGGGTTTATTCTGCAGGTCAATGGCATAATCTTTGGTATGAACATTTAGTCCGGATATGTTAATAAACTTAGACAATGAGGATATAGGTTTATACCTAACAATTACATATACGTTCTTAAAATATTTGGAAATTGAATCAATCTGGTCCTTTTGAAAAGTCCTATATGAATGTACCAAGAAAATAATATTTTTGTTTTTTAAATCAATCATCCTTAAAAATAAGCAGGTCAAAGATTATTAATATTAGTAACTGTATCTATCATAAAAGAAGTGACGTCAATTCTATCATTAACCATATTTATACTTCTTTCCTTAAATCTCTTTTTATAATCATTTGTATTTAGTATTTCCTCAACTATAGGGAATATTTTTTCTTCATCTGTAATATTAAATTGAACACCGTATTTGTTTTCCTGCTCACGAAGATAACCTAATACTAGTGTACTTATATAAATAGTAGGAGTTCCCAGTATAGCTGATTCACTTGCCATCGTAGCCCCCTCACCTATGTATAAATCAGCATAGTACATTAGATCAAATATCCTGGTAGGTTCCACTTTCATCTGATATTTTGTAAATTCGTCAGGGAGCTTTGATTCCGATGTTATTATTATCCTTCCATGTTTTTCCAAGAGTTGAAATAATCTCTTCTTACCCTCATAGCTAAGACCTTTTTGACCTATATCGTGAGTAGCATCCCATGACACCAGTCTTATAATAAAATATCTATCATTATCTTTAATTCCCATCTCTTTTAATACTTCTTTATCGGGAGTAAATCTATTAGGATGAAGGTAAGCTAATTCATGATAACCTTTATAACGTATTTGTTTTGATCCTAAATCTGTAGTAAAACATTCCGGCGTAAGTATTTTAGTAGCAAACGGTTTATATAATGCAATCTGCTCTTTAGCATGCTCTGTGTCTGTGAATACCAATACCTTTTTTCTTAAAAGCCATCCTGCATGACTTCCTCTTATGGTTGCGATTCCCATAATTACATCAGGATTATATTTCAGAACAATGAATATCATTTTTAAGTCCAGGATTATAAAATTTATTAGCTTTTTAAATAATGATTTACCGTATGACCCTATGTTTATATAATCCAATTTATATAATTTAAGCAGTTTTAAAGCTATATCCTTATTACTGGCAACAATCTGAACATCATGCCCTTTATTTCTCATCTCCCATATAAAGTTTCTGAAGAAATGTACATGAGCGGGATGATTAATGTCCACTATAATTCTCATATTATTTATGAAGTCTTTCGTTATCAACCATATCCATCCACATAGCAAAGAATAATGATTGGAATGCACTTATAGTCAAGAATGTAAACATGATCATATCTCTTGTTTCCATACGATCCATAGGGTTAAGAGAAACAAGTGCTAATCGTAGAAAAGGGATATCAAAAAGAATTAATAGAAAAGCCAAGTGATAGAGAAGAAAAAGAGGAGAGAAATCTCTGAATAAATATTTCTGATAAAGTCTTTTCCAGAATGATTTAAATAAAAGCCAGGATATCTTAGGAACTACTTTTAATTCATTCATTTTTGACTTTTCTCCTATGTTATATACTGGTTTCTGATCTACTTCAGTTATGGTACAGAAGGCAGTATTTAATTTTACCAATACATCATTAGGATATCCGTATCTGCTGTATATTTTATGTATTCTGATGGCTTTCAATGCTCTTAGAGAGATGGCATTAAAACCTGTTTGTGTATCAGTAACATGCCAGTATCCGCTTGATATCTTTGTTAAAAGAGAAAGAATAGAATTTCCAATAAACCTGATCTTGGGAATAACCAAAAGAGCAGATCTGTGTCTTAGTCTATTTCCTTTACTGTAATCAATATCCCTATAAATTATAGGACGGCATAGATCTTCAAGTTCACTGGGATCCATTTGCCCATCTCCGTCTAAAGTCGCAGTACAGTCTATTTGGTGATCTCTGCACCATTTATATCCTGTTTTTACAGCCTCGCCTTTCCCACCGTTTGTTAGATGGGTAATTAATATTATTCTGCTTTTTTCCTTAGAGTATATTTCAGAAGGTATGTAGTATTGATCTTCTTTTCTCATCAGATCTTCTACTACTAAATTAGCTTTATTATATTTTCCCTCAGTATTATTTTTATTTACATGATTGAGGGGAGTAACTGATATGTTTTCCTTGTCTATAAAGTCTTTTACAATATTTCCTGTATTATCTTTTGAACCGTCATTTATTACAACAACCCTATCTACAAACTCAGGAATAGTTTCTAGCACACCGGTTATTTGTTTTTCTTCATTATAAGCAGATATAACTACGGCAACTGTTTTTTCACCCAGCATATAACATGAATTATAAATAGGTGTGTCAAATATGTCGATAATAATATCATTAAGGAATAATAATTTAGTATTGTAAATTTAATGTGATAATGATAATTTTCTTATTAGTAAGTTTATGAACTAATTATTTAAGGAGAAAAAATGGATAGAATAATTTCTTATATAATATTTGCTCTTTTGCTAAGCAAATCAGCCCATGCTTATATAGATCCCGGTACGGGAAGTATGATATTTCAAGTGGTATCTGCCTTCATATTAACAGGGGTGTTTACTGTTAAGATATGGTTTAAGACTCTAAAGAAAATATTTACTAAAGGAAGCAAAGAGGAAGCCACTAAGGATGACAAACAGGAAAATAAATAGTTCTTTCAGAGATCCCAGCGGTTTTGTATTTGAAAAGGACGGTGTATTATATCGCCAGATAAACGATGTCTACAAGGATAGCTACGAATTATTCATTGAATCGGGATTATATAAAGAACTTAAAGAAAAAAATTTAATAATATCCCACGAATAAGCAGATAGCAGTCTATCTATAAATCCCGATCATTTGTATAAAGTAATAAAACCAATAAAAGTACCTTTTATTTCATATCCTTATGAATGGTCGTTTGGTATGTATAAAGATTCAGCACTGCTAACCCTGGAAATATTAAAAATATCATTAAAATACAACATGATTCTTAAGGATTCATCGTCATACAACATTCAATTTATTGATTCCAAACCTACATTTATTGATACGCTGTCATTTGATAAATATGAGGAAGGAAAACCTTGGGAAGCATACCAACAGTTTTGTAAACATTTTCTGGCACCTTTAGTATTAATGACTTACGTAAGTATAGATTTGAGCAAATTAATGCAGATATACATTGATGGTATTCCCTTGGATTTAACATCAAAAATACTTCCTTTGAAAGCTAAGATTAATCCTTCCATCTATATGCATATTATTATGCATTCAAAAAGTCAAGAAAAACATTCGCTGGATGCAGAAAAGATTTTAAATAATCAAAAGATATTAGTAGATAATAAAGTAAGTAAACAGGGTTTACTGAGTATTATAGATAATCTGGAAAGTATAATTAGGAATTTAAAATGGAATAAACCAAAAACTGAATGGGGGGATTACTATCATATTACTAACTATAGTGAGTTTAGTATGGAACAGAAATCAAAAATGGTTGCTGATATGATCTTAAAAACAAAACCTAAAATGCTTTGGGATTTAGGTGCAAACAACGGTCCGTTTAGTAGATTGGCAAGCGGTAAAGGAATAGAAACTATATCTTTTGATATAGATCCTGTAGCTGTTGAATTAAACTATCAGGAATGCAGAAAGAATGGTGATAAAAACCTCCTTCCTCTTATTTCTGATTTAACGAACCCAAGCCCCGATATTGGATTTTCAAATAAAGAAAGAGATTCATTAATAAGAAGAGGTCCTGCAGATACAATATTGGCTTTAGCTTTGATTCATCATCTATCAATATCTAATAATCTTCCTTTTGAAAACACAGCAAGATTCTTTTCCGAATGCGGAGAATATCTGATTATTGAGTTTGTACCGAAAAATGATTCACAAGTAAAAAAATTACTGGCCAGCAGAAAAGACATATTTGATAGATATGATATAGAATCGTTTAGAAATGATTATTCTCATTATTTTGATATTTTAGAGGAAAAAAATATTGAAAATAGCGAAAGAACACTATTTCTTATGAAGAAGAAAACAATATGACGGGTTTTAAGAACGTATTTAATAAAATAATTAATTATCCCCAGATATTCTTGTTTCTATCTGCATTTTATCCCGTAATATTTTTATTAAGTAAAAATTGGTTTGTTTACGATGTTAAGCAAAATCTATTTTTATTCATCATACCGGTATTAATACTAATACTTAGTTTATTTCTAGAATTAATATACAGGGTAATAAAAATATGTATTAGAAAAATATTTAAAAATGAAGATACAAAAAAGAAAATAGAATATTATTTTAATAAAATATATCTATTATTTTTATTGTTGCTGGGGTCCGCAGTAATATTTGTACTTCTTGAGTCATCAATATTCATTAATACCAAAGCCATCTATATATTTGCTGTAATCAATATATTACTAGGTATTCTTATCAGGAAAACAGGATACAGGTATTTGAATCTTCTGTTAATTATTATGACTGTAATATCGATATTGGAATTTGTAATTTCTTACAATAAGAAAAACATTAAAAGCAACTATGTTCTATCTTCACTAAATAAAGAAGTTGATGACTCTATAGCATTCAAGAAAACACCTAACATATATTTAATACATCTGGAAAGCTACCACTCACCTAAGGCGACACAACTATTGTATGGATTTGATAATAAGGAGTTCGTAGATGAACTAAACAAGTTAGGATTTTATACTGCGGATGAGTTTTATTCTAATTATTCAAGTACTCTTACTTCTGTGGGCGCACTATTTCTTCAACAACATCATTATTATAAAGTTGCTACAGGGAGAGAAGATGCCGTAGGTATAAGAGATATGGTGGGAGGAAGAATATATAATCCAACACTCAATATTCTTAAGAATAACAACTACGGAATTATTTATCTTCACAAAGATGTATACAATTTTATGGGAAACGACTATTTAGATTATTTTTACCCTCCCAATGTGATCCATGATTCTTTATTGATATTTCAGAGCAAGAAGATAGATTGGTTAAGAGGGAAGATATTTAATATAGC
>Ga0116172_10002377_pt1 | contig 16468 bp, 13 predicted proteins | sample AD_UKC083_MetaG_FD_89799 | JGI IMG/M metagenome (GOLD analysis project Ga0116172, IMG submission 89799) | Active sludge microbial communities of municipal wastewater-treating anaerobic digesters from USA - AD_UKC083_MetaG | ecosystem: Engineered > Bioreactor > Anaerobic > Digestate | place: USA...
ACAAAACTTGTTAAGGGCCTCGAAACGAACACGGCACCGTTTTCGAACAAGACTGATCTGACGCTGCAGAAGGTTTATGAAGAAGACCATACTCTTCTGGAAGAGAACTTTCGCGCTTATATCAACGGCTTTTCAAAGAACGTCGACGATATCGTCGAGCACTTCAACTATCGGGCAACAATCGGGCAGATGGTTAAAAATAACCGTCTGGCCCCGATTTTGAATCAGTATAAAGACCTTGAGCTTGGCCCTGATAAACTTTCGCCTCTTGAAATGGGCTACGTTTACGAAGAACTGTTGCGCCGCTTCTCTGAACAGAGCGGTGAAGAAGCCGGGGAACACTTTACCCCGCGCGAAGTCATTCGCTTGATGGTCGAACTGCTTGAGATTCAGGCCCCGGAACGGCACATTTCGATTTATGACCCGGCCTGTGGAACCGGCGGCATGCTGTCGGTCGCCAAAGAGCATCTGCTCGACCGGGCTGAGACCACAGAACAGAGGGCCAATGTCGAAAAATTCGTTACCGTTCACGGCCAGGAACTCTCTCCCACCAACTATGCAATCTGCCAGGCTGATCTGCTGATCAAGAACGATCGGCAGGCAAAAGTTTTTCTCGGAAATTCTCTGATTCCACACGAGGCGCACAGCAAAGAACCTGGTGATCAGCTGCCTGAGGCAAAGTTCAGTTTCGATTTCATGCTTTCCAACCCGCCTTTCGGGGTAACCTGGGGTGGCAAGGATGGTTACGAAAACGAGGCGAAAAAGCTGCAAAAGACCAGATATAAAGCCGGAATGCCGCGATCCAATGATGGGGCGTTGCTGTTTCTGCAGACCATGCTGGCCAAAATGAAAGAACCGGCGAAGGGCGGCAGTCGTATAGCCATAATTTTCAACGGTTCACCCCTGTCGAACGGGGATTGCGGCTCGGGCGAAAGCGAAATAAGGCGCTGGATCCTCGAAAATGACTGGCTCGATGCCATTGTCATGCTGCCTGACCAGCTTTTTTACAACACCGGCATTTTTACTTACATCTGGCTGCTGCGCAACGAAAAACCTGCCAGCCATCAGGGGCGGGTCATGCTTATTGACGCCCGGCAGCAATTCGAAAAAGAGCCAAAATCTTTTGGTAACAAACGTAATCGCATGGTCGAGTCACACCGGGCCTGGGTGGAAACCCGCTATCGTAACGGCTGGGAACCAGGTTTCGCCGATGAAAATATGAAAATTTTCCGGCGCGAAGATTTTGCTTTTCACAAGGTAAGCGTTGTTTTCTGGCAATTCGATGCGAACGACCAGCCGGCTTTCATTACCGAACCCTACGAAAAGGCCTTTTCCGCCGCCTCTCTGAAAAAAGAGATGGAATTTTATGAAAGCGACCTTACGTTCAATTTGCGCCTTAAGTTCGGGCAGACGGAAAAGAACGTAACTTTCGCTCTGGGGCCCAAAGACAACATAAAAAGCAGATATGAAAAATTCTTCGCAGATAAGCCCGAAATTCTGGCGGTCGAGTGGACTCACCGGCACTACGTTAAAGACGATGAATATATTCCATTCGGCGAAGATATCGAAGAATTTCTCGTGCGGGAAATCGCCCGACCGATTATTCGCTGGCAGGACAGCCCGCAGCTCGGTTACGAAATCCTTCCCAACCGGTATTTTTACCGCTATCAGCCACCGACGCCCGCCAAAGAGTTGCTTGCCGAATTCTGGAAGCTGGAAAAGGAAGCCGAAAAGCTTCTGGCAGGTCTGGCCCAATGAAAAAGACAACCGATCAGGAAATGCCGGTCACGCCCGAATACCGCCGTTTTATTGAAGAGCTCAAGGCGCGCGTCGCATCGGCACGAGTGGCGGCTGCCAGGGCGATAAACCGCGATTTGATCCTGCTTTACTGGGATATTGGCAAGGGAATTGTTGAAAAACAGAAAGAGCTGGGATGGGGGGAAGCGGTCGTCAAGATGGTTGCCTCTGATCTCAGGCGAATTTTTCCCGGCGTCAAAGGCTTTGCTGCCCAAAACCTCTGGCGGATGAAGCAGTTCTATCTCACCCATATTTCTGAAGAATTTCTTGCACAGGTTGTGAAAGAAATTGGCCACGAGGCAGACTGGCAGCCAGGTTTCGAAAAACTCTCACAGCTTGTGAGAGTTTTAGGTGATGGAAAAAGTGAGCAAGACGATTCCGAAAAACTCTCACAGCTTGTGAGAGAAATTGTTGCCAGGGTTCCCTGGGGGCATCACGTCAATGCTTTGGCTAAAATTACCAATCCCGCCGCCCGCCTGTTTTATCTGCGGGCAACTGGCAGATACGGCTGGAGCCGCAATATTCTGCTCAATCAGATTAAGGCAGGCGCTTTCGAACGGGCGGTGGCGGAAAAGAAAACCCATAATTTTGCCGTCACACTGCCTGAAAATCTTGCCGGTCAGGCTGAAGAGATACTGAAAAGCTCATACAATCTTGAGTTTTTAGGCATTCAGAAAGCCGTCAGAGAGCGTGAGCTTGAAAACCGGCTTATTTCACGACTGCAGTCGTTCATTCTCGAACTTGGCTACGGCTTTTGTTTCGTTGGCAGACAATACCGCCTTGCTCTTGGCGACAAGGAATATTTTGTCGATCTTCTTTTCTACCATCGTTTTCTCAGATCTCTCGTCGCTTTCGAACTTAAAATCGGGCCCTTCGAACCGGAATACGCCGGCAAGATGGATTTTTATCTCAATCTTCTCAACGACCGGGAGCGTGCCCCTGACGATCAACCATCAATAGGTATAATTCTCTGTGCCGAAAAAGATGATGTCGAAGTCGAGTATGCACTGCGCACCAAAGCCAACCCGATCGGTGTCGCCTCTTACCAGCTGCAGGCAAACCTGCCCGGCGAGCTTAAAGGCAAACTGCCAACCGCAAAACAGCTTTCCGCCGTTGTCCGCGCCAGCCTGGGAGATAAAAAATGATTGCCGGACAAAAAGACTTTTTCAATGATCTCCCCTCCGGCTGGACCTTTGACCGGCTGAAAGATGTTGTGGAATTGCGCAATGAAAAGACCTCCGAAGCAAGTGAAGAAGAGGATTATCTTGAGCTTGAAGACATTGAGCCCGGCACTGGCCGAATACTTGGCAAACGTAACACTTTAGAAGTTATCAGTGCCGTTACGATTTTTAAAAAAGGCGACGTGCTTTTTGGCAAATTAAGACCTTATCTGGAAAAGTTCTATGAAGCCGAATTTAACGGTAAATGTACCGGAGAAATTCTTGCATTCAGGCCATTTAAGGTTAATAGCCGCTTTTTATTGTATTGCTTCGCTTCTCGCTGGTTCATTGAATACTGCAATGCTCTGGCCTATGGTGCCAAGATGCCTCGCGTTTCCTGGCCAACTCAGCTTGCTAAATTCAATATTCCCTTGCCACCAGCAAAGGAACAACAGCTTATCACCGACTACCTTGACGCCAGCTGCGCTATAATCGACAAGGCAAGCAACGCAAAGTGCTCTCAGCTTTTGACGATTGACTCCTTGGGCAAAGCATTCATTCAGCAGGCTGTGACGCGAGGTTTGTTGCACAATGTTAAATTGATTGATACGGGTAATGCCTGGATGGAAAAGATTCCACAGGGATGGCAACTCGTTTCTCTGAAACGCCTGGCAAAAATTCAAGGCGGACTGACATTAGGAAAACAATATACTGGTACACTCGTTGAAAGACCTTATCTAAGAGTTGGTAATGTACAAGATGGGTGCCTTGAACTATCAGATGTTTCAAAGATTGAAATTCCGGCAAATGAGGCAGCAGGGGTAGAACTGCAACCCGGCGATGTTTTAATGACCGAAGGCGGTGATCTTGACAAACTTGGTCGTGGGTATCTATGGGATGGCCAAATACCGGGCTGTTTGCATCAAAACCACATTTTTGCCGTTCGATGCCTGCCTTACAAGCTTAAACCTTCGTTTCTGGCATATTTAACCTCAGCAAAATATGGCCGCGATTATTTTGAAGCAACAGGTAAAAAGACCACAAATCTTGCTAATACGAACACAACAAAAGTTGGTCAGTTCCCAATTCCATTGCCGCCGTTACCTGAGCAGGAAAAAATTTGTGCATACCTGGACAGAAAAATTTTCGAGATAAATGGCATAAAAACAATTATTGAGAAACAAATCTCAACTCTGCTGGCCTATCGCAGGTCGTTGATTCATGAATGTGTTACCGGGCAGCGGCGGGTAACTGAAGCGGATGTAAAGAAGGTGCGTGAATATGGCTGTTAGAGCGCCTGAACTGACTTTTCAAAAGCATATTGCCAACTTTCTGGTTAAAGTGCATGGTTATGGGCTGCTTGAACAGGCCGAAATCACCGATACCGAAAATTTTATTGCCGAAGATCATCTGTGGGCATTTTTACATGCGACTCAGGCCGAGCAGCTGCAGAAGCTGGCAAATGATTACGGCACCGATGCAAGAGATGAGGTTTTTCGGGCGCTGCGTCGCGAGCTTGCCCATACCCCTTTGTGGTTGCTGCTGCGTCACGGGCTCAAGGTTCGCGGCCTTGAATTCAGGCTGTTCTACCCCAGGCCGCGTTCAACCGAGAGCGCCGCATCTCAGAAACACGGCCAGAACCGCATCACTTTCAGACCGCATTTCTATTTTGGCGCGACCAATAATGAAATTGACTTCGTGCTTTTTCTCAATGGCCTGCCGATAGTGGCTATAGAGCTGAAACACGAAAAGAACCAGAATGTGCATGACGCCGTGGAGCAGTTTGTCGGCCGCGATCATTCGGTCAGAATTTTCCGGCACCCCTTTATGTATATTGCCGCCGATACCAGCGAAGTGCAGGCTGCAACCGACCCACGCCGCAGCGAAAATTTTCGCTGGTATAACATGGGGTTAGTCAACGAACCCTTAAATGCCGGCGAATACCCGATCGAATATCTCTATCGCGAAACCCTGTCGATGGATCACCTGCTCGAAATGCTGTCATTTTTTCTGGTTCGCGTGCCGCAGCGTGAAGCAGAAGCAGACCGGCCTGAGCGGTCGGCGTTTACCATAATGCCGCGCTTTCATCAGAGCCGCATGGTGCGCCGGGTAGCAGATGAGGTAACCCGTCGCTTCGCCGAAACCGGCGAAATTGGCGGCAAATATCTTGTCAACCATTCTGCCGGCAGCGGTAAAACCCTTTCGATGTGCTGGCTGGCTGACCGGTTGCATAGCCAGTTCAGGCCCGGTACCGGTGAAAAGCTGGTTGACATGATTTTTATTCTTACCGATCGAAAAGCCCTCGACAAGAATATTCGCGACGAAATAGAAAATTTCAGTCATCTGAAAGACCTGGTCGGTCTGGCCCGGAAAGCAGACGATCTGCCCCTGTTTCTCAAAAAACGCCGTCCGATCGTCGTCACGACCCAGCAGAAATTCGTCTGGGTGCTCGAACAACTCGAAAACCAGCCAGAATTGAAGAAATTGCGGGTCGCATTTCTGATCGATGAGGCGCATCGCTCTCAGGAAGGCCGCATGGGCGCCGCCATCCGCGTTCCTTTTCGCAGACCCGATGAAGCGGATGCCGATGATGTCGAACAAAATGAAATCGAAGAAGAAGAAAAGATTGCACAGATCATCAAAGAACATGACCGTAACCAGCTGTTCGTAGCTTTTACCGCAACGCCTGCACCTGCCACGGTAAGTCTTTTCGGTGAAGCATTCGACACATACAGCGAAGCTGAAGCTATTGCCGAAGGCTATATCGTCGATGTGGCCGCAAGCATCATTTCTTACAAAACCCTGTATAATCTGCACTGTCCCGTTATTCCGAAAGACAACGATGAAAAATCATACCCGAAAGGCGTGGTTGCCAAAGCTTTGCAGAATGTGGCCTATCAGGATGAAGGGCTGATTCAATATAAAGCCGAGGTAATGCTGCGAATTTTCGAAAACGATATTAAACCGCTCATCGGTGGGCGTGCCAAAGCCATGATTGTCACAACTTCACGGGTTGCCGGGCTGCGTTACTTTGACATCATCAGGGAAAAGCTCAAAGAAAGGGTCGCTGACTATAAAGCTCTCTATGCCTTTTCTGATTTTGTGCACCCTGAGACAAATGCCGCGATCAGTGAGCATGCGATAAATGGCCTGAATGATGGCGAATTGATAGAAGACCGCTTCGAAGGCGACGATTATCGCATCATGGTGGTGGCCAACAAGTTTCAGACGGGCTTCGATCAACCGCTTCTCGCCGGCATGTTTCTCGACAAGGTCGTCTCTGGCCGCAATGCCGTTCAGACTGTTTCGCGCCTCAACCGTTGCCATAAGGGAAAAAGAGAAGTTCTGGTCGTTGATTTCACTAATAATGCCGCAGCCATCATGAAGGCGTTTGCAAAATACCGCAAAGGCACGCCTTTTGAACCAGACCCGCCAGACCCCGACCTCTGCCGGAAAATTCTCGACAAAATTCTTGCATTTGGCGTTTTCACGCAGGCCGACGCCCACGATTTCATAACCAATGCGGCTACCGGTTCAGATGGCCAGGTTCAGTATCTGGTCAATGGTCTTCGGGTGCGTTTTCATGCAAAATTACCTGTTCCGGATGAAAGAAAATCATTTGTTTATCTGCTTGGCAAGCTGGTGAAGAGCTATCATTTTTTAACCTGCTTTGCGCCCCTTGATGATGAAATACGGGAGTTTGCAGCCTTTGCCGAGCTGGTCGGCCCTCAGCTGATCAAACAGGGCACCATTTCTGAACTGATGCAGCAGATTCGCCACACCGAAGTGATCAAGGCCGCAGTAAGGTATCTCGGCGAAGTAAAGGCTGGTAACGGGCCGGTAAAGCTGAATACCGGCAGCGGGAAAAAGGTTGCAGGTGCGCCAGTCAGGAAAATTTCGGTGCAGGAAATGATTGATGAAATCATAGCCAGATTCTCCATAAATGAAGACGAAGCCCTTTTTATCAAAAGGGTAATTGAAGAAAAAGCAGCTGACCAGTCGATTCGTGCAACCGTTATCGATCATCGCGAAGATCGCCACTTTCTTGAGGAGGCATACCGAGATCAGGTGAATGGCGCGATACGGGCGCGCTATACGGATTTGAATCGCTATGATGAGCTGGCTGATATCAAATACACCGATCAGGGAGGCATTTTTGACATTATGGCCATAACAGTTATTCAAACGCATCTGCAGGCGGCATGAAGCCATGAGCGAGAATATCCGCGACATTCCGCAGGAGGATCGACCGCGCGAAAAGCTTCTTCGAAAGGGTGCAGCCGCTCTTAGCGATCAGGAACTGCTGGCAATACTGCTTGGCAAAGGCACGCCGGGCATGGATGTGCTGCAGTTAGCTTCAAAGCTCGTGAAGGTCATCGATGCAAAGGGGCTTGGCGTCCAAACCCAGGATCTGCAGAAGTTTGCCGGTGTCGGTGATGCAAAATCGGCGCTGATAATCGCGGCACTTGAATTCGCCCGCCGCCGTATCAAACCGGAAGGCGCCAGAATTACGACCCCATCTGATCTTTTGCCCCATATAAAGCATTATGCCGACCGGAAGCAGGAACATTTTTTATGCGCCAGTATCAACAGTGCCAATGAGATTTTGAACATCAGGGTTATTTCAATCGGGCTGATTGATCGTGCTCCGGTGCACCCGCGTGAAGTTTTTGCCGACGCTCTGACCGACAGGGCATCGGCAATAATCGTTGCTCACAACCACCCCGTCGGCAGCCTCGAACCCTCAGCGGCCGATATCGACATTACTGCACAGCTCAAGGCCGCCGGCGATATAATCGGACTCTCGCTGCTGGACCATATTATTTTCAACAAAACAGATTATTTCAGTTTTCTTGAATCAGGTCGCCTTAGCGCAAAATAGCAGCGCTACTTTGCGAACAAACTTTCCATCTGCGGTAGTGATTGAAAATGTGTTATCTTCACAGAAGCATGATTTGAAAGCCGCAAAAACAGCGGCACAAAATGACGGAAAGCCGGTTTCGTGGCATTCCGAAATGCAGGCGGGGAAGATGTATGCAGACAATTGAGAAGATCCTTTCATTTAAGGGTCTTGTTGTTCTCCGAATTTTTGAATTTGGCTATGAGAGCGACTTCTGGCTGTTGCCTATGAGTGCTGCCGAGTTTGAAAACTGGTGGGTCAGCTGTGAAACATTTGAAGATAATCCAGCTGAAGCAGAAGAAACCTTGAAACTGTTTGCAGAAGTATTTAATGAGCCATGGCAACCCCGAAAAGTCTGGCAGTTCGAATGGCCGGGCGAATCAGTCGAAGTGGAAAGCGAAGAAGAAAGAGTTCTCTGGGATACTCTGCGTGATACGCAGAACCATTATTTTTGCCACGTTTTCAGCGATGCCGACTCCTTTCTGATTACACCATCAGGCAAAAAACTGCTTCATAAAGGTCATGCTACACTGAAAAAGCATTTGTGATGAATCAACAGAAAAAATGAAAGTGAGCGGAAACAATGCCGTGTTTTAGGAACTATAACAGATCAGATCTTGAGAAAATGGTGAAGATCCAGAAGGCATACAAGTATTCTGACTTCCAAACTACAGCCCTTTTGCCGAGGAAGAATCCTGAATTATTGCGCAACCGCTTGAATCAGTAGAAAAATGTCAGGCGGCCCTGGTTCTTATTGCTCCCGGTGCCGGGGCGCCACGCAGCAGGCCCTCGGTTGAAAGGTCTTCGTCGAGTTCTTCCCAGCGGATGCCAAAGCCGCCGCCGGCATTAAGGGTCGAAGAATTCATACCGGCCTCCAGAAAATCTTTCTTGCTGCTGATTACAATCTTTTCAATCTTTCGCAGTTCGATTGCACTGAATCCTATATTTGTGGCCAGAGAAAAAGGTTCCAGCCAGAAATTTGCCGAGCAGTTTTCGCGGTCAACATGCACATGCGGCGGTTAATTCGGCTCATGACTGTAGAAATGCACCTTCCTGTGATCGGCAGACATATCCGGGGTTGATTGTATTTACAAGAAAACCTTGTAGTCGGTGTTGAATACCTGCGCAAACTTTTTGGCAATGGTTTTGCCGATAGAGCGGCTGCCGTTCTCCATTTCGGAAATGTGGCTCTGGAGCATACCGGTTTTTTTCGCAAGTTCAGCTTGAGTGAGATCGTCACGGTTTCTCAACCCACGCAGAACGACGCCGGGGTGTCTTTCAGGGAAGCTGTCACGCCAGTTTTCTGAAGAAGCTGCGGCTTCATTAACAGAGTTTGAATCGGGAAACATTTCTGTATGTTCGGGGTCGATAGCAATGACATTGGTTCCGTCGGGATAGCGTTTAGCATATTTACCGCGAACGCCATTGGCGAAGTCATACTCTTTCCTTGTTTTCATTTCGCGACCCATATATGGCTCAATCCCAGATGGTTCTAACGAAACCGCAGCTTGAAATTTTGCAGTCCTTGCTTACCAGGGGTGCTTTTAATGCAAGACTGGTGGCGACAATCAGCCTGTCGGCAGGGTCGCCGTGAAATTCCCCCGGGAGTCGAGATGACAAAACTGCTATTTCCGGGGAAAGTGGAACAATCTGAACTTTGTTCTTCTGGAGTGCAAGATCAATCCACACCTGCACATCCATGCTCAGGCCAATGCGTTTTTTGGCTGCAAGCATAGCGATTTCCCAGCAGCATATAGCCGGGATGCCAATTCTGGAAGCATTTTTAATTGCTTTTGATGCCTTCTCAGAAAGATTTGACGAGTCAGTTGTCCACCAGATCCAGGCGTGTGTGTCTAAAATTATCACTGATCAGCATCCCACGTTTCGTCAACAGGTGAAATCAGGTCATTTTCAAATAAAACGCTGTTTTTCAAAGGGTTGCCTTTGAAAGGAAATTTTGGCCGGCCGGCTGCAGCTGAGTCAGATTTCAAAGCCATAATTATCCGATGCAAAGTTTCGAGATAGTCGTCGCTGATCTCGTCAATTTCCTTTTTTATCTGCTCCCGTCGGGTCATTCATGCCTCCTGATCGGATAAACAATAGGCTACACGTAAATATAACCATTTGCAGCGGTTTTGCAAAGTGCAAAAACTCTGCTGCCGTGCTGCCTGATAAAAGAACCGGGTATGCCGTCGATTGACAGGCATACCCGGGTTTTCTCCAGAGATCAGGCGAGGTTGAGGGAATCGATGCGGGCGATGGCTTCTTTGATTTTGGCTTCGCGGCCGTCTTCGGTGTTGGCGTCCATCGGCTGGCCACTGATGAATGTCAGGTCAGTGATGCCGGCCCAGCCGAGAACGGTTTTGAGGTAGGGCGTGATCTGGTCGTAGGGTTCGGCCGGGGTGCCGGCGCTGTAATCGCCGCCACGGGTCGAAACGACGAAGACCTTGCGGCCGGCGGCGAGGCCGACGGGGCCGTTTTCGGTGTATTTGAACATGAAGCCGGGCTGCCAGACCACGTCGATGTAGTGTTTCAGCCGGTAGGGAATACCGAAGTTCCACATCGGGGTCGAAATGACGATGATATCGGCTGCAAGAAAACGGGCAATGTGGGCTTTGATTTCTTCCCAGGCGGCGACGGCGTCACCATTGAGCTCCTGGCCGCTCATCAGCATGTATTTGCCTTTGACGCGGGTAATGTTCATTTCGGGCAGTTTTTCGGCAAAAACATCGAGCGTGTCAATTTTGGCATCGGGAAACTGCTTGCCGATCTTCTTCAACAAAGCGTCGGCGATACGCAGAGTGCGTGAGCTTGAGCCTCTCGGACTGGCAACAATGTGAAGTACCTTTTTCATTTTTCTTCCTCCTGGTGGTTGGCGGCGGTGCCCAGTTTGCGGCAGAGCAACGCCAGTTGTTTCTGTTCTTCTGAATCGAGAGCCGCAAATCTCCCGGTAATGATTCTAACATGTTCCGGGAAAATGCGGCTGATAAGTTCTTTTCCGCGTTCGCTGAGGCTGATCCAGTAACAGCGTCGGTCGTCGCTGCGTTTTTCTTTGACGACCAGCCCGTGCTTGAGCAGGTTGTCTATCACCAGCGTGATATTGCCGCCGCTTTTGAGAATCTTGCCGGCCAGCTGGTTCTGGTTGAGGGTGCCGAGATGCAGCAGCGCTTCAAGAACCCCGAACTGGCTTTCGGTCAGACCATTGGCCTGAATCTGCCTCACTGCGGCGGCATTGACCGATTCAGAGGCGCGCAGCAGCTTGATAAAGCAGTCGAGAGCGCTTACCTCTTCCTTCGTGCCTTTGTAGTGAGTACTCATGCTTGCTTAACTCCGTTTAATATTAGATGCTTTAATGTTAAAATATTTAATATCAATTTAAAAGTCAAGCTGATGAATCTAGTAGCTCAATGCGAATCGCAAAAAGTATTACCTTCCGTTTTCCCAGAATGGCCAGATGAGAAAAGCGCGTCGCCAGAATCTTTGTTGCTCTGCAGGCTTGTTAAGCTGCTTTGCCAGTTCCCAGGCCAGATAGTGGCTCTCAAAATTCATTGGTTTGAGTTCGCAAAGAAGCTTGATGGTTTCAAACTGTAACTCGACTTGTTCGGTATTTTTGTAAAGAGCGGCGAGGGCCAGCATGTAATCGGCGGGGGCCAGGTTCCTGGCCGTCAACTGCGTTGCATACCAGCCGGGCAGACTTTCGAGCATGTTTTTTTTAAAAGCGTTTGCCTGCATGAAAAGGTAAGTCATGCCCAGAGGAAAATGGCGACTGTAATCAAGAAAACGGCAATTAAATTCGTCCTGATTCAGTGGGCGTTTGTCAAGGGCGTTCATAAGAGGGGCCCAGCCGAGACTTTTCATCTCGCTCAGCATAACGTCTCTCCCGTCGCGCTCGCCAAATTCTACTACCGACCACTGGTCAGTGCTTGTTTCCCATTTTTCGAGTGTGTCTTCGGGCAAAGATGCGAAAATATCGAGGCTTAAAACTTTTGATTTGAGAAAGTCTTCAATCGAAAAAGGGGTAGCCCATCTGGCAATATCAGCAGAAATCGACCCGCCCGCGCTCATAACCGCTGGAACCTTAAAGTTCAGTGGCGCATCAGATGCGGCCAGAGTATAATACCCCCCGCTTACCTGAGCCAGGGCGCAGTGTTTGAAATTCTTGTGGATTGCTTTGATCAGAGCCTTCATACCTCGGGAACCCATTCCGTCAGATATCCAGGTGACATAGACGCCGCCAGATTTGAGCCTTTCTTTGGCAATAGCGATATACTCGCTGGTAAAAAGCTTTGAAGCTCCAAAAAATACAGGTTGCGAGACGTTGTTCATTACCATATCGTATTTTTCAGTGCTCATCTGGGTAAAGGTTCTTCCGTCAGTATAATGAACCTTGACTTTGGTGCCGGCAAAAGTGTCGCGGTTTACTTCAGAGAATTTTTTATAAAACCACGCAAAAGCCCTGTTGATTTCAATCATGTCGGAATACTCAAACTGGAGAGCAAGAACACCACAGGTGATGCCGGTGCCTATACCGAGAACCAGCAATCTTTGGTCATCGCGTGAAAAACAACCGCTCATAACCCCGAGCATAGTCTCTGATTCGCCCAGATTGCCGTTTTCATCCTTGAAAACAATACTTAGATGACCGTTATATGCAAGATTTAATTGTTTTTCCTGTGAAAAAACAGTGATCGAATCGGTACCTGATTTATGAGTCGCGAATTCATCGCCTGGACCGGGTTTGAGATAGCGATAAACAGGAATGCCGTAAAGTCGGTTTTCGTTCCAGGCGAATGGAAAAGCAAATCCAGCCAGCAGCCCGACAGCGGTGAGGTATTTAAAGCTGCCGGAAAAAGGTCGTCTGGCAATGGCAACTGCCAGTGTGACACTGGCGAAGGCTACTAATGCAAGGTAACCATTCGCTGACATTGAGGAATGAAGGATTTGAGCGTAAAGAAGATACCCAATCGTATTGCCGGCACAGCACCAAAAAAGGTATCTGCCGGATTCCTTCGCCACGTCGTTCTCGCTGCTCATCAGGGCTGGTACTGTCGCCGAATAAAAAACCAGGGGAATAAACCCCAGGATAGACGCAAAAATGAAGGAGCTGAAAAAATTATCGACTTTAAAGTCCATAATGCAGACATCAAGGTTGGTTAGAATCATGGGAAGTGGCAGATAAACAAAAGCGATGGCTACAGGTATCAGAAGCAGAGTTTTCTCAAGATCGAGTTTGAGTTTTCGCACCAGAAATGGGCTGCATGCTACCGCAAGCAATGAGATTGCAATGCTGAGCGAAAAATTTTCGTGTCTCGGAGTAAAGGCCAGAAAGCATACTGAGGCAAAGAACATCTGAAATGTCGAGCTAAAAAGGCTTGAAACGGCCAGCACGATAGAAGTTCTGTCGGGTTTGCCGAGCACCACTGTTGGCTGAGTTTCAGGGGGGGCTGCAATGTCTTTGAACAGAAAAAATATGGCCAGGCCGCAAAAGATATTTACGGCAGCAATCATAAAAACACAGGTTGCGACAGAAAAGGTTCGCAATAAAACGAACTCAACCAGCAGAATGCTGAAAAATGAGCCGAAATTGTAAATCGAATACACTCGATGAAAGGCCATTTCTGAGACTGCCAGACGTTTAAGATAGGCGGAAAACAGTGGCACGCTGGTGCCAATAAGAAAAGTCGGAACCGCAAGCAACAGAGCTATCGAAATAATGTCATGGTTCAGCATAAGTTGCCCAAACCAGGAATTTGAAGCGCTGTTAAGTAACGGCGAAAATGCCATGGCATAAAGCCCTGTGCTTAGCTGCATAAGAGCTAGTTTTGCATGCAGGCGGTGTGCGAATAAAGAGCCCAGAGCCATGCCGAGAAGAAAAGTGCTGAGAATGGCTGCAGTAATACTGAATATATTGCCAAACTGCAATTCAAGCATGCGCAGATACAATATTTCGTATGAAATGCCGCTTATTCCGGAAAGAAGTATTATGAAGACAAGTTTGTGGATTCTGTTATCAGTCTTTTGCATGTTCATTCAGGGGTTGACCATCGCTGAGTTGAAGATATACAGCAGACTTTCGCCGCCGTGAAGGTATTCGATAACCGGGCGGTCAACGGTATGAGTTTTGACGGCCGGGTCTTGCGCCAGCTGTTTTTGCTCTTCAAAATAGGCTCTGGCAACTTTCGAGGAGTCTTTGAAAAATTGAACCGGCTCTTCAACTCCAAATTTTTTGAAGTTTTCGATGATGGCAGGTGAAAAACGCTCGGGCTTGAGGTTTTCTTCCCAGCCTGGGAACGGTGTGTGGGGGCATAGCATAACGTAACTGTTCGCATAGACCGGAAAAAGCAGAAAGTCTGGAAAAACCTGAAGCATGGTTTTAACGATAGAACTGGCCGAATTGCCCCAGAGCAGCACCGTAAAAATTCCGCCAGGTTTGAGATGGTTTTTGAGGTTTTGCAGGCAGCTGAGAGTGTAAAAGTTGGCACTGCCTTCGAGTACCGGGTCAGACGGGTTGAGGTTGATTATGTCCCATTTTTGCTCTGACAGCTCAACGTAAGATTTGCCGTCATTTAAAATAGTCTTGAATCTTTTGTCCTGGTAATAGGCAAAATTGCTTGAAGCAAACTTGTCGAGGTTTTCAACCATGTATGGCATAATTTCAATGGCCTCGACAGATTTGGGAGAATCATAAAGCCTGAAGGCACCTGCGGTGATACCATAGCCATTGCCGATAACCAGAATATCGTCTGTGTTGCTGGCAAGGAGCATCGACCAGTGAGTGGGTATTTCCTGTGCCCAGGAAGTTTTTGGCGAACCGGCAGGAGCTACCAGAAACGAATTATTGGTTTTAGCCCAGGTTAGCCCCTTCGATTCATAAATGCTGTGAAAACCATACTCATCTTCGCTTTTGAACAAAAAAGCAGCGCTTTCGGGCAGATAAAAAGGAGCAAGCTGTGGGCTGATCAACATGTAGGCAACTATGACGACCAGCGCAGAAGATAGTTGCATTTTTTGAACGACCTCTGCTTTTCTATTGCAGATCACAGCTATCACCAGCAGATAACACGACAGAACGGCAATGCTCAGTGTGGTTCCCAGGAACCTGGTGCCGATGAAACTGGCGGTCAGACTGCCCAGAGAGCAACCAACCGTATTGAAAAAAAGTGCACGACCTATACTGGCGGTGGTGCGGTTTTTCAACCCCCGCAACGTAATAATGAGATAGGGAAAAAATGTGCCCAGTGTGGTTAAGCTGGCAAACATTGTCATTACTCCACCGACAAGCAGCAAAGGGTAAAGAATCTCGCCGGCCAGATGAAGCTTGATCAGTTCGAAGGCGAAAATAAAGGCTATGGGCTGGAACAGGCTGTTTAGCCAGGCGATCTTGCCAATAATGGCAAGACTCCGGCGAACCGGAAACCTTTTAAAATCAAGATTGACCCACACCGAAGCAATGCCAAGGCTCATGAGAATCGAGAATAGAAGCAGGGCGGAGGCTTGAATTCTGTTGCCGATAAAAAACTTTGCGGCCCTTTCCCAGTAAATTTCTGTTGCAAGAACCACAAAACCACTCGAAAAAGCTAGAAAATCAGAAAAAAACAGTTGCTGGTCTGCTACATCATGTTTTGCAGAATCTGTAACAACTGGCTCGACATGTGGAGGCGACTGATTGTTGTCGATTCTGGAAGCTACCACCAGGGCAAGAACTGCGGCTGCAATGTTGCAGAGCATCGCAATCAGCAGAGTGTTGAAGCAGCCAAAGTTTTTGATCAGATAAAATCCCGAAATGGCAGCGCCAGCGGCAGCGCCAATCGTGTTCAGAGCATAGAGAAAAAGTGTGTAATTCCGGTCGCCGGAAAGTTCGGGTATGCTGCTGGCAAGCAGGGGCAGGGTGCCGCCCATTGCCATTACCGGGAGGCAGATAATGACAAAAGTGATACCAAAGTCTGCAAGGATTATGGCCCAGAACCCTGCATTGCCAGCCTCAATGATCAGGCCGGTCAGAAATGATGCATCGTTCATCAGGCGTGGCGTAACCAGAATCGAGAAAATTCCGATAAAGACTTCAAGAAATGCGTACAATGCAAGATTTGATCGTGGTTTCAGCTTGAGCATGCCCACAAGAAAGCTGCCAAAAGAAAGCGATAACAGGTAGGCGCTGAATATGCAGGCGGTGGCCCTGGATGTTGAACCGATTATATCGCTGAAAGTGCGTATCCAGAGCAATTGGTAGACCAGAGCAGCAAAGCCCGAAATAAAAAAGGCCACAAAAACGAGTAGCCTGGACATCGACGGAAACTGCTCTGATTCAAGGTTTTTCTGGCTCATGAGAACTGATATCTCTTTCGCATAGTGGGGAATTATAACACCTGAGTATTTTAAAGTAAACAGCAAATCAGCACCGAAAAATCCGAACCCGGGCCTTTCTGAACCAGGAGAAAACGAGATGAGTTTGCTTTTCGGGAGAATAATGCAGGTGGCTTGGGCCGCTAAAAAAAGACAGCCCGGGAAAGAATCCCCAGGCCCGGAAGGTCTGTGCGGTTAATGACTCCGCACAGAGGCAAGGAAAGGAATCAAGCCTTGACGCGTTCGACTGCCATGGCAACACCCATGC
>Ga0116172_10002383_pt1 | contig 16424 bp, 17 predicted proteins | sample AD_UKC083_MetaG_FD_89799 | JGI IMG/M metagenome (GOLD analysis project Ga0116172, IMG submission 89799) | Active sludge microbial communities of municipal wastewater-treating anaerobic digesters from USA - AD_UKC083_MetaG | ecosystem: Engineered > Bioreactor > Anaerobic > Digestate | place: USA...
CGAAATTCACCGCTATGGTGCCGTTAAATTTATTCCTGATAAAAAATATCCTCACCGCATCTCCGGTATGTTTGAAAAACTTTCCGCCCAAGAAGCTCCCTCTTTCTTCGGACAAGTTGGTCGTTCTATCGTTGACGCCAAAAAACTCTGGCCCGTTCTCACCAAACAAGGTCTCTCTAAAGGTAATGAGCTTTGGTATGCCGATTCTATCAATACTCTAGCTGCCAATGATGTGGTCATTACTGAAGCCTTGGATGATAAATCCGACTGGATGACCACCGGTGATCCTCTCCGCTGGCTCAAAGCCAACATTGCCGTGGCCATGCTCAACGACGACTACGCCACCGACATCAAAGACTTTTTGAAAACTCTAAAATAATTTCTTTTCCAGAACTATTCCAGTACTTAGAATTTTACCTTCAATCCCTCTTTTTTCATATCCTATAACTTGACATTATCGTCTTTTCTTGATACACTTCATTACAATTGATTGTTGATTGTGATAGTCAACTTTCAATCTTTTAACAACTAGAAGTTCAACTTCCCTCTGAATAAACATCAGAGGAGAGACTCTCGGGGTAAGGTGGCTCCTCGTCATACTTACTCCGTTTCTCCCCTGGTGTTTATCACCAGTCAGTGTCAGCGGCTACCCAGACACCGCGTTTGGATTAGCCAAAAACACAGTTCTTTAACAATCTCTTTCTAAAATCTTTCCTAAAAACTCCTTTAGTAGAGTTCACTTAGTCCCGCCCTACTCCGGGCTTAAGTGAACTCTATTGAAAGGAGAGGGTTCAATAACGTAGTAAAGGTCCAATGACGGATCTTGTCACACAGGTGGCTGAAGTTCGCATCCAAAATGTTTTTATTCTGGGAGGTCTCCCATCAAGGAAGGAGGCTTTTAATGGACCCCAGAAAAACAAACGCCCGTCGCGGTTACAGTGATCGGCAAAAAAAGAAACGGGAAAAGTCCCGCGCCGAAGCTGCCGCCGGCTGGCAACCCTTCGAAAATACTCTAAAAAAGGAGAAAACTATAATGAATACGACAGTACGTGTAATATTATTTGTCCTCTGCGGCTTAATAGTGATAGCTGCAATTTTGTGCCCCGCTTTGGGAATATTCCATCTTTCAGGATGGATGATTCCATTGTACGTGATTGGAGCAATATTACTGATTATCAGTATATTGTTGATCGTTCTATTGTGGCCACCCCGATGGTGGGTTTGGACTCTATTAGGGGTTGGGATGATAATTATCGTCCTATCTATTTTAGGATCCAACCTATGGGGATGGGGAATGACAGAACCCGACGTTGACGTGAAAAATGAAACCATTATCGAACCAACAATTATCACCGAAACCAAGGCCACCCCCGAACCCCCTCAAACCCACGGGAACAGTAACCCACAAAGTTATGTCCCGCACCCGAATTTCTATGTAGAAACCACAGTCTCCTCAAAAGAGTACACGTGGGTTATCACTGTAAATGAAGGTGAAATTGGGATTGTTGGAGGCTGGTCCGTTAACGGACGAGACCAGGGTACATATCAAGCTTTTGAGCCCGGTACATACACAGTATCTGTCATCGACGGTTTCGCTTTAACCGTCGAGAAACAGTGGGCACAGGCCGAATGGCTGTTTCGCATAGAACAAGCGAAACAGTATAACTGGGCCCACACAAACCTGGACCCTGGCCCCATCATCCTCCCGTAACCCCCTCCCCCTTAACCCTCCGTGGGAACAATGCCAATAGGCAAAGTTCCCGCGGGAGCATGGGGAAAAAAGAAAGGAAAGAAAGAAAGAGATTGTTGGTAGTCCTCCGCCACTGCGGAGCTGATGAGTCCTTAGTTACAAGGCGAAACTACCATGACCAACTTTAAGTTTAAAAAACCTCTAATTTCCGTCTATATGCCGGTCTGGAATGCCGCCACCTATCTGCCTGCCGCCATCGAATCCATTCTCTCTCAAACCTTCACCCGCTTTGAATTTATCATTATCGATGACGCCTCCACTGATGACTCTTGGAAAATCATCAAAAAATACGCCCGCCTGGATAAACGTATCCGCGCCTATAAAAACAAAATTAATTTAGGTGTTTCTCTGACCAGTAATATCGCTATTGCCCATGCTCGTTGCCAATACTTGGCCCGCATGGATGCCGACGACATCTCTGTTTCCAACCGTCTCGAAAAACAAATTCAGTTCTTAAGAAAAAATCAATCCGTCATTGCCGTTGGCTCTCAATGTATATGCATTGATAAAGATAATAAAATTATTGGATATAAAAATTTTCCCACCGATTCCTCAAAATTATCTAAAATGATTTTTTGGGCAGTCCCTATGCAACAACCATCAATGATGATTAATACTAAAAAACTCCCTAAAAAATTCGTTTGGTACGATAAAAACCAGTCCAGTGCCGAGGACATTAACCTTATGTTCCAACTTCTTAAATTTGGCCAATTATCCAATCTGCCTGATTACGGACTTTATTATCGTCAACTTCCACAGTCTCTATCTCATCGCAATCCTAAAAAAACCTTTGCTCTCACTCTGCAAAGTCGTCTTTTAGCTCTTAAAAATGGATATCGACCTACCTTTCTTTCTATCCTGATTAACTTGGCTCAAATTTTTGCCATCTCAATTCTACCTTCTAATACCATTTATCATTTATGGTATTTAGTTCGTGGTGTCACTCAACCTAAATCAAACTTCCCTGTCGTTTCTTTCTCCAAATCAGTATAATTAGTTAATGCCTATCTTTGCCTGGTGTAAACGACATCTTAGCGAAATTATTTTAGTCGCTGCCCTCTCTCTTTTGTGCCTTAAAAACTACACTCCCGGCACCTTTTTGATCGGTTGGGACAATCTCATGCCGGAACTCAATCTCAGCTTAAATCTAAAAAGATCTTTTTTAGCCGTCTGGCAAGAATATCAAGGTCTGGGTTTAGTCGGTGGTATGGCCCATGCCACCGATCTGATCCGCCAACTGCTCATCTTACCCCTAACCCTCATTCTACCTGTCAGGTTAATCCGCTATTTTTGGCATTTTGCCATGCTCTTTTTAGGTACCTTTGGTATTTATTTTGGTCTCAAAAAACATCTATCCCAAAAATTGATCCCTCTTGCCGCTGCTCTCTTTTACCTCCTCAATTTCGGCTCTGTTCAATATTTCCGTGTCCCTTTGGAATCCTTTTCCACTTTTTGGGGCTTTTTTCCCTGGCTGATTTTTACTTTTTGGGATTTTTTGGAAAATAAAAAACACCTCAAAAAACTGATTATCTTAAATATCCTAGCTATCCCCTCTTTCCACGTCCAAACTATTTTTATTGTCTATCTACTGTGTATCTCGTTAATTTTACTCGCCCATTTTATAACCCGTCCAAAAATTTCTCATCTTCCCAACTACTTATCTATTTATCTAATTATCTTCTTAATTAATTCTTTTTGGCTTTTACCTCAACTCTATTTCCTTAAAACCAATCTCCAAAACCCCACTGCCGGCATCGGCAATTTCATGAGTAACGATGAAACCTTTGCTCGCAATCAGGCCCGGGGCAATCTGAGCGATTTTTTGCTCTTGCGTGGCTATTATTACGATTTTCCCAGTAACAATACCGCTCTTTTAGCCGCGTGGCAACAACATTTTTCCAATCATTATTTTCTCCTCTGCGGCTATCTGTTATCCTTCGTGGTTATCTTAGGTTTTATTTCTCTCTTTACTCATCGACATACCCCCAAGTATATTAAAATCTCCCTTATTTTTTTATTACTCCTCTCCGCCCTAACTTTACTTTCCAACCAATTTCCTTTCAATCTTTTAAATCAAGCTCTCCGTTCACTGCCCATTATCAACCAAATTTTTCGTTCACCTTGGACCAAATTTCTGGTACCCGCCGCCTTCCTTTTTAGTTACCTCTTTGCTTTGGGCTTACAACTCCTTTATCAAATCGCAACTCAATTAAAATACTCTTCTTTTGTCGCCAAGTTGCCAATTTTTCTGTCTCTTCTTTGTCTTCATTTCTTCTCTCAACCTAGTTTTAGTGGTGACTATTTCTCACCTGATGTTCGACAAAAAATTCCCCAAGAATACATGGAAATCTTTAACTTTTTTCAATCTCAAGTCGCCCCGACCGCTCGTATCGCCAATCTCCCCCAAGGTTCTTTTTGGGGTTGGACCAACTATAAATGGAACCTATCCGGCTCTGGCTTCATTTGGTATGCCATCCCTCAACCGATTTTAGACCGTGCTTTTGATACTTGGAATTTAAAAAACGAACAATATTATTGGGAATTAAGTCATGCCATCCAAAGCCAAGATCCATTACTGTTAAACAATGTCTTTTCCAAATATTTCATTGAATACATTATTTTTGACAACAATATTTATTTTCCCGATGAAAACATCTATGGCAAATTATCCCAACCGACCAAAAATTTACTCGACAGTTTACCTAATTTAACCCTGGTCAAACAAACTAAACATATTTCTGTTTATCAAACTAATTTTTCCACTAAAATTGCTACCACCTCCCAACTTCCTTCCGCCCCAGCTTTCGATTTTGCTCTAGTCGATTATGATTATCAAAGATTGGGCGACTATCTTGTCGATTACCAAGCCTCCCCTAATTTTGATAATTATTTCACTTCTCGTCTGCAATCAGAATTAAACTTTGATCCCAACTCGCTTTTATTAACTGAAAACACACTGGTTACTCAAAGCCAAGAACATTCAGATACTACTCAAAACATTTTTGCTTTTCACTTCCCCAAAGCCTCTCTTTCTCAAAATTATTTAGTCAAAATCAATTCCCGACATGAAGCTGGGCTACCCCTCAAAATTTCCGCCATTTCCGATAATCTTTTAAATAAGTATTTTGAAACCCTTCTCCCCACCTCTCCCAATCCCGCCACTTCATGGTTTTATATTCCCGCTCGACAATCCGATACTTTTGATTATGGTCTTAATTTTATTTTCAATAACACTAGTTTTCATCAAGCCAACAAAAACTATATTGATAACATCACTGTTTATAACTTATTCTCCAGTCCCCCAAATTATCCAGCTCCCCTTAATCGACGTTATCTCGACTCTAAAAATAGTATTTTTTATTACAAAGTAAATCTTGATACCCCAGCCCATACTCTTATCCTACCTCAATCTTATTCTTCCGGTTGGCTGGCTTTTTACCGACAAAACGGCAAAATACATTTTCTCAAAAACCATTATCTTCTGAACAACTGGGCCAATGCCTGGGAATTACCTGATTCCCTGTGTACAGGCCAGGCATCGCCCTGTCCCGATATCTATATTTTATTCTGGCCTCAACTGCTTCAATTCCTCGGCTTTGGCTTGTTAATCATCACCCTTTTTTGGCTTTTAAAAAATTCCTCGGATTCCCAATAATATAATTTCGAATTGGTACGGGCCGGGCACTGCCCGGCCCCTACGATTTCAATAATCCCATGCACATGATCCGGCATAATTATATATTCATCCAAAAATATTTCCCTTTTCCTAACTACAAATGGTGACAAAAATTACGAATTTATTACCTTCGCAATTCTCTTACCCACTTCTTCAAACTCCTTTTTTCCCCAACCTTTGGTGGTCATCGCCGGGCTACCCACCCTGATTCCCGAGGGCTTCATCGGGCTACCTTGATCCCTGGGAATCATATTGGCATTCACAATTATGCCCTCATTTTCCAACTTCACTGCCATTTCCTTTCCTCTCCCCACTCCACAATCCACCAACATCAAATGATTTTCTGTTCCAAAAACTCTGATTCCTGCCGCTTTTAAAGTTTCTGCCAATACCTGTGCATTCTCCACCACCGCCTGCGCATATTTTTTAAACTCCGGTCGACTGGCTTCTTCAAAAGCCACCGCCATAGCCGTAATCGCATTCATATGCGGTCCCCCCTGTAAACCCGGGAAAACCGCCTTATCGATTTTTTTATTTAACTCACCGTCACCTTTCATCTCAGCTGTTTTTATCCCTCTTTTCGTCACTCCGATAAAAGCTCCTCTGGGACCCCTCAGAGTTTTATGCGTCGTTGAAGTAATTATATCCACATAATTTACAGGGCTCTCATGTACTCCTCCGGCAATTAAACCCGCAATATGGGCAATATCAGCTATCAAATACGCATTAACACTGCTAGCAATCTCAGAAAATCTCTGCCAATTGATTTTCCAAGGATAAGCACTCCCTCCACAAAAAATTAACTTTGGTTTTTCTGTATTAACCATTTCTTCGAATGCCTCATAATCTATCACTCCCTCCTGATTCACCCCATATTGAATACTTTCAAAGTATTTACCCGAAAAAGTGATTCCCGGATGCCCATGAGTTAAATGTCCCCCATCGGCTAATCTCATCCCGCATATCTTGTCAGCAGGCTTTAATAGCGCTAAAAGTACCGCCACATTAGCCGGACTACCGGAATAAGCCTGCACATTCATATGCTCCACTCCAAACAATTTTTTACCCCTTTCTATAGCCAAATTTTCAATTTCATCGATATATTTATTACCCTGATAATAGCGCCTCCCGGGATAACCTTCAGCATATTTATTGGATAAATTACTACCCAAAGCCTTCTTTACCTCTTCACTGATAAAATTCTCACTGGGAATCAATCTAATCGCCTCTTGTTGATATTTATCTTCCTGAGAAATTAAATCAAATATTTTATCCATAACTTATTTTACCTCAACCACCCTCGACTCACTATTTCTTGCATGACTCGTCCATGCACCTCTTCTCGACTACCGTTCCCATCCACCCAAACCACCTCACCTTGGCTCATCTGCGTATACCACTCATAACCCTTCCTTACTTTTTTAAACTTTTCTATATTATCAAAAATATCCTGATCCCCACGTCCATATACTCTTTTAACTGCCTCTTTTAAATCTAAATCAATAATTAAAGTCAAATCAGCTACCCTAATTCCCATCTTTCTTTGAAAATCAAATACCGCCTGTCTTTTATCAGCTCCCACATAACTAATAGTTGAAGCCTCATAACGGTCAGCTAACACAAAATCATGACTTTCTAAAGCTGGTACAATCACTCTGTTAGTGTGATTGATTCTGTCAGAAATAAAAGCCACCTGTAGTGCATCCGGATCCATCCCCTCGTTTTTTTTCTTAATTGTCTCTTCAATTAATCTTCCTATTGGAGTATCTCTGGTATGTTCACAAGTTACCAATACTTTTTTACCTCTCTCTGTCAGTGCTTGTCTTAACAATTCCACCTGAGTTCCTTTACCACATCCCCCCACCCCTTCAAAAACAATTAGTTTCCCTCTTTCACTACTCATCAATGAATTTTAAATCACCACCAGCACCCTCCTTAAATAGATGCTTTTGACGTATTTTTAATGTCGCTCCCTCAATCTGCTTCCATAAACCACAACTCCTCTTCCCTTCCCAACAAATACCTTGTGTCTTACAGGTAGGTCCCGCATTATCAAAAACTATAGGTGAAACCTTCTTTGCTAACTTATGCATCTCTGTAGCCATTTTTCTAATTTCCCATTGTGCTCTGGTACACTCCCTTTTCTCTAAAAACTGCATCAATGCTAAACCAGTCATAGACACAATTAATTTTGTCGCTAAAGATTGCGGTTGAATAAAACGCGCATCCTCTTCGGGGATACCTGAATCAGTTAATTCTTTATACATTTTTTGAACTGACTCTAAATGTTTCTTATATTTAGATAGTAACGGACTTCTTTTAATTGATTCTGGTACTACATACTCTGCCTCCGCCATATTGACATATCGACCGGACCTAATCGAATAACTAGCTCCTATTCTTTTTCTAACCAATTGAGTTTCTGCAATCCTACTCAAACCCTCTACTGCAAAAGTAAACATTTGATGTTCCAAAGTCGAGGTATGACCACTGGCCTCAACCTGAGCCACTAATTGTTTTCTCTTCTCAGGACTAATTTTCTCTATTAATTCTTCGTACGAATCATTGCTATAACATCGACGAATAGCAATCGCTGCTATCGCATCCGGATCTTTATAACTATCAAGTAAATGAACTCTAAGCCTGCTTTCTTTTATCATGCCCCATTCTCATGCAAAACATCTCTCAACTCAATAATCTCATCTATATCAAAAATTCAAATTGCGGTTTATTTGAGTTTATTTCAATTCAAACACCACCGTCAGACCTTTATAGACTGTACTGCTACCCGGCTCAACTCCAGCACCTCCGGCATCCAACATGACACTTTTCATATATACCGGCATCACCTGACTACCAGATGTTTCATTGACACTGATAACCTTACCAATTCTCCGCCCTGAATATCTAGCAATGGTGGCTGCCTTCTCCTTAGCATCTTCCATTGCCTCCTTATAGAGACTTTTCTCAACCTCATTTATATCACTCATGGCAAAATTAGGTCCATAAACATTATTAGCCGCACTTTTATTTAATAGGTCTGCAAAATCATTCACTCTAGTCACATCTCTCAGTACTATCTCTATCGAATTGTTTACCCGCCACAAACCTTTGCGACTTTTCTGGACTCCACCTACCCAATAAGAATCTTCTTCCTGATAAATAGAGATATTTTGTGTCTTGATGTCTGCCTCGGTAATGCCAAAGTCTTTTATCGCTTTAGTTAATTCAGCGATTTTCTCATTCACCTCTGTCACCGCCCCTTCCTTAACTGAACTGACCACTTCCACTCCAGCCGTAAAAGTGGCTATTTCATTTTTTTGTTGACTTTTAGCCTCCCCATTGACTGTCACCGTTTCCACCGGCAATAAACTTATCTTGCCCCAATTTACCTTTGGTAAAAAAATCAATAATAAAACAATCAGGACTATCCACGACCATGTCTTTTTCATAACTTCATTATAGACACATTATTTCTTTATTTACAAACCGGACATTTTTCACCACTGTACCAACAACCACAATGTTCACAATAATGTAAACCCTCAGTTCTTCCTAATCGATATTCTATTCTTCCATTTATATCAAAAGCGATTATACCCTGTGTACTTCTGACTAATTCCTGACTCAACCATGAACCTCCATGGCTTCCTGATACATTCAAATAATACCCATTTCTAGCCATTATCGCCTCAAATAAATAATTATCTCCTCCAGCTTTTTGTCTCGCTTCTTTCACTTCACCGGCAATTATTTTCATATTTTCCTCCACCTCTCCCGTCTCAATTGTTTCCCAAGCCCATTCCATTTCCGGCATTAATTCCCGACATTTCTGCAACCAATTTTTATCTCCCAGATTAAAACCAATCGGTTGCTCCCGTAAAATCTCTATATCTGATGGCGCGACTAAACTTTTACCTCCCATCATCCACAATCTCTGTCCCAATTCCAAACTCTCCTCTCTATTTAAATCCAATGGTAACCCGTATGGATCGAAAAACAATTCTCCCTCTTCCTCTCCTTTTAACATTACATTTAGCCTCCCTTCTTCATAAACTTCACTGGCAGGACTAATCCAAATCACCATTTGAGTACCCTGTCTAAACAACTCAAACACATTTTGAGTCGCTTTTTTTTCTGCTCCCGAATGGAGATTATATTCCCAATTATCGGTATTTATTCGACTTTCTTTATAATTTTCGGCATGGACAATCCGCAATTTCAATCCCACTCCTTTTCTTTCTTCTTGAAACACTCTGGCAACCACCTCAGAACTATGTTGGTTAATATCATAATAAGGCTTAAAATTTTCTTTCTTGTTCATACTTTTGCTCGAAAGCTTTCTAGCTCGGGCTATTACCGTAGCGGCACTGCTCAGGACTTACACCTGATTCCAATTTATTTTAATTCTTCTTGTAAAGCTTTTAAATAAATAAAATCGGACAATCTGTTTAAATAAATAATTACATCTTTATCTAGTTTCACTATTCTCCTCTCCGCTCTTCTCACCACCGTCCTCACCCAATTTAACTTAACTGCCTTCTCTTTTTTAAAAATCACAAACTCCCTCGGCACCTTTATCTTTTTCTCCATCATCTCTATCTCCTTCTCCATCTCTCTTATTCTAGTTTCTAGCCTTGCCACGTCGGAGTTCACGGAGTCGGGCCTCGCCACGTCGGAGCCCCGCAGCGGCGGGGCGGAGACGGGTTTCTTCTCTCCTAAATTTCCCATAATCCAATATAAATCTTTTTGTATTTTTTCTAACTTAACCAAACCACAAACTGCCTGCAATTCATCCAAACTCCCTACCGCTTCCATCAACTCCGAATCCTTCCTTACCCTTTTATCAAAATACCAAGTCTCCCCCCGATCTCCTTTCTTACTCACAATTGACATTAACTGCATTTACTATAACCACAATAACTGTTACTGCACTTAAAACATCCTTCCTCCGCATACAAAGGACTACCACAATCTGGACAACTACTAAAAGCACTTTCTTCACTCGTCTGTTTACTTTTAATCTCCGCCATCACCTCCTCAATCTGACTTTTTTCCTTCACTGGCATTTCCAATTTATGTTTTTCTCCTTCGAATAAATCCAATTGTTCCCCTTTTGATATCTCTAATAAAGTTTTTCCTACAGCATCAAACATACTCAAAATAGCTCCATTACCAAAACCGACTCTTTGCCCACAAGAAATTCCCACCAACTCATCTGCCACCTCTTCCAAATTAGCCCCATACTTGAGAGCTAGTGATGCCAAACGACCAGTTATCTCTGCCGATCCGGCCAAATAACCTCCTGATTTACCCAAATTTACAAATACTTCCACCGGTCCATCACCTTCCTCAAAAAATACCGAAGTGTACACTTTACCTACATCACAAGCCTTACGTAATCTTACCCCTCTAGCCGCATCCGGCGTTTTCTTTTTTGTTCTTGTAATTTGTTGATTGTTATTTGTTTGATTATTGTTTTCTTGGTTATTGGTACTTTTCACTTCCTGTATTACTTCCTTTTCTCGACTACCACTTCTGTATATAGTTATTCCCTTGGTACCTAAAGAATAAGCCAATTTATACGCCGTTCTCACTTCCTCCACTGTGGCCTCTTTAGGAAAATTAATCGTTTTACTAACCGCATTGTCAACATACTTCTGAAAAGCCGCCTGAACTTTTATATGCCACTCGGGATTAATTTCCAAAGCTGTCCTAAAAACCTTTCTTAAATCCTCTGGAATTTCCTCAATTCCACTTAGCTTACCACCATTTTTGACAACCTTATTCATCAACTCTTCACTGTAAATCCCTCTTTCTTTCAATGTCTCCACAAACATTGGATTCATGATGTACAAGGTTTTGCCTTCAACTGTATTTTTCTGATATCCCAAAGAAAACAACGGTTCAATCCCCGAACTAGCATCCGCAATCATGGAAATAGTTCCTGTTGGCGCAATTGTCGTCAGAGCCATATTTCGGGGTCGATAATTTGTCTTTCCAAAAACACTTTTCTCCCATTCCGGAAAAACACCTCTTTCAACTGCTAAAGCTTGTGTCGCCACCTTGGCCTCATCAGAAATAAATTTCATTACTTTTTCTGCCCAAGTCAGAGCTTCCTCCGAATCATAAGTCACTCCCAGTTTAAAAAGCATATCCGCAAAACCCATAATCCCTAATCCAATTCTTCTAGTCTTGGAAACCATTTCTCTAATTTGTGGCACCGGAAACTCATTAATCTCCACTACATTATCCAAAAAATGCACTGCCTCATGAACCACCCTCCTCAACTCATCCCAGTCCAAATCTTCATCTTTTACAAATCTAGATAAATTTATACTCCCTAGATTACAAGCATCATAGGGCAACAGTGGTTGTTCCCCACAAGGATTCGTCGCTTCAATTCTACCCAAATGAGGCACTGGATTTGAACTAGGTTCATTCATTCTGTCAATAAATACCAATCCCGGATCACCATATTGCCACGCCAATCTAGTCACCAAATTAAACACTTTATAAGCATTTAATTTCGTAGTCACACTTCCGTCTCGAGGATTAATCAATTCGTAACCCTCTCCTTCCTTAGTCGCTTCTGCCCAATCATAAAGTTTGGCAATTTCCGCCTCCATTTCTCTCAATTTGGCATCTACATCCCGATTACCTTCAGCCATCCTAATCTTTTCCACTATGTTCTCAGGAATAGATTCATCCTCCACAAAAACTTTATCTTTGTCCACTCTCTCCATAAAAGCGTTAGTCACTGCTAAAGAGATATTAAAGTTAGTCAAAGAATATTCATCCAATTTAGCTACTGCAAAACGCAATACATCTGGATGATCAATCGACAACATCCCCATATTGGCTCCTCGCCTTACCCCCCCCTGCTTCACCTGTCCTGTCACATCATTATAAGCCTGCATAAAACTTACCGGCCCAGCTGTCGTCCCTCCACTGCTTCTGATATAATCTCCCGCCGGTCTTAGTCTAGTAAAAGAAAAACCAGTTCCTCCACCGCTTTTATGAATCTGGGCCATATGAGTCAATGTCTCCAAAATTGAATTCATGGAATCATCAATCGGCAACACAAAACAGGCTGACAATTGTTGTCTTTCTCTGCCCGCATTCACAAAACAAGGTGTATTTGGTAAAAATTTCTGCTCAGCCATCACTTCATAAAAAGCTCTGGCGGTTTTATCCATTTCCGCTTCTGATTTTTTATCACCTTTAGCCACACTACTGGCTACCCGCCAAAAAATATCTTCAACTTTTTCCGTACTCTGTCCCGCCTCATTTTTAATCGCATATCTGGTTTCGGCAATATATCGGGCATTTTCCGACAATTGCGGCACTTTTAAATCCTTTTCTATTTTTTTACCTCTTTGATTAATTTCGTCCATTATTTTTTCTTTTGATAATTTTTAAGCAAAGTTTTAAACTCCTCCACATTTTTAATATCCTGATAAATCGTCGCAAAGCGAATATAAGCTACTGGATCAATATCTCTTAATTTATTCATCACCAATTTACCAATCTCTTTAGAAGGAATTTCCACACTTTTCCAATTTAAAAGTCTTCTTTCAATTTCATCAATAATTTCCCCTCTCTCTTCAGGACCCAATTTCCAGCAAGCCTTTTCAAAACAACGATCCAATTTTTCCCGGGAATAATCTTCAATCCGACCATCCTTTTTAATTACTTTTAGTTCTATATTTTCAATCCGCTCATAGGTGGTAAAACGTTTTTTACACTTCAAACACTCCCGTCGCCGTCTAGTAGCCTTGCCATCCAAAGCCTCCCTGGACTCCAAAACATTAGATTCACCAAAAGCACAATAAGGACACAACATTATTGCTCCTCCTTTTTAATGATTTTTATTGAATTTATGGTCATTTTTATTCAAACACTAGGTTTAGTGTTTCCCGTACATCATACCCACCACCCTTAGCGTTTGTCAAATACCACTTTCTAGGTAAATCTATATCAAATTTTATAAACTTCTCGTCGATGTCTAATTCTGTGTATTACTAAAATCACCCACTCGAAATCGATATTGACCCTGTTCAAAATCAATCAAAGGCTTTGATAAACGAATCGGATCTTTTTTTAAATAAATTAATTTCTTAGCAATTCTTTTCTGCAAAACTCCATCCAGCTTTTCTACATCTCTCTTTGCATTTTTAGTTAATAATATTACATAATTCACATTTATATATTGCCAAATACCTCTTCAAAAGTATAATACTCCCCTCTCTTATATTGTTCCCGCGCTTCACGAATACTTTTTAGATATTTACTATCCGATAATTCCAAAATATCTTCTAGCATGTCAATGTCTACAATCGCTGATTTAATCTTGCCCCGATGTGACACCAATAAATATTTATCTCCACTTACTTTTTTAAAAGCTGCTGATAAATTATTTCTCAATTTGGTACTGCTAATAATATTCATGTGTACATTATAAATGTACATTTACAAAATACCAGTCTTTGCTTAAACTGGACCTGGAATTCATTTTTGACCTATACTATAATACCCTGATGCAAAAAATCACTAAATTTTTCCGAGAAGTCAAGGCAGAATTCAAACAAATTGCCTGGCCCAAACGCGACTCTATAATTCAATTAACGATTGTGGTAATATCCATTTCTGTTATTGTTTCCCTAATCTTAGGGGGATTTGACCTTTTATTCACTCAGGTAATCGCCCTGGCCAACAAATAAATATGCCCAATAACTCCACTAAAACTAAACGCAAAGAATTTTTATTTAAACTCTCTTCACAAGAACCTAGTCTTGATGCCGCTTGGTATGTTATCAATACTTATTCCGGCCACGAATATAAAGTTATCGACGCCCTGAAAACCCGTATTAAAACCATGGGTCTCGAAAACTACATTTTTCAAGCCATTGTCCCTATCCAATCCAAAATGGTGATTCGTCGCGGCAATAAAGTCAAAACTCAAGAAAAAACCTTCCCTGGTTATGTTTTAATCCAAATGATTGTCACTGACGATTCTTGGGTTACTGTCCGTACTACCCAAGGTGTCACCGGTTTTGTCGGTATCGGTTCTAAACCCACTCCTATCTCCCAAAAGGAAGTTGACAATATTATTAAAACCACCCAAGAAGACAAACCTAAATACCAAACCCCCTTCTCTCTGGGCGATGTTGTCAAAATCACCAATGGTCCCTTTGCTGACTTCATTGGCACCATTGACTCTATCGACCAGAAAAAAGGTAAACTTCGTGTCCTAGTTTCCTTTTTTGAAAGAGAAACTCCGGTGGAACTGGATTTTTTACAAGTTACCAAAGAACTTTAATTATTTAACTTATCTCTATGGCTAAAAAAGTTAAAACCGTTGTTAAATTGGCAATTCAAGCTGGCACTGCTAATCCTGCCCCTCCTGTCGGTACCGCTCTTGGCCCTCACGGTATCAAGATCATGGATTTTTGTAACGAATTCAATGAACAAACCAAAGAAATGCGTGGTTCTCTTATCCCCGCCATCATCACTATTTACGAAGATCGTTCCTTTGATTTCATTATCAAAAAACCACCTGTCACCGATATGATCAAAAAAGTCACCGGTATCAGTAAAGGCAGTGGCACCGCCGGTCGGGAAAAAATCGGTAAAATCACCTCTGCTCAGATTGAAAAAATCGCCACCGATAAACTCGTCGATCTTAATACTAAAGATTTAGAAGCCGCTAAAAAAATGGTCGCCGGCACCGCCCGTTCTATGGGTATTGAAATTACTGACTAATTATCTATTTATCTAATTATCTACAAATGAGCAAAACCTCACAAGAAATCAAAAAAAAGAAACTTGCTGTGGAAGATCAAAAAGTTGATCAAAAGGCTCAGGAAACTATTACTTCCCCTGAAACCGAAACCAGCAAAAGCACCACTCCTGGTGAAAAAAAAGCCCGCGTTAGAGGCAAAAAATATCAAGATGCTCGCAAAAAAGTTGACGTCTTGAAACTTTACTCCCTCAAAGAAGCGGTTAAATTGGTCAAAGAAACTTCTCTTTCCAAATTTGATGGCAAAGTTGAAGCCCACTTGACTGTTACCGACACCGGTACCTTGGGTGAAATCTCTTTCCCTCATTTGGAAAGCACCGCTAAAAAAATTGCTGTTGTCGATGATAAAATTCTCGCCAACCTTAAAAATGGCAAAATCGACTTTGATGTCCTTATCGCCACTCCAGTAACCATGCCTAAACTATTACCTTTTGCCCGTCTTTTAGGACCCAAAGGCCTTATGCCCAATCCTAAAACCGGCACTCTCACTGATAAACCAGAAGAGGCGGTTAAAAAATTAGCTGTCGCCAAGACTTCTATCAAAACCGAAAAGAAAGCTCCCTTGGTTCATATTATCGTAGGTAAAGTTTCTCAGCCGGAAGCTGAACTAATCGCCAATGTCACTGAACTGATCAAAGTCATTAAGGCTCCTAAAATCAAGAAACTTTCTCTCTGTGCCACCATGGGCCCCGGTATCAAAGTAGCTCTTGAGAAATAATCACCTCTAGCAAATAAATTCTCTGTCCGCTAACATAGTCACTTTTGGCTTATCTATACCAATTATTATAAAATATTACTGTGAAACAAACTCTTGGCCGGATTTTTCTTAAATATCTTCGTTTCTTTGCCCGCATTCAAATTGCTAAAAACAAATTAATCAATCCTCACCTCAAAATAGTTGGCATTACCGGTTCAGCCGGCAAAAGTTCTACTCTTTTAGCCGCCGAAGCCGCCCTTACAGACCAATTTAAAGTTAAAAGTAATTATGGCGCCAACTCTGAATCCGGTATTCCTCTCAATATCCTCGATTTCTCTGTCCCCGATTTTTCCCTTCTCTCTTGGTTAAAAATTGCTCTACTTACTCCTTTCAAAATTCTTTTTTACTGGCCCAAAATCGATGTTTATCTTTTGGAAATGGGAATTGATTCTCAAAAAGCTCCCAAAAACATGGCCTATCTGTTAAGTATTGTCCAACC
>Ga0116172_10002389_pt1 | contig 16381 bp, 16 predicted proteins | sample AD_UKC083_MetaG_FD_89799 | JGI IMG/M metagenome (GOLD analysis project Ga0116172, IMG submission 89799) | Active sludge microbial communities of municipal wastewater-treating anaerobic digesters from USA - AD_UKC083_MetaG | ecosystem: Engineered > Bioreactor > Anaerobic > Digestate | place: USA...
AATAACTGAATCAGCCATTAAAAATGCCCTCAAAACACCCCGAGAGCTTGATTATAATTTAGTTAATGCTCAACAAGCAAGAAGGATATTAGATAGGTTGGTTGGCTATGAGTTATCTCCTTTTTTATGGAAAAAGGTTGCTAAAAATTTATCAGCCGGACGAGTACAGTCAGCAGCCGTAAGATTAATTGTTGAGAGAGAAAGGGAAATAGAAGCATTCGTTAAACAAGAATATTGGACAATTAGCGCCCACCTACAGGCTCATAAAGAAAAATTTACTGCTCAATTAGTAAAATGGCAGGGAAAAACCTTAGACAAGTTAGCGATAGCCAACCAAGAAGAAGCTCAAAAAATTAAGGAACAACTCTTAAAAGCCAATTATAACGTCTGCAAAATCACTAGGGAAAAAATTATAAAAACACCGCCTGCTCCCTTTACAACCTCAACCCTGCAACAAGTAGCAAATCGCTGGCTAGGTTTTTCAGCTAAACAAACTATGGTTTTAGCTCAACAATTATATGAAGGCATCAATTTAGGTCCAGAAGGGCAGGTTGGCCTCATTACTTACATGAGAACCGACGCCCTTAATTTGTCCAACGAATTCACACACCAAGCTCGCACGGTTATCCAAAATAACTTCGGCCCGCAATTTATAGCTAAAACCCCTCGGAAATTTATTAATAAAAACAAAAGGGCGCAAGAAGCCCATGAGGCTATTCGGCCGACTGATCCTAACCGAACACCAGAATCAATGAAAAAATATTTAGATCCACGTCAATTTAGACTTTACGAACTTATTTGGCAGCGAGCTCTAGCTAGCCAGGCAGCGGAAGCACAAATTGACCACCTCTCAATAAATATTGAAGCTGACTCAGCAATATTTTTAGCTACCGGTCAAACAATTACTTTTCCTGGATATTTAAGCATTTACCCTGAGCAAACTCAAGAAAAAATTTTGCCCCATCTTACGGATAAGGAATCTTTAAAATTATTAGAGCTAACAACTGACCAACACTTCACTCAACCACCAGCTCGATATAGTGATGCTGGACTGGTAAAACAACTAGAAAAATATGGCATTGGCCGGCCATCTACTTATGCCCCAATTATTGCAACCATTGAAAAACGAGGCTACGCCATAAGAGATAATTATAAACGGCTAGAGCCAACCGCTATTGGCAAGATAGTTAATGACTTGCTAGTAAAACATTTTCCCAATATTGTGGACTATCAGTTTACTGCCAGCATAGAAGATAGTTTGGATGATATTGCTGGGGGAGAGATAGCTTGGCCCAAAATTATTGCTGATTTTTATTGGCCATTCCACCAACATTTAGAAGAAAAAAATCAGGAATTATCTAAAAAAGACATCATGCCCGAAACGCCAACTAATGAAGTCTGCGACAAATGTGGCGCTAAAATGGTCATAAAGATAGGGCGCTATGGTCCTTTTCTTGCCTGCAGCGCTTTCCCTAAGTGCCGCAACATTAAATCAATGAAGTCAAAATCCACCCATCAAGAATTACCAGAAAAATATCAATATCTAGCTAAAGAATATGCTAATGAAGTCTGCGACAAATGTGGCGCTAAAATGGTCATAAAAATAGGGCGCTATGGTCCTTTTCTTGCCTGCAGCGCTTTCCCTAAGTGCCGCAACATTAAAAAGGTATATACCAAAAAACAACAATCTACTAAAACTAGTAAATCTTAAATATCTTTTTTGGTTTTTGATTTTTTAGCCTTATCTTTTGCTTTAGATTTAACTTTACTTTTAGGTTCTACCTTAATTTCAACATGGCTACCTAGATCATTTTTCTCAATATCCTCTTCCGCTGGTTCATATTTTTTGGCTGAAGAAGAATGAAAAATTTTATTTTTGGCTTTTTTAAATATCTTATCCTGGAATAAATTAATAATCTTATCGGCAAATTTTTCTAGAACTGACCAATACGAAAACATAAAGGACAGTTTACTTTTAATGGAGTCAGTAATTTGGCTAACCATTGCCAGTTGCCGATTAAATTCATCAATAGTTTTATGCATCTCCCGAATAAAGCCAGCAGCAGTAATAAAAAAATAAACCATAGCCGCGCCAAGGCCAATAATGCCAATAGCTAAGGCTAAATTAACTAAATCATGAGAGGTGGAAAATATTTCCATAATATTAAAATTATTTATTATTAAGATAGCTATCTAGGCTTTGGCCTGGCTGTTTTACTATTGATTTATCTAAGATCATAATGCCACTATGGTCTTCCCCTAACCCTAACTCTTGCGCTGAACAAAGCATACCCTTAGATGTTTGGCCACGTATTTCCTTAGAAGATATAACCATTCCTGAGGGTAAATGAGCACCTTCCAAGGCAACCGGGACAAATTGACCAACTTCAATATTATTAGCGCCACATACTATATCTAATTGTTGATCACCAATATCTACCTTAACGATTGTCAGTTTATCAGCTTCTGGATGTTTTTTTATTTCAATAATCTGGCCAACCACCACTAAAGGAAAACTGTTGCCTGCTAAGGAATCATTTTTTTTATGAAAAATTTTAAATAAATTCCACATATAGTAAAAATTAACGATCCTCCTTAAAGGTGGAGGAAATTATTTCTTTAGGCCTTGAATCATGTTTATTGATTTTATGAGCTGAGGAGCGATTATCTCGAGGCTGGCAGCTTAACATGAAAAATTCCAGCATTGCCAATCCGCCAGCTAAAATAAATAGATTAAACCAACTAAACAACCGCCGAGACAAAAGCCACAAAATAACAACTACGCCAATCGCAATTAAGGCTGCCTGCCGAAAAGCAATAATAACTGCCCGATGAGCTAATTGTTGGTGAATGAGGCTAAACCGCAAAATAAAACCAAGCAAAGACATGGTGCTAAAAACTGCCGCAAACATAGTTAAATAAAAAAGTCCCCACCCCAACCAATTAGTAGAGAGTGGATCTACCTTAAAAAGAACCATAAACCAAAGCAACCAAAAAACAATTGCGGCCCCTAAATTAATTAAAAGATAATGTTTTAATTTCATGGCTTGTGGATTAAAACTCTATTGTTATTATACTATAATTCACCAAGAACAGCAAAAAATTATTGTCTCCAGATACAAGAAATGATATACTACCATTATTACCAGTCAATAAATAAGGTCATGCCATGACTTCTCAAATATTATACCATTTTCCTAAAGAATTTCTTTGGGGCACCGCTACTTCTGCCCACCAAACAGAAGGCAACAATCTTAATGATTGGTCTGTCTGGGAACCGGGTAAAACAGTTGACGGATCTGTGTCCGGCATTGCTTGTGACTCCTATTATCATTTTAAAAAAGACATTGGCCTAGCTAAAAAACTTAACAATAACGCCTACCGCTTCTCTATTGAGTGGAGCCGAATTGAACCCCAACAAGGACAATTTAACACTAAGGCCTTACGGCACTACCAAGCAGTAATTAATGAATGTCTTAAACGAAAGATTAAGCCTGTAGTTACTCTTCATCATTTTACTCATCCACTATGGTTTTCAGCTATTGGCGGTTGGGAAAATCAGGCTGCGCCACAAATATTTAATAATTATGTCATCTATCTAGCCCAAAATATTACTGGGGTAGAAATTTGGTGTACCATTAACGAACCGATGATTTATGCCTGGAATGCTTATGGACGAGGCCATTGGCCACCACAAAAAAGAAACTTAGCCGCCTGGCAAAAGGTAGTAAACAACCTAATTCAGTCCCACTCCTTGGCTTATCAAAGCCTGCATTTAGCTAATAAAAAATGTCTAGTAGGTATTGCCAATAATAGCCAGTATTTTGAGCCAGTTAATAATTATTGGTTTAATAAAAAAATAAACAAGATTGCCAAATATATTATCAATGATTATTTTTTCCAAAAAATTAGCGGCTACGAAGACTATCTAGGTATTAATTACTATTTTTATAAACTCATTGGTCTAGGACGACGTTCTTTAGATAACCTACCGCATAATGACCTGGGCTGGCCCATAAATCCTTATGGATTATATGATGTCTTAATATCAGCCAAAAAATATAATCTGCCCATTTATATTCTAGAAAATGGAGTGGCTGACGCCCAAGATCAATACAGGGCAAACTTTATTAAAGAGCACTTAAAGATGGTCCATCGGGCTATCCAGGATGGCTGTGATGTCAAAGGATATTTTTATTGGTCATTGTTGGATAATTTTGAATGGGATAAAGGCCTTACGCCTCGATTTGGGCTTTATACTGTTGACTATCCCTCCCTCAAACGCCAACCCCGTCCTAGTAGTAAGGTCTATGCTAATATTTGTAAAAATAATGGATTATAAAATATGTGGCTAATTATTACAATTTGGGCCAATCTTTTAAATGGAGCAGTATATTTGGCAGATAAATATTTCCTGTCACAGAAAGTTCATTCTTCCGTATCTTATGCCTTTTATGTGGGTATCTGGAGCATTGGCAATTGTGTCCTTTTTATATTTAATCGACACATACCAACGTTGGGCTGGCTACTATTAGATCTTTTGGCTGGTCTAATTTTTATGGCTGCCCTCTATTTTTGGTACAAGGCGCTACATCAAGGTGAAACAACTAGGGTAGTACCAATAGCTGGCTCTTTTATCCCATTTTTTACTCTGCTGTTAAATTTTTTAATTGGCCGGCACAATCTAACATTACAGGAACTAGCGGCTCTGATTATCTTAATTGTCGGCAGTGGATTTGTTTCTTTTAACCCCCATGATACTTTTTGGCACAAATGGTGGATCAAAATAAAAAAATTTCTCCAGCCTCACAAAGCCAGTATGCGCAGCGCCGGCCGTCTTTTATTTAATTCTCTAGTAGCTTCTTTCGTCTTTGCGACTTACTATGTATTTATAAAATTTATATATGACTCTCAGGGTTTTGCTAATTCATTCATCTGGACTAGGCTGGGAAGCTTCCTGGGGGCCTTATTGCTATTAGTTCCAGCTAGCAATAGAAAACTAATTTTTAATCGTCCACGACGTCAGGCCACTGTAAAAAGTTGGCCGCTATTTTTGGGCATCCGCTTAACAGCCTTCATTGCTTTTGTAATGACTAATTTTGCTATATCATTAGCTGATGTTTCGTTAGTTAACAGTCTGCAAGGATTACAATATCTATTTTTACTAATAATTGTTTTTTTCATGGGCAAACATTATCCCAAGCTACTTAAACAGGAAATTAATCGCGAAAATATCTGGCACAAACTAATTGGTATTGTCTTAATTAATGTAGGACTATTTTTATTATTATGATGAAGAAAATAAAGAAACATTGGCGACGTTTTATTATTATTCTGATCTGCTTAATAGTCCTCAGTTTACTCTGGATTAAGCTAACTAAACGCACGGTCTACCCACCAGAAGAGCTCACCTATGGCTTAACTTTTTCCCCATTGGTTTTAAATGATATGGGTCTGGATTGGCACGATGTTTATATAAAAATGCTAGATGATCTAAAAGTTAAACATTTAAGATTAATAGCTTATTGGCCAATAATTGAAAAAGAAGAAGGAATATATGATTTTAGCCAATTAGATTGGCAGATAGATCAAGCAAGACAAAAAGGGGTAGATATAATTTTAGCTGTTGGGGCCCGCCTGCCTCGCTGGCCAGAATGCCATTATCCAGAATGGTATGCTCAGCAGGACAAAGACAATCAAGAAAAAAAATTACTTGATTATATCCAAAAAACAATTGATAGATATGATAACAACCCAATGGTAATTGCCTGGCAAATAGAAAATGAGCCATTTTTAATTGGCTTTGGCGAGTGCCCAAAACTAGATACTAAATTTTTAGATAAAGAAATAGCTCTGGCCCGTCAAAATACTAAAAAACCTATTATCATCACTGATAGCGGAGAGTTAAGTATCTGGATCCCCGCTGCCAAACGAGCCGATATCATGGGCACCTCAATCTATCGCCACACCTATAGCAAAACGCTTAAACATTATATAACCTATCCACTCACTCCTAATTTTTTTAGAATAAAAGCTAATATTACTGAATTATTAACGAATGCCAAAATCATTGTCATTGAAATGCAAGCTGAGCCATGGGGTCGTCAGCCTTATTTCACTCTACCAAAAGAAGAAAGAGAGCGGACAATGAATTTAGACAAATTAAAAGATATTCTGGAATACAGCCGCCAGGGTGGTTTTAAAACTTTCTATCTTTGGGGGGTAGAGTGGTGGTATTGGGAAAAAGAAGTCAATGGTAATAGTGAATATTGGGAATTTACTAAAAATCTTTTTAACCAATCTTTATGAAACAACAACTAAGTATAGGGTTAGACATTGGGGGGTCTAAAATTCTTGGCTTGTTATATAACCAGCAAAACCATAAAACCTATGCCGCCCATCGACAGCCAATTATGAAAGATAGCCTGTCAGTATTAATTGAGCAAATTAATCTAGAAATTAAGCGATTAATCAAGGCGGCCGATAAAATAAAAAGTGTCCCCGAAACTATTGGGATTGGCATACCCGGAATAATTAAAAACGGCCAAATAATAAATTGCCCCAACCTAAATGTATTAAATAACCATAATTTAAATAACCTTCTAGCCAAAGAGTTTCCTAATAAAAAAATATCATCAGATAATGATGTCAATTGTTTTCTACGGGCCTATCTCATGAGCCACGAATCCTTAAAAACCACAACTTTTGTGGTGTTGGCCCTCGGTACTGGTATTGGAGGAGCAATTGCTCTAAACGGAAAAAACATTATCCCCGAATTAGGTATCAGCAGTGAAATTGGACATATGATTATTAATCAACAAACTGGAGCTGATTTAGAATATTATTACCACAAAATAATGGGTTATCCGGCTGGTCGCCTCTTTACTGCTGCCCAAGAAGATGATCCTCAGGCGCAACAAAAAGTAGACAGATTTGCCAAAATTCTAGGCCTAGCTATGGTTAATCTTAATAACCTCATCAATCCTGCAGTAATAATTTTAACTGGAGGCGTTAGCCGATATTATAAAACCTATTTACCACTAGTAAAACAAATAATAAACGAACGAAGCCTAACACCTAATAGGCCCAGATGGATTATTGGACAAGATCAAAAAGCTGCAGCTGTTGGGGCTAGTTTATTATAATCCTCTTACTAGCAAAGTAAGTCCGGGGCTAGTAACAGTCTCTCCGGTCCACAACTCTGCTTCAGCCGTTATTACATAAGTGCCATTACCCTCAGCTGGCTGAGGAAAATTAATATCAGCTAAGCCGTTATCATCCGGCTGGACGACAGTAATAAGCTGGGGCGAGGAATCTTTAATTTTGTAATATACCTTAATTTTATGGGCCAATTTATAATTACTGATTTTAAGCTGAAGAGCCACGGGAAAATCAGCTGCCCGATAAGTCAAGCCGTCATCAGGGGATAACCAGTCCATTGTTAAATTACTGACATTATCACTGCCCTCTAAAATAATAGTGAGCTCGTGTTTAGTACAATTTTTAACATCATCACAAGCCTCTAGGGCTAATTTATGCTGACCATTGGGTAAAAAATTAAGACTAATGACTTCATTTAAATTATCACCATCAATAGTTTTTAATAAAAAACCATTAATATATATATTAAAACTTTTAACTCCTCGAGGCGCAACGGCAGTAGCATTAACTAATAAATTACGGTCACTAATACTCTGTCCTGGCGATGGACTAATAATTGTTAAATCTGGTTGATTCTCAGAAATATGTAAATTATCACTGTCTTTTGGTGGTTCAGCTAAATTAAACTTTTGTTTCTCGGCCCAATTTTTAACTCCATTCTCCCATGGGGTAAACTGCGGATCAGCCCCAGGATTAGTGGGCGCTGGCCCTCGAGGATCATTACGATCAACATAATATAAAATGCAATGCCCTTGCCAATAACGGTCTTCGCGAATCATGTCCGGCGGCGTAGAGCTCGTGGCTAATAATCCGGAAACCTTATCTACCTTAACCACGGTAGTTGTCGGAATTACTCCATCTAAAACAGGCTTACCAGTATTTTCAACCTCTGGCTTTTTAAAAGTTTCTACTGGACTACCAGTTAAAATACGGTTCATATAATTTTGCCAAATTGGAGCGGCTACCACACTACCGTCAGCACCCTTACTCATTAACTTATTATCATTATTACCAACCCAAACCCCAGTAATAATTGATGGGGTGTAGCCAATGGTCCAAGCATCCTTGTAATCATTGGTGGTGCCAGTTTTAACTGCTGCCGGCCGATCATTAAGAGTTAAATGATTTTTGGCCCCAAAAATATAGGTACGTTCATTGTTATCACTAAGAATATCATTTATTTCTCTAGCAATCTGAGGTTCTAAAACCTTCACGTGCTCTGGCTGTGTTTCCTCTAACACTTTACCGTCTTTATCCTCAATTTTTAATATATAACGCGGTTTAACCATTTCTCCGTCACGGGCAAAAGCACTATAAGCGGCTACATGCTCTGCTAATTTTACTTCACCGCCGCCCAAAACTAAAGATAAACCAAAACGACTTTTGTCATTTAGGGTAGTATACCCTAAATTTTTAGCCATAGCCAAAACATCGTCTATACCTGCCAAATATAAAGTTTTAACAGCTGGAATATTAAGTGAGCCAGCTAGAGCCTTCTTCATGGTAACTGGGCCATATTCTTGACCATTATAATTATGTGGCTCATAAGGTTTATCTGGATCTAAAGAAAAATTAGTTACGACATCAAATAAAACTGTCCGCGGTGTATAGCCTTTTATAAAAGTAGTAGCATAAACTATGGGCTTAAAAGATGATCCTGGTTGTCGTGGCCTTAAAGTTAAATTTACCTGCCCATCAATATCATCATTAAAATAATCTCTAGAGCCGACCATGGCTAGAATATCTCCTGTTTTAGCATCAATAGAAAATAAAGCAGCATTATTGGCGCCAAAATTTTTTACATTTTTGTCAGCCTGAGTTGTTACTACTTCTTCGGCAATCTTTTGCTTTTCTAAATCAAGAGTAGAATAAATTTTTAATCCTCCTTGCTCTAGTATTTTTTCACCATATTTATCGGCCAGTTGATCTTTAATTTCCATTACAAAATGAGGAGCAATAATATTGCCATTTTCTTGTAAGGGTTTAAATTGCAGAGGAAAATCTTTGGCCTCAGCTGCTTCGTCTTTACTAATATATCCCTGTTCAACCATTAAATCTAAAATATAACGTTGCCGAGCTATAAGAGTGTCTTTATTGGGACCATAGGGCGAATAACGAGTAGGCGCTTGAGGTAAAGCAGCTAAAATTGCTGCTTCAGCTAAATTAACCTGACTAATGCTCTTGCCAAAATAACGTTCACTGGCGGCTTCCACCCCATAGGCATTAGAGCCATAAGGAATTTCGTTTAAATACATTTGCAAAATTTCATCTTTGGAAAATTTCTTTTCAATCCGGTAAGCCAAAATAAGCTCCTTAATCTTGCGGGTATAGGTTTTTTCTGAAGTTAATAGAGCGTTTTTAACAAATTGCTGAGTTAAAGTAGAGCCACCGGCGCGCCGTTGGAACAAGACATTAGTAACAGCTGTCCGAAACATGGCCCATAAGCTAAAAGCACCATGGTTATAAAAATCCTTGTCTTCAATGGCAATTGTTGCCTGCTTAACATAATTAGGAATCTGGTCAAGATTAACTAAGGTTCTTTTTTGATCACCATGAATTTCATAAAGTACGGTTTCACCTTTACGGTCATAAATTTTGGTGCTCTGAGCTATCTCTCTCTCTAATAATTTATTGGGAGACGGCAAATCACGGGAAAACCACCAAAAGGCAAAAACACCAATCATTAAAAATAAAATAAACAATGCCCCAAAAAATTTAATAATTTTGGACCAATTAAGACGGTGACGAACTGGCCGTCGAGTATAGGACTGCCTTGGCTTAACAACTAAAGACGAGCGATTACCACTCCGATTGACACGTCCTGTATATGTATGAGAAGGCTTGCGGACAACTAATTTAGGTATAGGCATAATAAAAATTATAGCTTCTATTGAATTATAGCAAATAATTATATATAATTAAAAGCAATTAATATCCACAGCCCTTGCTAGCTTATATAGGGCTATGTTATAATAATGGCAGATTGATTTTTTATATTTCAATAAAGGTAATTTATGAACCTAATAAAAAAATTTATACCCACTTTTCTACTAGCTCAATGTTTAATAATCAATCTCTTAACCATTCAGCCAGTTAAGGCTCAGGTTAATCTGTGGGGAGAAAATAACGTAGTTACCTGCGCTTTTAATAATATTGGTTTTAAAGAACAAGATCCGCGACAAATAGTAGTTAATATAATTAAAATTGTATTGGGTTTTTTGGGAACTATCGCCGTACTATTGATAATTTATGCTGGTTTTATGTGGATGACGGCTGGAGGTAAACCAGACAATGTGGCTAAGGCCCAAAAAATTATCTCCGCGGCAGTTATTGGCTTAATAATTATCTTAGCTTCTTATGCTCTAACAATGTTTATAACTAAAGCCTTAAGTAATGCTATGAAATAATAAATTTAAAAATTTTTATAATTAATAACTTAAAAATTATGAAAAAATGGTTAATTGGTATCGTCTCACTAGTCTGGGCGCTAGGACTAATGTCTTTGTCTCCAGCCACAGTTAATGCTCAAACTGGCACCATAGATGTCTGGGGCAACTCTCAAGATGCCTATAACGAAATAGGGTTCTCTGAAAGCGATCCGCGCGATGTTATAGCCAGGGTAATTAAGATAGCGCTCGGCTTTTTAGGCACTATTGCTGTTGTCCTTATCATTGTAGCTGGATTTCAGTGGATGACGGCGGCTGGCAATGAAGACAAAGTTAAAAAAGCGCAAAAAATAATGACTGCGGCAGTTATTGGTCTAGTGATAGTTTTAATGGCTTACGCTCTAAGCACTTTCATTATTAATGCCGTTATTGAGGCGACTACTGCCTAGAGCCAATATTTAATAAAATCTTCTAAGTTATTATTAAATAAAATTTGCCAAAAAATTTTGGCAAATTTTGCCTCAGTATAAAATATAGTAATTATATTGAGACAAAATTTTAAAATAGTTTTACATGGCTAAAAAATTAGTTTCCACTAAAAAGAATATAGTGCGGTTAATAGGAATATCTGTCCTATTAACAATATTGATCCACAATAGCCTCTTTCTGCCTAATGCCAAAGCAGAAAAGGATGAAAGCTTTGGCCTTGATGCCGCAGCCACGGCGGCTGGTTTAAAAACTGGGGTTACACTTGAGTCCAGAGCTGGACAAATAGTTGGCGCGCTTTTAGCTTTAGTAGGAGTTCTTTTTTTCGTTCTAATGATCTATGGCGGTATTTTGTGGATGACAGCTGGCGGTAATGATACCCAGGTTAAAAACGCACAAAAAACTATTGCCGCTGCAGTTATTGGTCTAGTGATAGTAATCTCAGCTTATGCCATAACTATGTTTATAGGACAAAGCTTGATATGATTATATGTTACTATGAGACATAAAAAAAATGTACTGAATATTGTTTCGTTAATAATTTGCCTCTATACTATTACCTCCATTCCCCTGACCTGCTACGCCGACAATGACAATAAAAAGGGGAAACAAATTTTTTTAAATGGGGTGAACCTAACTGCAGAGGAAATGGGATCTACGGGTGATGATCTACTTAATCGAATAAATCTTATTATCAATGTTGTCTATGGCTTAATTGGTGTTATCTTCTTTGTCTTAATAATCTATGGCGGTATATTGTGGATGACAGCTGGCGGTAATGATACTCAGGTGAAAAAAGCACAAAATATTATTCAACGAGCGGCTATCGGACTTTTCATTGTGGTGCTGGCCTATGCTATTACTTACTTTATTCTTAAACGAATTTTGTGATAAAATCTCATTTCTTTAAAATAATCAATCAACGTGTGGTCATTATTATTATAACAATCATGACCATAATAATGCCCCTGCACTTTATAACGGCGCAAGGTATAAAGGATGCCTTCTCTGACAACACAATTAAAACGACAGGGAAAGCTGCTGGTTATGACACCACAAAAGACAGCGTTCTCCCTATAGTCGCTAATATTGTTAATATCGTCTATGGCTTAATTGGTGTTATCTTTTTTGTCTTAATAATCTATGCTGGCATTCTGTGGATGACCGCTGGCGGTAATGATACACAAGTTAAAAAAGCACAAAACATTATTCAACGGTCAGCTATTGGACTTCTTATTGTTGTATTGGCCTATGCTATTACATATTTTATCTTCAATGTCGTCTTTCGTGTCCATTATGTGCCATCAAACATTAGAGATTATTATATAACTACATAAGAAATATGACTAAAAAAATATTTGCTATAAGTGCTTGGACTATAATTATAGCCGGACAGCTATTATTTAGTGGCCACACGGTTAAAGCTCAATCAACAAGTTCGGTAATGAACAATCTGAAGTCAGTAGCTCTGGGTAGTTATGACATCAATACCAACGAGAATACACTATTAAACAATGTAGCCACTATAATACAAGTAGTCCTTGGCTTGCTGGGTACAATTTTTGTTATCTTAATGATTTATGCCGGCATATTATGGATGACCGCTGGTGGTAATGATACCCAAGTTAAAAAAGCGCAAAACATTATTCAACGAGCCGCTATTGGACTTCTTATTGTTGTTTTAGCTTACGCTATTACTTACTTCATCTTCCAAAATTTACCAAATGGCGGAGAGAGCGGAGGGCAAGGATCAGCTTAAAAAATAAAAACCCGCTATTACTAGCGGGAAGTGGTTATTTGTTAACAATAACCACTGTTTTTTGTCCGGCCGAAATTTGCCGGACGATAATTGTTCGTAAATTATTACACCCACAACCCCAATTGGCAACGGAAAATATCAAACTTCCCACAGGTACCCGGACCTCGGTGGGGCTGGTTTCACCGGGCTCCAGAGTAATACCAGCGAAGGGACCATCTAACACGACGATCCGATAATCACTGGCATTCACTAGTCTTGCCAGAGTGGTCCCTTGTCCGGCCACCTGATTAGCCAAGTCTAACCAGGCCTGGCTAGCTTCAGGAGTGGTAGCTTCACGGGCCTTTTGCAAATAATAGGCCCGTAAACTTATCCAGTCTTGGTCACCCCTCAACTGGATCCAATTCTCAGCAGGTAGGACGCCTTTCGCGTCAACAGCTAAAATCTGTTGACCGTTGGCGTCCAACCCAACCTCCACTCTGGCTGTATTGCTGCTACAAGCAGCAATGACCAGAGTGATACCTACTAGGGCGATGAAAAAGCATGAGTGTCTCATTGGGCACCTCCTTTTATTTATTTATATTTTTTAGGTACTTTAATAGTAAAGTAACACATAAAGTAAATTTTGTCAATAATTGACAAAGCTATAATTTCTGAGATAATTAGTTTATGCTAGTTTAGATTAAACTAGCTTTTTTTATCAGCTAATTTTTTTCTATGTCTGAATTAATGAATGCCATTAAACTTATCTGCGAGGAAAAAAACCTCAATTATGAGGCAGTTATTGAGGCTATTGAATCAGCCCTAGCTGCCGCTTATCGTAAAGACTATGGCGACAAAAATCAAAATATTAAAGTCAGATTTAATGAAGACCTTTCTAAAATTAAGGTCTATGATGTTAAGACAGTGGTGGAAGACGTCCCTCTCCCAACCTTTAATGCCCCGCTAACCTTAGAAAATTTACAGGATTCAACTGTAACTATAGACCCGGAAACTAAGGGGTTAGCTATGGCGCATGAAGACCAGCTGCCGGCAGAAATACGCGATGAAAATGGGGAAATTATTAAAAAATTTAATCCTAAAACTGAAATTCAGCTTAGTGAGGCTAAATTAATTAAACCTGACATTAAAGTGGGCGATGAAATTATTATTGAATTGCCAACCCACACAGAATATGGCCGTATGGCCGCTCAAACTGCTAAGCAAGTAATTATCCAGAAATTAAGAGAGGCTGAACGTGATATGATTTATGAAGACTTTAAAGACAAGGAAAAGGAAGTAATCAGTGGAATTGTTCAACGCCGTGAAGGCCACAATATTTTAGTAGATGTCGGAAAAACTATCGGGATTATCCCGCCCCAATACCAAATACCTAGCGAAAATTATCGTCCCAATAGCCGTATCAAGGTCTTTGTTGAAGAAGTCCGAGTGAGTAATCGGGGACCGGAGATTATCCTGTCCAGAACGGCCGATGAAATTCTTAGTAAAGTCTTCTATCTAGAAATCCCAGAAATATCTAATGGCCTAGTAGACTTAAAGGCAGTTGCCCGAGAAGCTGGTAGTCGTTCTAAGGTGGCAGTAGCCGCTAACAGTGAGAATGTTGACCCTATTGGTTCTTGTGTTGGTCAACGAGGTTCGCGAATCCAAACTATAATTAATGAGGTTGGCGGGGAAAAGATTGACATTATTGAGTATAGTGATGATCCAAATAAATTTATTGCTAATGCTTTAGCCCCGGCAAAAATTGAACAAGTAAATCTAAACTATGAAAATAAACAAGCGGTTGTTATTGTTGACCCGGAACAATTATCATTAGCTATTGGCCGAGATGGTCAAAATGTCCGCCTTGCCGCTAGATTAACCGGCTGGCATTTAGATATTATCAGCGCAGCTGATAAAAATAATGAGACTTCAATCCAAGAAGTTTCAAAAAAAGAGAAGACTAAAAAAACCAAAACCGCCCCAGAGAAAAAAGTTAAAAAGCAAACTTCCAAAACGACAGCTAAAAAAACAATAAAAAAGACTAGCGCTCCTGCCTCAAAAACTAAAAAAATTACTACCAAAAAATAAAGTTTATGATTTTTTTCCGCTATGGCGCAGAAAGTTTTCAAATTCAGCGGGATTATAAACAACAATTAAAAACATTAGATTCTAATATTGTTGGTAACCTGCAATCTTTTGAGGTGCCCGAAACAAATTGGTTAGAGCTCAATAATGTCCTTAATAACCAATCTCTTTTTAACTCCACTAAGGTTATCACTCTTAATAATTTATTTGCTGGTAAAAATCAGGCTGTAGAAAATGGATTAATCAGTGAATTAAAAAAGGGAGATACACTCAAATTGCCATCTATCTATTTATTTATTAATGACTATAATCTGGAAATGAAATATCGGGGAGGGAAATATCAGCCAGCAGTCCTTGACAATAATAAACGGATCAAGCTACTTAATAAAAATCAACAAGAGTTATTTTTACTCCTTACTCAAAAAGCCCAATTAACAAAATACTATCCTAAACTAAAAGGGCTAGATAGGGAAAAATTCTTAAACCAACTTATCCAAGAAAAAAACGTAGAGCTGACCCCGGCTGCTAAAAAACTATTATTAGAGCTAACTGGCGGCGATTTTTGGCAAATTTACCATGAACTTAATAAATTAACTAATTATCTCGCCGGCAGCGATCATAAAAAAGCCATTGATATAGATGATATTAATCTCTTAGTAAATAATACTACTAAACATCTATTTGAATTTATAGAGGCCTTTTGTAATCAAAAATTATCCCAAGCAACAAAATTAATTGAAGAAATTTTTAATAATGAAGACAATATCGCCAGTAGTCTAGTTCTACTGAACCGGCAGATACTCCAATTTTTAGATATCAAGGCTCGCTTAGAGGCCGGGCAATCGCCGATAGAAATTGAAAAATCGCTAAATTTACCAAAAAGTGTAAGCCAAAAACTAATTAATCAGGCTTCAATACTAAAAATGGATAATCTGCTTCAACTATTAGATAATTTAACAAAATTTAATTGGTCTACTAAAAGAAGTCATGGTAACGAGACGGCTCTTTTTTCTTTACTGACTATAGCTAACGCTAAATAACTATTTACGGAGCGGAACCACAATATATTGATACTCTTCACTGCCAGGCAAGGTTATTTTACAAGCACTGACATCGTCAATTATCTTAAACGATATTTGATTAGCTGATAAAACATTAAGACAATCTAATAAATAACGATAATTTAAACGGATGGAGTTATCTTGGCCGTTTATTTTGGCGGCTAATTTAGCCTGATGACTGCCAATTTGGCCTGATACAGCCTCAACTATTATTTGTTGCTGATCGGTATTAATAGTTAAATCAACGGCGTTAGAATTAGCACTAAAAATTGAAGCCATTTTTATAGCTCTTAAAAATTCTCCTCGGTCAATAATAATTTCGGTTTTAAAGTTAGTAGGAATAACTTGAATATAATCAGGATAATGTCCTTCAATTAAACGAGACACCATTTCTACACCTTGATAAACAAATAAAATTTGATTATCAGCAATGTGTATTTGAATTTGATCACTATCTTCGGTTA
>Ga0116172_10002390_pt1 | contig 16377 bp, 11 predicted proteins | sample AD_UKC083_MetaG_FD_89799 | JGI IMG/M metagenome (GOLD analysis project Ga0116172, IMG submission 89799) | Active sludge microbial communities of municipal wastewater-treating anaerobic digesters from USA - AD_UKC083_MetaG | ecosystem: Engineered > Bioreactor > Anaerobic > Digestate | place: USA...
ACGCTACAGTCACAAAAAATCATTAGCGTTAACGGACTACCTGCTATAGCAACGGTTGCACAGCAAGTGACGAAAAACCAGGCAACAGGCACTCAGACAGCAAATATGGTGCTATCCTCTTTTATCCAGATGGATAAAAACTTTTATGTTTTCCATGGAGTGAGCACAGATGCCGATTTTCCCAACTACGAAAACTCTCTTGAATCAACGATGAAATCGTTTGCAAGACTCACAGATGCATCTAAAATAAATGTAAAACCAAATAAGATAACTGTCAAAAGAGTGCAAAGAGCAGGCACACTGGCAGATGCATTTACTTATTATGGAGTAAAACAGGACATGAGGGATGAGCTTGCATTGCTAAACGATATGGCATTGACTGATAAAGTCCAGGTGGGAAAATTAATAAAGATTGTCGGACAATGATAGTATCACCTGGCAATATGATCATCAGGTTTTCTGACAATCATGTTATTATCTATAAGGCGCTCGTTATATGACTGAATAATTGCCTTTAGCTTTTCCTCCATGCGCCTTGCAAGTTCCTTATTGGAATCAAGCAGGTTGTTTTCAAGAAACCTGTCATTTTTGTAGTTATATAGCCCCACTGGCTTATTATCTACCATTCCGAGCATATGATCATACATATAAAGATGATAATTGCTCCCATTTGTATTGAAAGCAAAAGATTCCTGTGAGTCATCAAAAAGATTGTTTCCAAATGCTATAAACTCCTCATCATAATTCAGGTAACTCAGTATTGTAGGCATTATATCTATTTGCTGGGCTATCCTGTTCTTCATCCCTTTCAGTTCGCTTCCAGGCTTGAAAAAGACAATAGGTATGGAGAAATAACCGAAGTCATTCTGGAATTCCCTGTGTATTGACTCATTAGTATGATCAGCTGTTATGACGAATAATGTATTTCTGAACCAGGGGGATTCGGAAGCTGCATTGAAAAACTGCCGTAATGCATAGTCGGAATAGCCGATAACCTCAACAATGGGAACCGGACCCTTTTTGAAAGTATCTTTATATTTTTCCGGAACAATAAAAGGATGATGCGATGAAAGGGTGAAAACGGATGCAAGAAAGGGTTCTGGAAGAGTATCAAGAGTTTTCCCGAAAAACTTCAGGAATGGCTCATCCCATATACCCCACATACCATCTACATCTTCATTATTACGCGGATATTGTTCATATCCCACATAATTCTCGAAGCCCGACATCTTTGCAAAAGAGTCAAATCCCATTGATCTTGCCGGTCCCCCATGGAAAAAAATAGTATAATAGTCTTTCTTTTTGAGAAGTGAAGCCAGGCCATTTATCTGGTTATTTGCATAATGGGAAATAACATAAGGTGTCTCAAGTGAAGGTATTGATGCCAGGACTGAGGGCATTGCATCAATAGATTTTCTCCCGTTTGCTATTGAAACATCAAAAGTAAGACTCTCTCCTATCAGTGAATCAAGGAAAGGAGTATATCCCTCGTAAGTGCCTCCCTCAAGATCTCTGTTCAGGGAACCAATATACTCGCGCGAAAAACTCTCCAGAATTATAATTACTACGTTCTGTGCGGAGAATTGATTTTCCTTGTCAGGTATGTAGTGTGGATTATACAATTCCTTAAACTTCGCTTCATCAAAGAAATTGTATTTTTCAAGGACTTTCTTTCCTGAAGTACGCATCAGGCTGAATGGTGTGTTAAGTACGATTGCCACATTGCGTGGATTATTCACATAGCGTGCTGCATTGCTTATTGTGATCGGCCGGATGGATTCATTAAGTCCTCCCCTTGCGCCTCCGATAACAAATGCAGCAAATACTGGTATTGCAAGGATATTCAATGTATAGTAAAGCACCTTGTTGCTAACCTGTGGCCTTACAGGCTTAATCCTGTTATACAGGTAAACCATCAGAAAAAGTATGAATATACCGAAAAGTGTTACCTGCCAGTAATCAATAAGGAATTGAAAAAATAATTTAATAAGATTCGATTCGTTTTCAAAAGTCTTGAAAACATCGAAAGCTGCCCTTTTTAAAACAAACCTGTAATAGACAAAATCTGCACAGTTAATTGCAAACATGAGTCCATTTGAAATAAAGAAAAGGTATTTGGATATTTTCTGATATGTATTGTTATACCTGAAATCGAATGGAAGGATCTGCATCAGGATAAAAAGCATATTGGTATAGACTGTTGCCGAAATATCGAAAACAAGTCCGCCTCTCATTATTGATAAAAATTCACGGACATCAATACCCGGGAACATCCTCAGGTTAAAAATATAAAAACCTATTCTGCAAAGAGAGAAAAGGAATAAAACAATTAATATCCTGTAGATTAGAACAACTAAAATATTTCTGGAGAGGTTCCAGCTTTTTATCATTTAAAAAGAAAATAAATTATATGATACAATAAGACAAAATTAAGAAATAGTTTATTCCGGAAAATCACTTTTCCAAATGAAAAATTTTTTTATCAGAAGAAGCTGACAGTAAGCGAAAAACCCCACAATTTGAGTAAAAACAATCAACAAAAAAGCCGTCTGTTCTGACGGCTTTAAAAATCTTAACTATAGTTAATTAAACAATCTTCTTAACATTAACTGCATTAATCCCTTTTTTACCTTCAGCAAGTTCAAAAGTAACTTCATCGTTTTCTTTGATCTTGTCAATCAATCCGGAAACATGTACAAAATATTCATTTCCCGATTCTGCATCTTTTATAAATCCGAATCCTTTTGATACATTAAAAAATTTTACTGTCCCTTTATTCATTGTATTGTGTTTTAAATTTCGACGCCAAATTAAACAATTAATTCATAATAACAAATAGCATATTAATGCCTCCTACTGCTTTACTTATTAAGTTTATACGGATATTAAGGATAGAAAAATACTAATAATTTTATATGATTACCGGAAATAATTGACAAAATTTCCATTTGGACACAAAACACGGATAATCAGCAACATAACAAGCAATTTTTCTCCGCAGTATTTTCTATTGACTTTATAACGGAATTCTTCAAGCTCTACAATTTTATTAATGAAATTCTTAGCATCTCTACCAGACAATTTTTTTACATCATAAATCAAATCGGTCCATAATACTTGTGTCCAATTTGACGCAGCAGTTCCAGATGAAATCATATCATTTATTAACCGCAAGACGGGCGAAGTGCTGCAAACCAACATTAGAATAAGGGTTAATATTTACAATAAAAGTTATTAACAATATTTATGATTCTGGAGCCATGAGAAAAAGTAGAATTAATGTATTGGATAATCAATATGATAATTAGAAAAAAATTACATAAACAGAGGCCTTTTCTGTTAAAAACTTCTTATTTCTTTTGAATGTGATTTTTTATTTTTGATAATCCATAACCATCAAATTAAATTTTAAAAGTCATGTCGCACGAAAAGGCAAAAGAACAGCCAAAAATTAAAAAGAAAGCTACAAAGACCCTGAAAGAAAAGAGGGCTGAAAAAAAAGCTAAGAAAGAAGGGAAGAAGTAATCCCTCTCAGCTTCATAGAAAAAAATTGGAAGCGATTAAAAAACCTATGTCAGAACATGAGGTATGCTTATTGCTTTTACAGTAGTTCTGCTCAACAGTTTTAGGTAAAATTTATACCTCTACTGATTCAACAAATCAGATCAACAACAATTAATCTTCCTATTCAAGGTAGGTATATCCATAAAGTCCGGAACGGTAATTTGAAAGGAATTCTTTTCCTTCTTCAAGGGTTATTATCCCCTTTTTTACCGATGTTGTCACCCATGATTCTACAGATCTTACCATTTTCTTTGCGTTATACTGCACATAATCAAGTACTTCTGCCACTGTCTCACCATCAATTACCTGGTCAATTCTATAACCGGTCTCATCAACCGAAACATGTACAACATTGGTATCGCCAAAAAGATTGTGAAGATCTCCGAGTATTTCCTGGTAAGCACCAACGAGAAATACTCCAAGGAAGTATTGTTCACGGGGTTTGAGCTGATGAACAGGTAAATGATGCGAGTCGTTTGTTGTTGAAATGAAATTATCGATCTTGCCATCCGAGTCGCATGTCATATCCTGGATAGTGGCCCACACTGTCGGTTCTTCATTCAGGCGGTGAATGGGCATTATAGGAAACACCTGGTCGATTGCCCATGCATCAGGCAGGGACTGAAAAAGAGAAAAATTACAGAAGTACTTATCAGATAGTATCCTTGATATCTGTTTTAATTCATATGGAACATGTTTGGCAGTTCTTGCTATCTGATACACCTTTCTGGCTATTGACCAGAAGAGACACTCAGTCTGTGCCCTTGTTTTAAGATCGATAAGCCCCAGGCTGAAGCGGTCAAGAGCTTCTTCTCTTATCTGCTGGGCATCATGCCATGTCTCAAGCATGCGTTGCTGGTTGAAATTATCCCAAAGATCGAACAGTTCCTTAACAAGTTCATGATCCTGTTCATTTATTGTATCATCACTGTTCCATGACGGAAGGGTTGCAGTTTCAAGGACCTCAAATATAAGTACTGAATGGTAGGCAGTCAATGCACGGCCTGATTCTGTTATGACATTTGGATGCGGTATATTATTCTTATTGCTTGCATCTACAAAGCTGCTTACCGAGTCGTTTACATATTCCTGAAGAGTATAATTCATGCTGTTCTCGCTGTATGACGAACCAGTTCCGTCATAATCAACTCCCAGTCCTCCTCCGATATCGACAAATTCAACATTGAAACCAAGCTTCCTTAACTGAACATAGAACTGGGAAGCTTCACGAAGTGCAGCCTTTATCCTGCGTATCTTTGTAACCTGACTTCCTATATGAAAATGAATTAATTTCACACAATCCCTCATCTTGTTGCGCTCGATGAAATCGATCGCATCAAGCAGTTCACTTGATGTTAGTCCGAATTTGCTTATATCTCCTCCTGAATCTTCCCACTTACCGCTTCCGGAACTAGCAAGTTTTATCCTGATTCCAAGGTTGGGTTTTATCCTGAGGCGTTTTGAAATTGTTGTTATAAGTTTAAGCTCGTTCAGTTTCTCAACAACAAGAAATATCCTTTTTCCCATTTTCTGTGCAAGAAGAGCAAGCTCTATATAATCCTCATCCTTATAACCGTTACAAATTATAAGTGATTCCGGATCAGTATTTATTGCAATAACCGCATGGAGTTCTGGTTTTGAACCGGCTTCCAAGCCAATATTGAATTTTTTGCCATGACTGACAATCTCTTCCACAACAGGTCTCATCTGATTTACCTTAATTGGATAGATTATAAAATTCTGAGCTTTATAATCGTATTCCCTGGAAGCTTTGCGGAAACATTCGGAAATACTTATAATACGGTCATCCAGTATATCAGGAAACCTCACCAGCAAGGGTGTTGAGACATCGGTGAGCATTAATTCGTTCAGTAATTCCTTCAGATCTACCGATCCTCCTCCCTTTGCCGGAGTAACTATTACATGCCCCTTGTCATTTATTGAAAAATAATCTCCTCCCCAGCCCTTGATATTATATAATTCTGCAGAATCCTCTATACGCCATTTTCTCATTTCCTTTTATTATTACTGTTTTTAAATAAACAAATGATACGGAAAAATAGTTTTGTGCAATGTTATTAAAATAACATGAAATTGAGATATAAATGAAAATAATTATTCTGCCTGTCAGCATAATATGTAAAGTTATTTAAGATGATCTTAACAGATTTTATTGAAAAGTAAAATAAGGATCAATATTGCTAATAATTCATTTTTGTAGTATCAATTTTGATTAACATTCATTTAAATGATGCAAAAGCCGGTAAAATTCCATAAAAGGATTTCAGTTATTTTTTATTTCATATATCTTTAAAGGCCTTTAAAGGGATTATCTGGACCTTGCATAAAATGGAACGATGAAGAGCTGGTTGATGAATTCATCTTTTCACATGACCTAAAAATTCCAGGCGAAACTCTATCTGAAGTACATGCATCTTGTTTGTGCGTGTATATTAAATGCTTTAAAGAACAAAGGAAGTAACTAAGGATTGAGTAATGTAGATCTTTGAGAAACTGACACCTGAAATAGCAAAACAAAGAATTGGAAACATAAGGAAATGGTTGCATGTTGAACTAAGGAATTATTGCCTAATTGAAAGACTTAATAGCGATCATAAAGAATTTATAAAATATTTTATTACAAAATCAGATGCTTTAGAGAGATTTCTCAGCTTCCCGGAATTAATGAAGAACAATCTTCAGAGTAGCAATAGTAATCTGAAACTTTGCATTTAAGTAGGAAATGAAAGAAACGAATAATAACAAAAAAGGCTATCTTTCTGATATTGAAAGGTATGTCAGAGGAGAGATGTCGCCAAAGGAGGAGAATTCCTTTAAGAGAAAACTCATGAATGATCCGTTTTCGGATGAAGTTGCAGATGCTTATTCAGGGATCAGGCAAAATAAATCTTTAAAAGGCCTGGATCTGCGTGAAAATAAGGTTAAGAAGAGGATCAGCCCAAAACAAAGAAGACTTTATTATCGTATTGCAGCATCAGTAGCTGCCATACTTGTATTGGTTTCTGTTTCAGTACTATTCTTTAAAAAACGATCTAAAGCCCGGATAGCAGACATGTTTATTCCTGCCAGGAACATTGAGGCATTTCAACCCTCACCGGCTTCTGATTCATATTTTAATTATGAAACCATGCAAGAAAATACTATTCAGGATGAAGTTGAAACAACAAGCCTGCAGGCATCTGTAAATGAAGCCGTTAGAACGCAGGAAGCTTATAATCCGACTACCGCTGAACCGCAATCAGAGACCGGGTTAATTTCTGAAACAGTGGATACAGAGGCTTCCCTGAGTGATTCCGAGCAAACCGGACTGGAATCAGACTCAGCCGGGTATGCAGTAGAATCCGCTGAACTTCAGCCTGATGCTCCGGCACAACCGGCTGAAGGACAGGAAAATTATTCAAAATATATAAAAGAAAATATCAGAAGGCCTGCTGCAACTGAATCAATGGATAATGCTGTCGTTGTAGTCAGCTTTAATGTGCTGAGTAGCGGCGATGTCGAAAATATAAACATTGTTAATACACCGGGAAATGAATTCTCTGAAGAAGCAAGCAGACTGATAAGGGAAGGCCCGGCATGGCTGCCAGCTATAAAGAATGGCGAGAAAGCCGACGATAATGTTATGTTAAGGGTTGTATTCAAATAATAATAATTCAATTCGCCCGATAAGGCGATCAGATTATTGGCCTGAAAATAATCCGGAACAAGAAAAAATGTATGTTTGTCTTATACGAACTTTCACTTAATGATAAGAAGATATTACTGCCTGCTTGTTTTTTTCACAACAATTAACCTCCCTGTTGTATTCAGCCAGCCTGTTGACTCAACATCATTTGCTTCAAATACAAGATTAAGCTTTTACACTTTTGAGAAGAATGCGGAGATATTATTACACGTACCTGCAAGATTTCAGTTTAATAATATTACAGCTATCGTAAAGATAAATGGCGATACTCTGGCTACCTGGAAAGGGATCCTGTCAGAAAAAATTCTCAGGATTCCTATCGAACTGAAACTCAGTCCGTCAGATTATAAGGTAACAACCCTGATCAGCACGCCTCTGACAAAACGGAAATTCACAACCAGTTGTAATCTTAAGATTCTTCATTATAAGCCAAATGAAGTAAAAACCGACAGACTCACAGGGGGACTTATCGTGAACAAAAGAGCTTTCTTTCCCTTTGGTTTTTACTGCTATTCACCGGTCCATCCCTTATTGCCGGAAGAAGAAGTCGTAAAAGGCTTTAATACGATATCCCCGTACCAAAAAATTGTCCCTGAATATTTCCATGAAAGAAAAGCTTATATGGATCGCTGTGCAGAACTTGGCATGAAGGTTCATTATAATATACTTTCTGTTGCCGGGGGAGGCGGAGTGAATTCAGTTATTGAAGGTTTAAGTGATGCCGAGAAGATGGAACTGCTTGAATACGAATTAAAAGCTTTCAGAGATCATCCTGCCCTGCTTGCATGGTATATCGCTGATGAACCCAACGGTTTCGGAATAGCTCCTGATTCTCTGGAGACAATATACAGAATAATAAAATCAATTGATCCCTGGCATCCTGTATCCATTGTGTTCATGTCTCCTTTCCTGTCATCAAGAAAATATATTAATTCCCTTGACATAGTAATGGCTGATCCATACCCAATACCTGACGTGCCTGTAACTTATACCGGCAATGCAGCCAGATCCCTCTCCCAGGAATTTTACGGAAAAAGACCTGTCTGGATAGTGCCCCAGGCTTTCGGAGGCGGAGAGATCTGGAGCAGGGAACCAACACGACAGGAGATACGATCAATGACCTACCAGTCGATAATTAACGGAGCATCAGGCATTCAGTATTTCGTCAGGCAGGGATTGAATCTGTTCCCAAAATCGACAGGCACATGGGCGGAATGTGGCATGATGGCTGTTGAAATAGCCGAGATGACTCCATGGCTTCTTTCGGAGGAAAAATCAATAGCCGTCAGATGCGGATCGAATAACATTTCAGTCAGGTCAGCCATGCATGACGGACAACTTCTCGTGCTTGCAGTGAATAAGGCAAATATTCCGGTAAGAACCGATTTTACAATCGACATTCCATTTTCAGGAAGAGCTAAAGTTTTATTTGAAAACCGGAACATCTCGTTAAGCTCCGGTTCCTTTACTGACAATATTGCAGCTTTCGGTTCACAGGCTTACCTGATCAGTATAAAACAAAAAAGGGATACACTTGCCAGATGGAAAGATAACCTCATAAAAGATCCTGGTTTTGAAAATATTTCAAGTCCCGGAGTACCTGCATCATGCTATGCCTGGAACAATGGAGACAGGGGAGCAACTTATTTCCTTGACTCACGGGAACATTTTGAAGGAAATCATTCTATCCGCCTTGTCACCCCAACAGAGAATGGCTCAGCAAGATTAAGATTTTTCCCTGTTAAAGTGATGGCAGGCAGAACCTATTGCATTTCCATCAGGGCAAAAAATGATCCGGAAAGTGGGCTGCTTAAGGACAATACTTCAAACAAGCCTCGTTATTTCGAAATTTCCCTTGGAGGATTTGGCTCCACACGATTTGAACTTAGTCCTGAGTGGAAAGAATTTGTAACATCTGTTACACTCCCTTATCCTGTGGAAGATCTCCCGGCAAAACTAAATGTCGTTCTTCAGATGCCTTCAGCCGGTACCGCCTGGTTTGACATGCTTCAGATTGTTGAAGCAGTTGACATTAATAAGAGTGTAGATCCCACTCTCAGGAAACCATGGGTAGATGAGATATGGAAAAGGCAATGACAGGATTAATAAAGAATACAAATAATGTCAGGATTATTACGCCAATTTCAGTTATCTGTGAAGTATGGTTGATATGATCAGAAAGGATTAGTCTTCAAGCGAAGCCAGGCTTTCTCTCTGGATTCAAGATAAGGAGCAATTTTAGTGTAAAGTTCCTCATGATATTTATTCAACCACTCAGTTTCCTGTCTTGAAAGAAGATCCTGTTCAATAAGGTTCCGGTCAATATAGCATAATGATACTGTATCAAACTTGAGAAACTTACCAAATTCAGTCTCCTCATCTTCATAGCATATCATAAGATTCTCTGTACGGATGCCGTACAGTCCTTCTCTGTACACAGCCGGCTCATTCGATATCAGCATTCCCGCTTCAATACTTGTACAGTTTGCAGCAGGACTGATGCTCTGGGGGCCTTCATGAACATTCAGGCAAAAGCCAACTCCATGGCCTGTGCCATGACCGTAATTGAGACCTGCTTCCCACAAATATTGCCTTGCAAGTATATCAAGCTGATATCCTTTTGTGCCAGCCGGAAATTTCGCTGAAGCCAATGCAATATGCCCTTTCAGTACAAGTGTGAAATCCCTCTTTTGCTCTGGCAATGGGTTTCCAATTATTATTGTCCTGGTAATATCTGTCGTTCCGCCATGGTACTGAGCACCTGAATCAATCAGAAATATACCGTTGCCGGAAATAATTGAAGAGTACACTGGATCAGTCTCATAATGAGGAAGAGCGGCATTCGCATTATATGCGGATATCGTTCTGAAAGAGGGGCCAATATAATCCGGCTGTTCCGTCCGAAATTCCCTGAGTTTAAAAGCAAGGGAGGATTCAGTCATTTTCATTTTTCCTGTATTGCTTTCCAGCCAGTAGAAAAATTTTGTCAGAGCAATACCATCCCTGATCATCACATGCTCAATATTCTTTATCTCAGTATGATTCTTTACAGCTTTCATCCTGCCCGGAATACTGACATCCTCAACTATAATAAGGTGTTCAGGAATGGAATTATAAAGAGCCGTGGAAGTAGTATCAGGGGATAACAGAACTGAAGATACTGCCTTCAGTGAAGACAGAACTTCTGTCAATGTGTTATTATTCTTTATCTCTATCTTAAGCTGGGCAAATTCTTCAAGTAACTCTTCACTAATTTTTCCAATACTTGCAAACAACACAGCCGATCTTTCGCTCAGGAGAAAATACGATAACGCAACTGGATTAAACTCCAGATCATTACCCCTGATATTCAACAGCCACATTATGTCTTCAGGAGATGTAAGAAGATGAGCATCAACAGATTTCTTTTTCATCTTTTCACGCACCTCTGCCAGCTTCTGCCTTCTGTCTTTCCCGGCATACTTTATTGAATGGTCCCGGACCACTGATTCAGGCATCACAGGACGGTCAGTCCATAATGTAGTAAAAAGATCCAAATCGGTCACATACCTGACTGATCTGTTTCCGAACTTATTTTTTATCTTCCTGAAATCAGTAACAGACACAAGCCTCCCGTCAAAGCCTATTGTATCCCCCTGCTTTATATTATCTGAAAGCCAGCCGGCATGATCAGATGACTGAAAATTCTCCGGCAGCATCAGCTTAAAACCCGATCCTGCAAGCTGTTTTTCAGCCTGGATGTAGTATCTGAAATCAGTCCATAATCCTGCAAAAGACTGACTAACTACGACAAATGCATAAGAACCTGTGAAACCTGTGAGCCATTTAATTATCTTCCAATGCTCCTGGACCTGATCGCTGATATCCGGACCGTTTGATGGAATTACAAGATAATCGATCCTGTATTCGGCAATCAACGATCTTAGTGTGCTTAGCTTCTTAAGTCGATCCATTTACAGGGATTTTATTACAAAACAAAATGTAAAGAAAATCCAACAAATGAAAGTCAATGAAGAATTTCAACTATAAGTTCTTAACTTCATTTATAAGATTCTGGAGACTTGCCTTAGCATCCCCGAACAGCATCCTGGTCTTATCGTGATAGAATAGCATGTTTTCTATTGCAGCATAACCTTTACCCATACCGCGTTTCATTACAATTATATTCTTTGCCTCCCGTGCCTTTACAATAGGCATACCGTATATCGGACTTGAAGGGTTATCCTCAGCCGCAGGATTGACTACGTCATTTGCTCCAATCACAACAACAACATCGGTATTGGGCATATCAGGGTTAATCTCATCGCTTTCAAGGAGCAGTTCATAAGGAACATCAGCTTCAGCAAGCAACACATTCATATGTCCCGGCATTCTTCCGGCAACAGGATGGATAGCGTATCTGACTTCGACACCTTTCTCAGAAAGAAGCTTATCAAGCTCATGGCAGGTATGCTGAGCCTGGGCCACAGCAAGTCCGTATCCTGGTACAATAACAACCTTTTTGGAATAACTTAAAAGAATAGCTGCATCCGAAAGAGTGATCTCCTTAACAGTTCCTACCTCTTCCGTTCCCTGGGATTCGCCTCCTCCAAAGGCGCCGGCAATTACATTCAGCAAAGACCTGTTCATTGCCTTGCACATAAGAATTGTAAGAATTGTTCCTGCTGATCCAACAAGGATACCTCCTGTGAGCATAGCCTGGTTATTATAAAGAAATCCGCCCATAGCAGCTGCAACACCTGTAAATGAGTTTAGCAGAGATATTACAACAGGCATATCAGCACCCCCGATCGGCATTACGAATAAAACACCATATATAATTGATACGACAAATAGTATATAAACAAATAATTCAGTGTTGATTGTAAAATCTCGGGTCATGATGAATACAACCAGAACTATTATTATTGCCAGTATTGCCATATTAACATATCTCATGGCTTTTATCCTTATATCACCAATCTTCCCGTCAAGTTTTCCGAAAGCGATCATACTGCCGGCCGCTGATATTGTACCGATTACAAGTCCGAGAAGAATAGCCAGCACGAAACCGTTTGCCATACCATGTTCAGCAATGAACTCAGGTTTCAGATTCAAAAATTCCATTATTGAAATAAGAGCTGCCGCAGCACCTCCCATCCCGTTAAAGAGAGATACCAGTTGAGGCATTGCTGTCATTTTCACCCTGCGGGCTATTATCCATCCAATGACTGTACCTATAAATATTGCAATAAGTATCCAGGGAATGTTGGCAATAGGTTCCCCATCCTTTTCGTGAAACACTATGGTTACAATTATTGCTAAAACCATACCAAGTGCGGCGAGTATATTGCCTCTTCGTGCTGTAAGAGGATGACTCAGCATTTTAAGGCCCAAAATAAAAAGCACTGATGCTATAACATATGCTATCTCAAGTATCGGTATTCCGTAAGTAAAATGTGGCATATTATCAATCTTATTATATAAAGTCCCAGTATTAACGATCTTTCTTTTTGAACATCTCAAGCATCCTGTCGGTAACAACAAATCCACCCACAACATTGAGAGTGCCAAGAACAACAGCAAAGAATCCAAGTACCATCGATCCTGTTGTTTCTGCATGTCCCATAACTATAATTGCACCTATTATCACGACTCCGTGTATTGCATTAGCCCCTGACATAAGCGGGGTGTGAAGTATAGCCGGCACATGGCTTATAACCTCAATGCCTAGAAAGATTGAGAGAATAACAATGAAGATTGCCTCCCTGTGCTGTAAGAAAAAATCAAAAAAATTTTCCATTAAATGTCCTGTTTGATATTAAGTAATTGTTTAATTCGCTGACTTACATATTCCTTTAAGTGAACAGCAGTTGTTCCCTTTATTATTTCATCATCCATGTTAAGATTAATATTGCCTTCTTTATCGATCATTATCTTAAGCAGGTTTATGAGGTTGTTTCCGAACATCTTACTTGCATCGGCCGGCATATCTGTCGGATAATCGGATTTACCAATGATTGTAACATCATTCACACGAATAGTTTTAGCATTTTCAGTCAGTTCGCAGTTACCTCCTGTTGATGCAGCAAGGTCTATTATTACTGAACCTGGCTTCATTGAATAAACTGTATCCTTAAGAATCAGTACAGGTGCTTTTTTAAACGGAATCTGTGCCGTACTAATTATAACATCAGCTGCTTTTGCCTTTTCCTGAATGAGTTGTTGCTGTTTGGATTTATATTCTTCAGTCTGTTCAACAGCATATCCTCCGGCAGCGGCATCTTCTTTAGCTCCTTCCACTTCAATGAATTTGGCGCCAAGGCTCTTAACTTCCTCTTTTACAGCTGAACGAACATCAAAAACTTCAACAACAGCTCCAAGTTTCCTTGCAATAGCCACAGCCTGCAAACCTGCCACTCCTGCACCCAGGATAAGCACCCGTGCTGGTTTTATAGTACCGGCAGCTGACATGAACATTGGAAAGAATCTGGGCAAGAGAGAAGCAGCATGAAGAACCGCCTTGTAACCTGATACTGTTGCCATGGAAGAAAGTATATCCATAGCCTGAGCTCTTGTTATTCTGGGAATCAGATCAAGGCCAAGTACTGTAAGTCCCTTCTGGCGTGCTTTCTCAAGCCATTCGCCGTTTTCACCAGGATTCAGAACTGAACACAGTATCTGTCCTTCCCTGCATAATTTCAGATCTGCCTCAGGAAGCAGGTTGACAGAGAGAAGCATAGCTGCCTTTGTTATCAGTTCTGCTCTCGGAATTGTAAGCGCACCTGCTGCCTTGTAATCGTCATCCGTAGCAAAAGCTTTAACACCCGCATTATTCTCAACAACGATATCAACCCCCATCTTCTTCAGTACTGCTATTTCACCGGGGAGCATCGCGACCCTGTTCTCGCTGCCTGTTTCACTCAATATGCCAATAATCATAATTGATATGTTAGAATTTAAAATGAGATTATTTTAAAAAATAAGCTATGAATAAATATTATAGTAAACATAAATATTCTACAGTCATTCTACTTCTACGAAAAAAACTGCTTATAGTTCAGGTTAAGTTGATATTATTCGCCAAAAAAGTTAGTCAGCCAGAATTCATTCTTTTCATTCGCACTATGCAGTCTTTTAGCCCCCCGCCATCCGTGTCTTCCACCGGGATAGATCATAAATTTAAAGATTTTTCCCTCGTCCTGAAGCTTCGAAATCAACCATATACTATTCTGCATGTGGACATTATCGTCGATATCGCCATGATTCAGATATAGTTTGCCTTTCAGATCACCTGCGTAAGTTATTACTGAACCATTATCATAACCATCTTTATTTTCCTCTGGAGTATCCATGTACCTTTCTGTATATACGCTATCGTAAAGCCTCCAGTCTGTAACAGATGACCCTGCAAAACCATGTGTCCAGTAAGCTGCACCCTTTGTCAGGGCAAGGCATGTCAGATATCCGCCGTAAGAAGTACCTGTAATGCCGATCCGTTTACTGTCAACAAATGATTTCTCCCTGAGCCATTCAACAACATCTGCATAATCAAGTATCTCCCACTTGCCGAGAGACCTGTGAAGATAATCAAGCCCCCTTCTTCCGAAATGTCCCGAGCCCCTGTGATCGGCCTTTACTACAATAATACCGTTCAATGAATACCATGACGGAGAGTCACCCTGCCAGATATTTTCAACATTTTTCCTGTCAGGCCCTCCATAGATATCAAAAACGACCGGATATTTTCCCGATGGATCAAAATTAACCGGATAAGTTACGATGACAGGCAAGTTGAACAGCCTGTCTGATGTAGTCACCTTAACAAATTCCGAAACCGATCCCCTATTCATTTTACCGCTTTCTTCAAAATTATGGATCTCGCCTGTAACCCTGCCTCTTCTGTCATAGGAAATTATAGCTCCCGGGCTTGCGATACTGCTCCAGGTATCAAGAAAATATAATCCTGATGGTGAAATACTTACTCTATGCGTCCCTGGTCCTTTACTTATCTGCATAAGGTCCCTGCCATCCAGCCTGGCACGGAAAAGATGAAGATCGGCAGACTCTTCACCTGTTGCATAGAAATAAACTATTCCAGCCTTTTCATCAACCTTTTCAATTGATGTTACCCTGAAATCAAGATCTGTTATTCTTGAAATCATATTGCCGCTCCAGTCATAATAATAAAGATTCTCCCAGCCCGATTCCGGTTTCCTTATGATGAAACCGCTTCCATTCATCATTACATAAATATCCTCATGAAATTCCACCCATGTCGTATTTGTCTCACGATATATCTGATCATAATCTCCTGTAATCGGATCAGCTAATATGATCTGCAGATCCGTCTGGTCACGGTTCATCACCTGAATCGCAAGTTTTCTGCTGTCAGGTGTCCAGAAAGGCCATGCAATATATTGATCGGCTGAATAATCTGTACTGACCCACACTGTTTTAGCTTCAGCCAGATCTGCCACACCCATTTTCACCTCAGGATTGTGATCACCTGCTTTTGGATATCTGCACTGTTCAATATCTCCGTGAATATCATCTGTCAGATCAAGACGGTTAAGGGTGAAGACCGGAACTTTACTTTCATCTGTTCTGAGATATGCCAGCTTCCGGCTGTCGGGCGACCACCAGAACGCCGCATATCTGCTTGAACGGCCGAATATTTCTTCCATATAGACCCATGATGAATAACCATTATAAATTGTGTCAGAAGCGTCAAAGGTCAGCCTGATCTCCCTGAAGGCAATAAGATCGTAAACATACAGATCCCCGTTCTTTGTATAGGCTATCTTGCTGCAATCAGGAGAAAAACTAATATTCACTGCATTACCACTGTCAATTAGCTTTCTGAGGCTTTTAATATCTTTACTGTAATAAAAAAGACCGTCATTACGAAGAAAGACAATACTCTTGTTATCGGGACTTATAACATCACCCGGTCCGGGACTTGCATCGGCCGGAAGCGATTCCATAAAAAGCTCCCGGTCAGTTTTCGGCTCAGAGATTATTGTCTCCTTACCCGAACGTATATTAACTTTTATCGTGACTCGTTTGCCGTCATTGTCATATTTCCTCAATATATAATTAAAGTCATCATACCAACCTGATACAGA
>Ga0116172_10002406_pt1 | contig 16276 bp, 6 predicted proteins | sample AD_UKC083_MetaG_FD_89799 | JGI IMG/M metagenome (GOLD analysis project Ga0116172, IMG submission 89799) | Active sludge microbial communities of municipal wastewater-treating anaerobic digesters from USA - AD_UKC083_MetaG | ecosystem: Engineered > Bioreactor > Anaerobic > Digestate | place: USA...
AAAACGTTCGAATGAAATCGGCTTCAGCAGATAATCGCTCACTTCGAGTTCATAGCCCTTCAATGCATAATCGCTGTATGCAGTTGTAAAAACAACCTGCGGCTTGTTTTTCAGCACTTCGAGCAACTGTATTCCAGTGAGATCATCCATCTGAATATCGAGAAACAGCAGGTCGGTTGAATTGTCTTTCAAATACTGCAATGCTTCCATACCACTTGTAAACGAGGCCTGAAGCTCGAGAAACGGGACACGCGCAATATATCCGCTCAGCTTTTCTACAGCCAACGGTTCGTCATCAACTACAATGCATTTGAGTTTCATAACAGACAGATTTTTGCAGTAAATATTCCGTTTTCAATTTCTGTTGAAAATGAGTGACGTTGCGGATAAAGAAGTTCCAGACGTCGTTTGAGATTAACCATTCCGATTCCACCAGATGCGTCCTTGTTGGTTTCCTGTTGAGTCAAATGATTTCGCACAACAAAACAAATAATGTCTTCCTTTTCAAAAAGATGAATGGTAATGCCCGGTGACGGCACCCGTTTGTCGCCGTGCTTGATGGCATTTTCAACCAAAGGAATGAAGAGCATGGGCGCTATTATCTCGTTGGTGTTTTTGATTTCGTTTTTGAAGTTGATGAAATCGGGACCAAATTTCAGTTCATGCAGCGAAATATAATTGCTCAGATAATTGATTTCCTTCTGCATCGGAACATAATCGGCAGTGGCCTCATAGAGCACATAGCGCATGATTTCGCTCAGCTTGAGAATACTTTCCGAAGCTTTCGCCGGATTCAATGAAATCAGCGTGTCGATGTTGTTGAGCGTATTGAAAATGAAATGCGGATTGATCTGACTTTTAAGCAAAGCCATTTCACTCTGAAGATTCTGCAACTGCAGCAGACTTTTCTGATTTCTTTCCTGCGTCCATATTTTCAGGAGCTTGATTGCGGCGGCAAATATGGCAACCGCAATAGAAGAAACAATGGAAACAAAATAGTCGAAACGCCAGAAATAAATTTTATCGGCCCATTCGGGAAAATATTTCGGGATGTAGAAATAATAATTGAGCAGCCGGTTCAGAACCATTGCCAGGAAGCTCAGCGCAATGAACGAGACTACAAACCAGACATATTTTCTGCGTAACAGGAAGTTGGGCAGCAGCAGATAAATAAGCAGATAGGTAACCAGAATATCGACCCAAACAAAATAGAGCGATCTTCTGAAAAGCTCCATAAAAGATATTTCGGCAGGAATGCTTACCAGCAGCGAATAAAGAGACACGTACAGTATCCAGAAAATCACATGCGTGGCGATTCTCTGAAATCTGTTTCGATATCCTTCAAAAAGAAACCGGAGGGTCATTGTTTATCGGCTTTTGAAAACACAATACTAAGGTCGGAAAAAACCGCATAACAGGGCGACAAATTCTACCAACCCGCCGATTTTCAATGCAAACCGGCTCCCTGAGCGACAAACAATTGTTAAATTGTCCGAGGGCTGAACGGAAAGGATAACAATAATCTCTTGGCATGGCTTCAAATATCTCCCGAAAACGTCCAAAGCCAATTCATTTTTCTTCCGCTAATTTACGCTGATGAACGCGAAGGAATTAAGACCACATGTACTGCAAATGAACGCCAATTCGAATCAAGCTTCATCTGCGATGAAGTTTGATTCAGTGGGTGCCAATTGTAAAAGAAACTTTTAATCCGAATTTTCAGACACGTTTTACCCGATTTGGCTTTAAAAACATGCGTAATCGTCGAATTACCAATACCTATGCTTGATATCGATATATCTGAATGCGTACCTTTACAGACTGTGTCCAAGAAAAAAACCAAGAGATGATGAGACTTTTACTTATTGCCCTATCTTTACTTGCCGGTCAACTTTTATTTGCTCAAATCCCTGTCGGGTACTACGATGCAGCCAACGGCACCGGTGATGTTTTACGCGCAAACCTGCGCGACATTATCACCAGCGGACATGTTAAACTGCCATACACCAGTACCGCGTTCGACGTCTGGAATGCTTACGAGTACACCGACGTTAAAACATCGGGCGGAACAGTTATCTGGGATATGTACTCTGATATTCCGGGCGGATCGCCGGCTTACACATTCACTTTATATACCGATCAGTGCACAGGTGGTTCATCAGGTGAAGGCTCATGTTATTCGCGCGAACACCAGATGCCGAATTCATGGTGGGGCGGATTCGACAATGCCTCCAATCCGCAATACACCGACCTCCATCATCTGCCACCCGCAGATCAATACGTAAATCAATATAAAAGCAATCTTATTGTTGCAGAAACAAACTCAGCGACCTACACCTCCAGTAATGGAAGCAAAGTAGGACCCTGCGCCCTGGCCGGTTTTACAGGAAGTGTTTTTGAACCCATCAATGAGTACAAGGGTGATTTCGCACGCGCCTATCTGTATCTGGCAACACGATACATGAATGTCATGAGCGATTGGAGAAATTCATATGATTTTGATTCAAAATATATTATTGCAACTACCGGGGGCAATTATCTGCAATGGTATGTCGATATGCTGGTTCGCTGGCATCTGCAGGATCCGGTGAGTCAGAAAGAAGTTGACCGCAACAATGCCATTTATTACAATACACCGCAGCACAACCGGAATCCATATATCGATCATCCGGAATATGTTTGTCTGGTATGGACATCAACGGTCTGTTCAACTGCTCCAGTAATTACCAATATTATTCAGACTCCTCTTTTCCCAAGCCCGGTTAATACTGTTTCGGTTACGGCTGATATCACCGATGATGGCAGTATTTCCACGGCTGTACTTCAATGGTGCACTGATGGAATCAGCTTCGGCAACAGCATCAATATGAATCTGAACGGAGCTCCGAACTACATTGTTTCAACCTCCATTCCAGCGCAGGTTGCAGGGACAACTGTTACATACCGGATTATTGCAACCGACAACAATGGCAATTCAACCATTTCGGCAACATACAGCTACACGGTTCTGAAACCGGAGCCCACCAATCACCCGACGGCCTTTACATGCGGAACCGGCACCAGCACATCCATTACGCTTACCTGGACCGATGCCACCGGCACGGTGATTCCGGACAAGTATCTGATCAAAGCCAGCAATGTCAGTCTGGCAGCCATTTCAGATCCGGTTGACGGAACACCTGAAGCCGATGCGACCTTTATTAAAAACATCAGTGCCGGCATGCAGAGTGTCAGTTTTACAGGACTCACGGCATCGACCACCTATTATTTCAAAATTTATCCTTACACAAATTCAGCCTCCAACATCAACTACAAAACATCGCCTGGAGTGCTGACAGCTACATGCTCGACAACGGCCGGAGGCAGTGGTGGTACTGGTTGTGCAAGCGATCTGATCATTTCGGAATATGTTGAAGGAACAAGCAATAACAAATACATTGAGATTTACAACGGCACAGGTGCTTCAGTAAATCTGTCAGATTACCGGCTGCGTTTATATCCAAACGGTACCACAACACCAACAACCGATTATCAGCTGAGCGGAACACTGGCTGATGGCATTGCCAAGGTTTACTCCAACTCATTGGCCATCATTTATACAACGGATACCACCATTACCAAAGCCACATATTTTAATGGCAATGATGCACTCGCACTGTACAAAATATCGACCGCCTCATTTGTTGATATTATGGGACGCATAGGCGAAGATCCTGGTACTGCCTGGACTGTTGGTTCATTGTCCATGGCAGAAATGACCCTCGTACGCAATGCGAATGTTTTCGGTGGGGTAACGTCAAATCCAACAGCAGGCTTTCCAACACTTGGTACAGAATGGACCGCTTATCCACAAAACGACGCCACACACCTTGGCTGGCATACGATGGATTGTCCGACACCGGCAACGGTTACGGCCACAGCCGCTGCCGGATGCGGCTCGGGATCCGTTACGCTCACATCAACGGTTTCGGCCAATCAGACATTTTATCTGCAAACCGGAAGCGGAACTCCCGTTGCCAACTGGACAGGAACAACAGACACACATTCATTCACCGGCCTTGTATCAGGCACATATAAAGGGTACACTGTAAACGGAGCCTCTACTTCACCAACATCAAACACTGTCACGCTGATCAACGATCTGGTATCAGCCGGCGGCACGCTGAGCGGGCCCAACACAAGCATTTGTGCCGGCAGCAATACCGGAACAATGACTCTTAGCGGTTAAGTTGGCACCGTCACACGCTGGCAAAAAAGCAATGATGGAGGAACCACATGGACCGACTTTGCCAACACCGATGAAACATGGTCCGAAGATATTGCATCCAGCGGAACATGGCTATACATGGCCGAAGTAGTTAGCGGCAACTGTACAGCAGCCTATTCAAATGTGTTTTCAATTACCGTCAATCCTGTTGTTACACCAACATTCACACAACGTGGTCCGTATTGCGTTGGCGCGACGCCTGCGACTCTTACGACAACATCATCCAACGGCATTAATGGGACATGGTCACCATCTGCAATCAGCACTGCAAGCGCTGGTTCAACGGTCTATACTTTTACACCGACAGCCGGACAATGCGCAAACACAGCAACAATGACCATTGTCGTAAATGCCACCGTAACACCGACCTTCACTCAGGCAGGCCCATACTGCGTTGGAGCAACACCAGCTGCATTGCCGGCTACTTCAACCAATAGTATCACCGGTACATGGTCGCCTGCTGCAATCAGCACTGCAAGCGCCGGAACAACAGTCTATACTTTTACGCCAACGGCCGGTCAGTGCGCTCCGGTAGTTACAATGAATGTGACTGTTCATCCGACATACACTTTCAACGAATCGCAATCCATCTGTCAGGGACAAACCTACACCTGGCATGGAAGCACATATGCCACCCCGGGCACCTACACAAAAACATACAACACCATTCATGGCTGCGACAGCATTTACACGCTGAACCTGACGGTCAATCCAACGTATGCCTTTAGTGAAAACAAGGCCATATGCCAGGGATCGACCTATACATGGCATGGAACCACCTATTCTGTTCCCGGGGTATACACGAAAAACTATACAACAATCCATGGTTGCGACAGCATTTACACACTCAATCTGACCACCATTCCAACCTATGCATTTTCGGAATACCATAGCATGTGCAATGGTGAATCATATACATGGCAGGGAACAACATACACAACAGCCGGCATCTACAACAAAACCTATGTTTCATCAGGAGGCTGCGACAGTACTTATACATTGAATCTTGTAGTTCATCCGGAGTATTCATTCAACGAAAACCATTCGGTATGCGACGGAGAATCATATCTCTGGCAGGGAACAACCTATGCGACAGCCGGCACCTACACCAGGGCCTATACAACCATCAACGGATGCGACAGCATTTTCACACTGAATCTTACGGTGAATCCGAAATATTCTTTCGTAAGCAATCAGGCCATCTGTCAGGGCGAATCATATACCTGGCAGGGAAGCACGTATTCATCGGCCGGAACGTATACAAAATCATACACAACCATTCATGGGTGCGACAGTATTTACACGCTGAATCTCACGGTATATCCCGAATATGCTTTCAGTGAAAACCACGCGGTATGTCAGGGATCAAGCTACACATGGCATGGAACGACCTATTCCAGTGCGGGCGTGTACACCAAAAACTACACGACCATTCACGGATGCGACAGCGTTTACACGCTGAACCTCACACAGATTCCCAGCTATGCGTTTTCGGAAAACAAAACCATTTGCTCCGGAGAATCGTATCTGTGGCATGGAAACACGTATACAGCAGCCGGAATATATTCGGCGAGTTACATTTCATCAGGTGGCTGCGACAGTGTTTACACTTTGAACCTGAAAGTGAATCCATCGTATCTGTTTACCGAAAACCGCTCCATATGCAGCGGTGACAGCTATACATGGCACGGTGCAACGTACACAACAACCGGAACCTATTCCAAAACCTACATCTCCAGCAAAGGTTGTGACAGTACATACATGCTCAATCTGACCGTCAATCCGGAATATTCGTTCAACGAAAGTCATTCCATCTGTCAGGGTGAAAGCTACACATGGCACGGCACCACCTATTCAGCCAGCGGCACGTACACAAAAAACTATCTGACAGTTAAAGGATGCGACAGCACCTACACTCTCACACTGACTGTTTATCCGGCATACGCATTCAACGAAAGCCATTCGATCTGCAATGGTGAAAGCTACACATGGCATGGAAACACCTATACCACAGGCGGGACCTATACTGCAGCGTACACAACCGTGAACGGATGCGACAGCATTTACACATTGAATCTCACTGTACATCCGACCTTTGAATTCAGCGAAAGTCACACCATGTGTCAGGGCGAAAGCTATTTGTGGCATGGAAGCAATTACACCGCAGGCGGGACCTATACCCGAAACTATTCTACCATCAACGGATGCGACAGCACATATATTCTTAACCTGACTGTTCATCCGGCCTACGGATTTTTTGACATGGCCGAAATCTGTCAGGGAGACTCCTATACCTGGCATGGAAGCACATTCACAACAAGTGGCACGTTTACAAAAACGTATTCAACAATCCATGGTTGCGACAGTATCTACACTTTGTCTCTGACTGTTCATCCCTCTTATTCATTCAGTGAAAACAAATCAATCTGTCAGGGATCATCATACACCTGGCACGGGACGACGTATTCGGCAGCTGGCACCTATGTGAAGAACTATACGACAACGTACGGATGCGACAGTGTGTACACCCTTTATCTGAGCGAAGTGGCAGAATATTCCTTCACTGAGAATCACAGCATCTGCAACGGCGAAACGTACACATGGCAGGGCAACACCTACAATACAGCAGGTACCTATACAGCTGTATATGTTTCCCCATCGGGGTGCGACAGCACTTACACATTAAACCTCACAGTCAATCCAACCTATTCCTTCAATGAAAATCACTCCATCTGCGAAGGCGAAAGCTATACATGGCGCGGAAACACATACTCTGCAGCCGGCACCTACACTGCAGCATACACAACGGTGAACGGTTGTGACAGTATTTATACCCTGAACCTGACCGTGAATCCGACATATGCATTCAACGAAAACTATTCGATCTGCAACGGTGACAGTTACACCTGGCATGGAAACACGTATACAGCAGGTGGCACCTACACTGCAGCTTACACAACCGTGAACGGATGCGACAGTATCTACACATTGAGTCTCACTGTTTATCCGACCTACGCATTCAATGAAAACTTTTCAATCTGTCAGGGCTCAACGTACACATGGCGTGGAACCACGTATTCAGCGGCTGGAGTATACACAAAAACCTACACCAGCATTCATGGATGCGACAGTGTTTACACGCTGAATCTCTCCGAAGTTGCAGATTATACATTCATTGAAAATCACACCATCTGCAATGGAGATTCATACACCTGGCATGGGAACACATACAATACTGCAGGCACCTATACCGCCGCCTATGTTTCCTCATCAGGATGCGACAGCACCTATACACTGAATCTGACTGTGAATCCTGTGTATTCATTCAACGAATCACATTCAATCTGTCAGGGACAAAGCTATACCTGGCACGGCAACACGTACACAACCGCCGGCACTTACACTGCTGTATACACGACGGTGAACGGATGTGACAGTATTTACACATTGAATCTTTCTGTCAATCCGACATATGTCACACTGAGCGGAGTCGAAGTGTGCAATGGCGAAACGTACATCTGGCGCGGAAATTCATACACTGCTGCAGGAACCTATTACGACAGTCTGCTTACACAATCCGGTTGCGACAGTGTGTTTGTATTGAATCTCACAGTGAATCCAACTTACGCATTCAATGAAAACCACTCGATCTGCAACGGCGGCAGCTACACATGGCATGGAACCACATATACCACAGGTGGAATCTACACCGCAGCATACACCACCGTGAACGGATGTGACAGTATTTACACGCTGAACCTCTCTGTAAATCCGACATATGCTTTCAATGAAAATCATTCAATCTGTCAGGGATCTTCCTACACATGGCATGGAACCACATACACAACAGCCGGAACATACACAAAACACTACACTACGGTAAATGGATGCGATAGCGTTTACACACTGAATCTCATTGTTCATCCGACATACCACTTCAACGAAAACCAGGCACTCTGTCAGGGCTCGGTGATTGTATGGCATGGCAACACCTATTCGTCGCCCGGCATCTACACAAAGACATATTCCACCATTCACGGATGCGACAGTATTTACACACTGAATCTTACTGAAATTGAAAGCTATGCATTCTCCGAGACCCACAGCATATGCGCCGGAGACGCTTATGTTTGGCATGGAACAACATACACCACTCCGGGAATTTATGCAGCAAGCTATGTTTCAGCAGGCGGATGCGACAGTGTTTATACACTTGATTTAAAAGTTCATCCAACCTACTCGTTCAGCGAAAGTCACACCATCTGCGATGGAGACAGCTATACATGGAAAGGCAACACATACACAGCTGCCGGCGATTACACCAAAACGTACACCACCATCCATGGATGCGACAGCACCTACACGCTGCATCTGAGTGTAAATCCGTCCTATACATTCAATGAATATCAGTCCGTTTGTCAGGGCCAGAGCCTCAACTGGCGCGGCAACACCTATTCGGTGGCTGGTGTTTATACCAAAACGTATCCGACCGTTCATGGATGCGACAGCACGTATATCCTGAACCTGACCGTTAATCCGACCTATGCCTTCAGTGAAAACCATTCAATCTGTCAGGGATCAACCTACACATGGCATGGAACCACGTATTCAGCACCCGGAACGTATACCAAAACATACACTTCCATTTATGGCTGCGACAGCATTTATACACTGAACCTGACTGAAATTGCCAGTTACACATTTTCTGAAAACCACAGCATCTGCAGTGGAAACAGCTACACATGGCATGGAACAACGTATACAGCGGCAGGCATTTACACTGCAGCATATGTTTCTTCAACCGGATGTGACAGTGTGTATACGCTGAATCTCACTGTGAATCCTGAATATTCATTCAGCGAAGCCTATGCAATGTGTGAGGGTGATAGTTATACATGGCACGGAACAACGTACACCGCTGCCGGAACCTATACTGCAGCTTACACAACAGTGAACGGATGTGACAGTATCTACACGCTTAATCTCTCTGTAAATCCAACGTATCTTTTCAACGAAAGTCATTCCATCTGTCAGGGCTCTTCCTATCTATGGCATGGTACAACCTACACCGGTCCCGGCGTGTACACTAAATACTACAACACCATCAGCGGATGCGACAGCATTTATGTGCTCACACTTTCCGAAGTGGCCGGTTATGCTTTCGCAGAAAACCAAAGCATATGCAACGGCGACAGCTACACATGGCATGGAAACACGTATAATACAGCGGGAACCTACACTGCAGCGTACGTATCAACAACCGGTTGCGACAGTATTTATACATTGAATCTTTCTGTCAATCCGACATATGTCACACTGAGCGGAGTCGAAGTGTGCAATGGCGAAACGTACATCTGGCGCGGAAATTCATACACTGTTGCAGGCACCTATTACGACAGTCTGCTTACACAATCCGGATGCGATAGTGTGTTTGTATTGAATCTCACTGTGAATCCAACTTACGCTTTCAATGAAAGTCATTCAATGTGCAACGGAGACAGCTACACATGGCATGGAAACTCATACACCACAGGTGGCACCTACACTGCTGCGTACACAACGGTAAACGGTTGCGACAGTATTTACACATTGAATCTCACTGTAAATCCGACCTACGCTTTCAATGAAAGTCATTCGATATGCAATGGCGACAGCTACACATGGCATGGAAACACATACTCCGCAGGTGGCACCTACACTGCAGCGTACACAACGATGAACGGTTGCGACAGTATTTACACATTGAATCTCACTGTAAATCCGACTTACACATTCAATGAAAGTCATTCTATGTGCAACGGCGACAGCTACACATGGCATGGAAACACATATTCCGCAGGTGGAACCTACACCGCAGCATACACAACTGTGAACGGATGTGACAGTATTTTCACCTTAAATCTCTCAGAAGTTACATCGTATTCATTTGTTGAAGCCCACAGTATCTGCTCTGGTGATTCATATGTCTGGCAGGGAAACACCTACAATACTGCAGGTACATATACTGCCACCTATGTTTCCACAACGGGCTGCGACAGTGTTTACACATTGAACCTGACAGTGAATCCGATTTACGCATTCAATGAAGATCATTCGATTTGTAACGGCGACAGCTACACATGGCATGGAAACACATACACCACAGGTGGAATCTACACAGCAGCATACACAACTGTGAACGGTTGCGACAGCATTTACACATTGAATCTCACTGTAAATCCGACCTACACTTTCAATGAAAATCATTCGATGTGCAACGGTGACAGCTACACATGGCATGGAAACACATACTCAGCAGGTGGCACCTACACTTCAGCGTACACAACGATGAATGGTTGCGACAGCATTTACACATTGAATCTCACTGTAAATGCGCTGCCGCTTGTATGGCTTGGAAATGACACCACCATCTGCGCCGATGCCAATATCGTTCTCGATGCAGGCAATCCGGGCGCAACCTACCTCTGGAGTGAAAATGCCGCAACCGGACAAACGATTATTATTGACTCAACCGGTCACGGATTAAGCACCTTCGATGTGAGTGTGTCGGTGAACAATGGCTGCGAAGCATCAGACACAATCAGCATTACAATTGAGCCCTGCGGTATGATCAGTGAAAATGGTGAAATTATTTTCAGCGTTTTTCCGAATCCGTCCGATGGAATGATTTATATTATTCAAAGCGGAACAAATGCCGATGCGGTTGTTGAACTCACCGATGCTACAGGCAAACTGCTGTTCAGGGGATTGTACCACAACATGAACGGATCATCGCAGAAGAAGGAATTCGATCTGGGCATTTATCCTGCCGGGGTGTATTTCCTGAGAATTGACAACGAAGTTGTGAGACTGGTGAGGCAATAATTCACCGTCACGGATAGCATATCCGCGCCAGTGAAGACCAGTGAAGATTATTATGGAATAAAACAACCCAATAAATAACGCGGAAAAAGCCACCGAAAGGTGGCTTTTCTGTTTTTATACCATTGTGAAATATATTAAATGCCAATGTGTTTAAGTGCAGATTGATAGCCGATCCGCCAGCTGGCGGGTCGAATGTAAACTGCTACCTGTGCGAAACAGCTTTAAAAACATTCGACTCCGCTGGAGTCGTGTTTTATAATCAATGTTTTCTATAGACATGTGACTCCTCCGGAGTCCTCCGAATTCATGGACTATTTTATACTTCCCTATGATATTACAAATCCCTTGAAGTATTTCGAACCTTTCAAGGAATGGACAAATATTTCTTCTGAATCTCCACACCCGGGTTGAAATATCCGTTGTACATTTTTGGATATCTCTTTTTGATCAGCTCAATCAGAGCGGCCACTCCGCGCACTTCTCCGGTGAACTCCTTCGCTATGTTTCCATAGAGGTCCGGATCGATGTTGAAGTTGCGCCACTGTATCATAGTTGGATTGTTCTCGTCCAGAAAACGGCACAGCGCCTCGGTTTCAGCAATGGTGTCGGTGATACCGGGGAAGACAAAATAATTCAGCGACACCCACTTCCCTGCTCTGCGGGCCACTTTGCAACTTTCGGCCAGATCCGAAAAAGCATAATTGACCGGATTGTGATACAGATTATACAGCTTTTCCTGCGCACTGTTCATGCTGATACGGATACTGTCGAGCCCTGCTTCCACGAGCTTTTCAACTGCATGCGGATTGCTTCCGTTGGTATTCAGATTGATGATGCCTTCCTTTGTTTTTGAACGCATGATCTTTATCGACTCAAGAATGGTTTCCCAAACCTGCAATGGCTCTCCCTCGCATCCCTGGCCGAAACTCACAACCGGATCCGGTGCATGCGCAATATGAAAAACAGCGAGCTCCGCAATTTCTTCCGGCGTCGGAATAAAAGTGATTCTGTTTTGCGGCGACACCATTCCCGATGTCTTTGGCTGCCACGAAATGCAACCGATGCAACGCGAATTGCACGCAGGACTGGTCGGCAGCGGGGCTTCCCAGCGATAGAGAAAAAAGTTGCGCGCCGCCGGACAATAATACACCGTGGCACAATGCGCAATATGCTCCAGGAGCCGGTTTTGAGGAAATTTCTTTTTTACTTCGAGTACATTTTTCTCGACCTGCTTTTGAATGAACTGATTGCAGTCCTGCCGGATATCCGGATCTACACGCACCGCCGTTGCCCACATCTTTCCATCGAGAAAACCAACGGCAGAATAGGCGTAGAGCGGTAATACAACGGCATTCTTTTTTCGCTTCGAAGCGGCAAGATAAGTCTGTGTGTGTGCCGGCGCGATGAATGAGCTGATCGCTGTTTTGTTGTGCAACACCTCCATCTCGTTCTTACGGCTGTTGAAGCCGATTGCGGAATGTCCCTGCAATAAAAATATTTCCGATCCTTCGGGCAAAGGAATAAAATCCGAGGGCTTCAGGCGCACAATATCGTTGCCGCTGCGACCAACCGCTTCGAGAAACGGATGATCGTAATAACTCCCGTCATCGAGGGCGTAGAGAAGCTTTGGTGTTTTTCGGGGGTGAATCATGCGTGCAAATTATGAACAATGAACATCGAACAATGAACACTAAAATCTGAAGGTTGTTTGAGACAACTTTTTCTGCTCAATATTCTTCTTATTCTGACTTAAATTCGTCTTTCCTTGTTCGGTGTTCGATGTTCCTTATTTCTTCTTTTTTGTGCTTTTTTCCGGCTTATAAAATTGCTCCATCAGGCGCTGCATGTATTTTCCGAGCACGTCGAATTCGATATTTACCACAGTTCCTTTTTTGAAATTGTGGAAGTTGGTGTTGTCGTAGGTGTACGGAATAATCGCAACGGAAAATTTACCGGGCTTGCTGTCAACCACTGTCAGACTCACGCCGTTCACACTGATGGAGCCCTTGGTCACTGTGAAGTTATTCAGCTTCGGATCGTACTCGAAATGATATTTCCAGCTGCCGTCGAATGTTTCAACCTTGATGCAGGTTGCAGTCTGATCGACATGTCCCTGAACAATGTGTCCGTCGAAACGGCCATCAGCTTTCATGCTGCGTTCGAGATTTACCTGATAGCCTTTTTTCCAGTTGCGCAGACAGGTTTTGTTGAGTGTTTCATCAATGGCTGTGACAACGTATTCCTTGTTTTTCTTATCAACTTTCACCACCGTAAGACAAACGCCGTCGTGGCTCATGCTCTGATCAATCTTCAGTTCTTTGGTCAGATCTGATTTTACGGTGAAATGTATGTTACTTCCTTCGCGGGTTACTTTTGTGATTTCGCCCATGGATTCTACGATTCCGCTAAACATGGTTTTTCAGTTTTTTTGTTTGACTATTTTTTCATTGCTTCTTCAACTTCTGCGATGGTGATCGGGAGGCGTTTTCCGATGAAACGAGATCCCTCTTCCGTCACCAGAATATCGTCTTCTAGACGGATTCCGCCAAAGGTTTTGAATTTCTCCACTTCGGCGTAGTTGATGAATTCTTCAAATTTCTTTTCAGCTTTCCACTGGTCGATGAGTTCCGGAATGAAATAAATTCCCGGTTCATCGGTCATCACATGACCTGCCTTGAGGCGGCGTCCCATGCGGAGATACGCAGTACCGAACTGATCGATGCGGCTTACTTCGTCGTCGTAGCCGACATGATTTTCTCCGAGGTCTTCCATGTCATGCACATTCATGCCCATCATGTGTCCGAGGCCGTGCGGGAAAAACATGGCATGCGCGCCGGCTTTGACAGCCTCATCCACATTGCCTTTCATGAGTCCGGCATTTTTCAGTCCATCCGCAATCACGCGGCACACCGAAAGATGCACGCTCTGATAAGTCACTTCGGGTTTTGTAACCGACAGTGCATGGTTGTTTGCATCGAGCACAATCTGATAAATCATTTTCTGCTGCTCGCTGAATTTTCCGCTCACAGGCATGGTACGGGTATAATCCGATGTGTAGTATTTATTGCTTTGTGCACCTGCATCGCTCAGCAGCATCTGTCCGGCCTGCATCACATTCGAGTGATTGTGGTTGTGCAATGTTTCGCCACGCACCGACAGAATAATCGGAAACGAAGGTCCCTTGCCGTATTGATAGGCAACGCCTTCCATCAGTCCGCAGATTTCCTGTTCAATCACACCGGGTTTTGCATGACGGAATGCAATCATGTGCATTTCGAAACCGATTTTTGCAGCGAGCTCAAGTTCATCAATCTCGCACTGTTCCTTGATTGCGCGCAATGCAACCACAGCTTTGATCAGATCGACACTGGCCCTGGATTTCATTTCTCCGAAAGGAATTTCCAGCATTGTATTCAGCATAATCTTGCTTTCGGCGCGGTATGGCGGGGTGAAATGAATGGTGCGGCCGGCATTTTTTGCCTGCGTAAGATAGCTGGCAAGTGCGGCAAACGGATGAGTTTCTGAGATGCCGGCTTTGGCGGCAAGATCTTTCACTGCGGGTTGCGGTCCCATCCAGATGATGTCCTCGATATCGACATCGTTGGCGAACAGAATCTGTTTGCCTTCATCAAAGTCAATGATGCCGGCCATATCGGGAATATCGAGTCCGAAGAAATAGGAGAAATTGCTGTCCTGACGGAAATGGTATCCGTTGGACGGATAATCCATCGGGGATTCGGTGTTGCCAATGAAAAGGGCAATGCCTTTGAGTCCGCTCTTCATCAGGCGTTCGCGGCGCGAGGCATACACTTGTTTTTCAAAAAGTTCCATATTGATGTTTTTTACTGACGATAATTTTCTCAAAAGTAATATTTGTTTGGGAAATGGGGAAGGAAAATGTGTATTTGAACGGACTGTCGTACGGCGAAGCTTTGTTACGACATTCCACCGTTCCGGCTACAATCAACCCTCGAAGATTTCGGAACTCTTCGAGGGTTTTCTAAAACAGGCCGGAACTTGGAACCGTCATAACAATAGCAGAAACAACGGTTCCATTTCGCCGCGGCGAACTTTAGCTCCGTTGTCGCTATCGGACGATGGAATGATGTTTCTGCGCTGATGTCTGGTGTTTGAGACAGTCTGTTCAATAATTTTATTGCTCCATTCAGCAGAAACTTGTATTTTTGGGAGCGAATTCAATCCTGTTGATATGAAACAGACTTTACTCAACCGTTTTCTGCGTTATGTTGCACTCGACACCCAGAGTGATCCCAACAGTGAATCGATCCCCAGCACCAACAAACAGCTGGTACTGGCCAATGCCCTGGCCACCGAACTCAAAACATTCGGAGTGACCGATGTATCGCTCGATGCAAACGGATACGTGATGGCAACAATTCCATCCAACATCGACCGCGACATTCCTGCAGTGGGATTCATTGCACACATGGACACATCGCCCGACATGCCCGGAAACGATGTGAAGCCGCAGATCATCGAAGGATATGACGGCGGGGCCATCACGCTGAATACTGAAAAAAACATTGTGCTCAGCCCGGTTGAATTCCCCGATCTGCTGCGCTACAAAGGACAGACGCTCATTACCACCGATGGAACAACACTGCTCGGTGCAGATGATAAAGCCGGCATTGCCGAGATAATGACCGCTGTTGAATATCTCATGGAGCATCCTGTTATCAAGCACGGAAAGATATGCATTGCTTTCACCCCTGATGAAGAAATCGGACGTGGTGTCGATCATTTCGATGTGAATAAATTCGGTGCAGCCTTCGCCTACACGCTCGATGGAAGCGGCCCCGGCGAAATGGAATATGAAAATTTCAATGCTGCAGCAGCAACGATAAAAATCAAAGGCAACAACATTCATCCGGGATATGCAAAGAACAAAATGCTCAATGCATCATTGCTTGCAACGGAATTCATTTCGATGCTGCCCGTGAACGAAAGACCTGAATTTACCGAACATTACGATGGATTTTTCCATCTTACAGGATTGACATCAACCGTCGAAGAAGCTGAAATTTCCTACATCATACGCGATCATGACAAGGCCATTTTTGAGCGCCGGAAAAAACAGATGCAGGACATTGTTGAGTATCTCAACAATAAATACAAAAAAGATGT
>Ga0116172_10002407_pt1 | contig 16274 bp, 20 predicted proteins | sample AD_UKC083_MetaG_FD_89799 | JGI IMG/M metagenome (GOLD analysis project Ga0116172, IMG submission 89799) | Active sludge microbial communities of municipal wastewater-treating anaerobic digesters from USA - AD_UKC083_MetaG | ecosystem: Engineered > Bioreactor > Anaerobic > Digestate | place: USA...
ATAAACAACCATGATTAGAGTAGGACTTTTTGGATTTGGAAAAACAGGAAAAATGGTGGCTAAAGAATTATTACAAGACGATTTAATTGAGCTAGTATGGGTTATGCGAAGAAATGTTATATCGGAAGAAAAATATGCCAGTCGCTTAATTGGTATAAATGAAAATAAGGGAATGATTATTTCGAAAGAAAGACTAACACATTCTTTCTATGAGGAGTATCCTGTAGATGTTATAATAGATTTTTCTGATGCAAGTGCGTATAAAAATTATGCGATACCAGCTTCAAAGGGTATAAAAATAATATCAGCTATATCTCATTACTCCCCCAAAGCCCTTGAGTATATTAAAGATTTGTCACATCAAACAGCTATTATATATTCTCCCAATATTACTTTAGGTATAAATTTTTTGATGGTAATATCTCAGATATTGCAAAAAATAGCACCTAATGCAGATATCGAAATTGTAGAAGAACATTTTAGGGAGAAGAAAGGGATTTCAGGAACTGCTTGCAAAATGGCACAAATCTTGGGTTTAGATGAAGAACGTCATGTAAATTCTATTCGAGTAGGAGGTATTGTTGGTAAACATCAAGTTATATTTGGCTTACAAAATCAAACTATTCGTCTTATTCACGAAAGTATTAGTGGTGCGGCTTTTGGTAAAGGTGCAATTTTTGCTGCAAAATGGATTGTGAATAAACAAAAAGGTTATTTTTCGATGGAGCAAATTTTTTCTGACATGATACAACAAAATATTCCTGTTTATTAATTACTATCTCCAATCTATAGGTTCTTTTCCATGATCTATAAGATATGTATTGGTTTGAGAAAAGTGTTTATTGCCAAAAAATCCTCTGTAGGCTGACAAGGGAGAAGGATGTGTGGATGTGAAAATACAATGGTTGTGAGTATCAATTAGTTCTTTTTTTTGTTGTGCGTAACTACCCCATAATATAAAGACTAGATTTTTTTTCTTCTTTGAAAGTAGTTGAATTACTTTATCAGTAAAGATTTCCCAGCCTTTTCCTTGATGAGAACCAGCTACATTGGCACGTACTGTTAGAGTGGCATTTAATAATAATACTCCTTGTTTTGCCCATCTTTCGAGGTTGCCAGTGTTAAAGGGTGTAATCTCTAAGTCATTTTTAATTTCTTTGAAGATATTTTGTAGTGAGGGTGGTATGGGAGTGTGGTCTGGAACTGAAAAACATAAACCATGAGCTTGTCCTTCTCCATGATAAGGATCTTGACCTATTATTACCACTTTTGTTGAATCAAATGGACATAAATTAAAGGCATTAAATAAATTTTTAGCTTTGGGATAAACTTGATTGATGCCATATTCGTGTTTCACAAAGTTTACTAATTCTACAAAATATTTTTCTTCGAATTCAGCAGACAAAATTTCTTTCCAACTAGGTTCAATTTTGACATCCATCACTTATTATCTTAATACGTATCGATAAGTTATCGTTCCTGTTTGGTTTATATTATCGGTAATACCGTTAAATTTTGCCCTTTTTGCTGCCACCTCAGCTTCTTTTCGCATAGTAATATTCCCAATTGTTGTTCCTTTACCCCCAGCTCTTGCACTAATAACATTACCATTCTTATCTACTTCTATGTCAACTACAATTATACCTTGTTCGTTGTTGTTGTAATTAGGTAAAGGTATTTGTCCTAATATGCTTCTACCAGATAAACTAAACGAAGGGTTATTACCTCGACCAGCACCATCACGATGTGCTCCATCTACTTCTCCAAAAGGGTTTCCTTGATTGCCTGTTCCCGTACCTGTTCCTTCTGATTGGGATGTGTTTGCTGTATTAGCACCTGCATTGCCAAAAGCACTTTTTCCTGCAGATGTAGCTCGTTGTATTTTTTCTGCTTGTTTTTTTCGTTCTTCTTCTAAACGTCTTTGCTCTTCTTTTTTCTTTTCCTCTTCAATTCGCTTTTGTTCTGCGATGATTCGTTTTTGTTCGTCTAATTTTCGTTTTTCTTCTTCTTGTTTCTTTTTTGCTTCCTTCATCGCTAATGATTCTTCGAAATTTTGTGTTTGCAAGGCTTCTTGGCTAACACTGGGTTGAGAAGGAGTAGGAGGTGGAGGCGAAAGTTCTTCTAGTTGTTCTTGGATTTCTTGTTGTGCTGTAGGTTCAAAATACCCTGACCCATCTTTAGTAACGCCAAAATTAACGGTTAATCCTTCCTCTTCGGTAGGTATTTCACGTGAGAGTACTACAAATAATAAGATGAACAACAGAATAGCATGAAACAAAACTGTTCCTATTAGACCTTTTATTTTGCTATCTTTTTCTTTATTCACTGATGGTTTATCTTAATATTAACAATTAGTCTTTCCTATTATTTTTTTACAGGTCTCGTAGCAATCACCAACTTAAATTTATTTTCGTTTGCGATATTGAGTACCCTTACAATTTCTCGGTGAGGCACAGATTCATCAGCATGTAATGCAATATACATATCAGGTTCATCAAGAACAATAGATTGCAGATATGGCTCAATCTCTGAAAAATCAACAGCACGTTCTTTTTCTCTACCCGTTGCTATGTAGTAATTTAAGTTTTCATCAATAATTACTCGTGTAATTGGTTTTGCAACTGTTTGATTATTACTTTGTGGTAGCAATATCTTAATTGCACTAGGTGTAACAACCGTTGAAGTAATCATGAAAAATATGAGTAATAAAAACACCAAATCTGTCATTGAAGACATGCTAAATGATGCATTTACTTTATTCCGTTTTTTTAATGCCATAACCTATATGATTTATGCAAATGGATGTATATATTTTTTTTTAAATAGGCTCATTTAATAAATCCATAAATTCCATGGTACGTAACTCCATCTTTTGAACAACAGAGTCTAATCTAGAAACTAAGTAGTTGTATGCAAAATAAGCTAAGATACCAACAATTAATCCTGCAACAGTCGTAATCATAGCGGTATAGATACCATTAGATAGAATAGTAACATCAACATTGCTACCAGCATTTGCCATGTCGAAAAAGGCACGAACCATACCCATTACAGTTCCCAAAAATCCCAACATAGGAGCACCCCCCGAAATGGTAGCAAGCATAGCAAATCCTTTTTCTAGTTTGTTTGTTTCAATGTTTCCAACGTTTTCAATGGCTACTAACACGTCATTCATTGGCTTGCCTAAACGCGAGATCCCCTTTTCAATCATTCGAGCAGAAGGAGTGTCATTTTGTTGGCAAAGTTTTGTTGCCGATTCAATTTTGCCTTCCAAGATATAGTCTTTAATTCTATTCATAAAGGTTTTATCTTCCTCTGATGCTTTTTTTATTATAAGTAATCTTTCAATAAAAATGTAACCTGCTAATATAGAAAGGAGTACAATAGGTACCATTATCCATCCACCTTTCAAAGCCATTTCAAATAAATTCATTTCGGCTACTTGAGGAGTTTCAGCGAGGACTTCTGGAGTATTGGCAACATTGTTAACAACTTGAAGTAAAATACTTGTAAGGTTCATGGTGTTGAGGATTTTAAATTGTTAGTAGTCTATTTATTGTAAGAGGTTTTTATAGTAGCGAATTGTTTTTTCTAAACCTAAATATAAGGCGTCAGAAATCAATGCGTGCCCAATGGATACTTCCTTTAGGTTTGGTATATGTGTGAAGAAATAGTGTAAATTTTCTAAATTTAAATCATGACCAGCATTAATATCCAAGCCATTTTTGTTTGCTACTTCTGCCGCTTTTATAAATGGTGCTATTGCTTTGCGTTTGTCGATTATAAAATCATGTGCATACGGACCTGTATAGAACTCTACTCTGTCTGTTCCCGTTTTAGCTGCATATTCTGAGTGAGCTGGGTTAGTCCCTACGAAAATAGATGTTCTAATGCCTTCTTTTTGTAGTGTTGATACTATATCCGTTAAAAATTGCTGGTATTCTATTGTGTCCCATCCTTCGCTAGAAGTAAGGGCTTGGGGGGGATCTGGTACTAATGTAACTTGTGCTGGTTTTATGCGCAGTACTAAGTCCATAAATGATTGTTGTGGATATCCTTCAATATTAAACTCGGTTTTAAGAGCAGGTTTAAGCTCTAACACATCACTATATCGTATATGACGTTCATCAGGGCGTGGATGAACGGTAATACCCTCGGCTCCATATCGTTCGCAGTCCAATGCTACTTGTAACACATTTGGCAAATTACCACCACGGGAGTTACGTATGGTAGCTACTTTGTTTATATTTACGCTAAGTTTTGTCATTTACTTGTAAAAAATCATTTTTTTTGCTGATATCTCAAAACAAATGTGTTATTTTGCATACCAGTCTGGTATTAAACGCACAAAATTACGATTTTATTGCGTAAATTCATACTGTGAATGATTAAAAAAATAAAATTTCCTGCAAAATGAAAGTAATTGTATTAGGGAACATTGATAAAACAGACTTTCTATACACAACCAATGAGTTATTGTGTGCCTTAGAAAAATATAAAGTGGAAATACTTGTCGGTGAAATCGAGTATAATTATTTGTTCGCCAACAAACAATATTTACCAAATTCAGTTTCAGTATATTCGCCTAATCAAGATGTTGATGCTGATTTGGCATTTAGTTTGGGTGGGGATGGTACATTCTTAACTTCTGCTTCTATTATTGGAAATAAATTGATACCTATAATGGGTATTAATATGGGTCGTTTGGGCTTTTTGGCTGATGTCCCTAATAATTCGATTGCTGAAATGGTGGATGAAATTTTTAGTAAGGGATATAAAACTGAGAATAGAACGTTGTTAAAATTGTCAACTTCATCTAAAGATATTTTTCAGGATGATACCGCATTAAATGAAATTGCTGTATTAAAATTAGACTCATCATCAATGATTATGATACATGCAACGATTAATAAAGAATATTTTTGTTCGTATCAAGCAGATGGGTTAATTCTTTCTACGCCAACTGGATCGACAGCCTATGCATTGAGTGTAGGAGCTTCTATTTTAGACCCTACTAATCAGAGTTTTATACTAGCACCAGTGGCTCCTCATAGTTTAAATTTACGTCCCTTTATTTTCCCTGATACATGGGAGGTAGATTTGGAAATAGAAAGTAGAAATAATAGTTTTTTAGTATCTATTGATGGTCGTTCGTATATGATGGATCAAGCTACTAAGCTGAATATTAAAAAAGCTCCTTATTCTATTATAATAGCAAAAAGATTGGAAGATACTTATTTTCAAACTTTGCGAAATAAATTAATGTGGGGAGCAGATACTCGTCATAAAAAACCTTTTTAGTATGTTAGCCTATAATATTACATTTACAATGGATTACAACGTTGTTAATTTTTGGGAACAATGGATTGTCCAAAAATTTTTTCCTATGATGCTTGAAACGTCTTTACATTCACCAAAAATTTTCAAAGTTTATACCAATGCAACAGAACAACGCATTTTTACCGTGCAATTCCTTGTAGAGTCTTTTTCTGATTATGATAGTTTCCAAAAAGATAATGAAGCTGCGATAATCAAACAATTGGCAAAAACATTTGGTAATGATGTAGTATGTTTTACGTCTTTTATTCAGGAAATATCATTAGAGTAAATGTCAGACAGTTTAACATATAAAGATGCCATTATTTTAGGAATTGACCCTGGTACTACTATTATGGGGTATGGTTTGTTACAAATTAAAGGTGGTAAACCAACGATGCTTGCTATTGGTGTGTTAGATTTAAAAAAATACCCAGATCATTATTCTAAATTGTAACGTATTTTTGCTCGTGTATTATCCTTAGTGGATGAGTTTAAACCAACTGCATTAGCTATAGAGGCTCCTTTTTTTGGTAAAAATGTGCAATCAATGCTCAAACTAGGTAGAGCCCAAGGAGCCGCAATAGCAGCAGCTTTGTATCGCGACATTCCAGTACATGAATATGCCCCATTAAAAATAAAAATGGCTATAACAGGTTCGGGAGCAGCATCTAAAGAGCAGGTTGCTAGAATGTTACAGCGTTTTTTAAACTTGTCAGAACAAGATATGTCGCTACAATTAGACGCAACTGATGGTTTAGCTGCAGCTTATTGTCATTTTTTACAACTCAACAAACCCTTTTCTTCTTCTAAAAAAACATCTTGGAAGGCTTTTGCTCAACAAAATTCACATAGAGTAAAAGGCTTATAACTGTCTATTCTACCATCAAAACCAATCCTTTAAGATATTCTCCTTCAGGATGATAGATGCTAATGGGGTGGTCAGCTGGTTGGGTTAATTGATGTAAAATACGCACATGTCTACCTGTAATAGCGGCTGCACTAAATACCGCTAATCTAAATTGTTCTTTGCTCACAATTTGTGAACAAGAAAAAGTAAACAATATGCCTCCTGGTTTAATTTTTTCAATTGCTTTTGCATTTAGGCGTTTATAGCCTTGTAAGGCATTTTTTAATGCATCTCGGTGTTTGGCAAACGCTGGGGGGTCAAGAACAATGATATCATACGCATTATCCATTTCAGCTAGAAACTTAAATGCATCTGTGGCAAAAGCTGTATGACGAGTATCGTTTGGGAAATTTAGCGTTACGTTTTTATTTGTTAAGTCTATTGCCTTAGCTGAACTATCGACCGAATGTACCATGTTTGCACCTCCTCTTAAAGCGTACACAGAAAAACCCCCTGTATAGCAAAACATGTTTAAAATAGATTTGCCATTTGCGTATTTTTCAAGCAAAGAGCGATTATCTCGCTGATCGATAAAAAAGCCTGTTTTTTGACCTTTCAGCCAGTCAATATAAAATGCTAATCCGTTTTCTAATGCAGTGCCTTCTGTTGAATTGCCAACCAAAAATCCATCTTCTACATCAATATCAGCTTTGTAGGGTAATGTTCCTGACGATTTATAATAAACAGCACTGACGTTTGGAGACAATACATGGATAATGGCATCCGCTATGGCATGTCTATGTACATGCATTCCTATAGAATGAGCCTGCATTACGGCTGTTTTTCCGTAAACATCTACTATTAAGCCTGGAAGCAAATCCCCTTCTCCATGCACTAGTCGATATATTGAGTGAGTTGTGCTGTGCGAAACACCCAACGAGGTACGTGCAGAAGCACTTTCACGAATGCGTTTTACCCAAAAAATTTCATTAATTTCTTCTTTTTCAAAAGACAGTACACGAACTGCAATGCTTCCAATTTGGCTATGACCTAACGCAATAAAGTTTTTAGCTGAATCATAAATTTCCACTATCTCTCCTTCTTCTACAGGCTTGTCGGTATGAGAAATAGCCCCTGAAAATACCCAAGGATGAAAACGTTTTAATGATTCTTCTTTCTTTGGTTTTAAAAATATCTGTTTGTACATAAGCTCTATTTTATTCGATATAAGTTTTAATTTCGTGATAAATATCCAAGCATGCCCATGCGTCTATGGCTGCATAGTGTTGTTGTGCTTCCGACAATTCTTCCGACTCCCAATTGGATAGTCGTTGATTTTTCGAAATTCTACGAGCAAATAAGATGGCATATATTTTTTGCAAACTAAGTTCTTGGATACCCACCTTATGAATCTCTTGTTGAATATCAATAAAACCTTGAGGTTTAGCGTTGTTCCATTTGCGTAATCCACTAAAATCATCACGTAATGCTATCCCAATTTTTATAATAGATGGATTAGCTAAAATAGCCATTAAAGAGTGGGGTAATCCAATGAGGTGTAAGCGAAATAAATAACAAACATCTTCAGAGGCTAATTGTAGTAATGCTACTTTATTGATTACTCCTTTTGTAAAGGATGGTTTCGTTTCTGTGTCAAAACCTATTAATTTCTGAGTATTTAATTTATGTACAGCTTCTTCTAATTTTTCTAGCGTATCAACAATGATAATTTTTTTTTCGGGGTAAGAAAGTGTGGGAAGGGTTGCCATTAATTCGGCTGAAATATGTGTCGGATGTTTCATCTTACATTCACTTATTAGGGATAAAAACTTACAATAAATTGCTGTAGTCATCTTCTTCATCACGCAAAAAATCGCTAAAAGTCTGTTTTTTTACCGTATTTTTTTGTAATATAGACTCATCTGTTACATTTTCTAATTCATTATTGTATAAAATACTGTGAATCTGTTTCAGTGCACTAAGCAACTTTTGACCCCAGTATTGCTGAAAGTTTTCTATACATATTTTTACAGCAATACTTACTACTTCAGGATTTCCTACTTTAGCATTCATTACTAAATCTTTTATATCCTGATATACGTCTGCTAAATCTTCAGATATGCTTCCCATGATAGGTGTATCAACTTCTTCTGATACTTCTAAATAGTTATCATAGGCTCCAAATAAAGAGGCTATTTTTGCTTGTATAAATTCATATTCATGTTCTGTAACAAATTTCTCAACATCCTCGTATACTTCGTTACTGTTTGTTGTGTCTACAAGTGATGCTTTTAGATATAATAAAGGTAGAATTTTTGAAAGTTTGTCAAAGTACATCGTTGTATGTTCAGACATATCGTCTTCTAATGCAGTACAGTAGGCTAAACTAACAGTAATAAATTCGATAGCTTGTGTTGATAAATGAGTAGTATGCATAAAGATTAATAAGTAATTAAACCTTTTATATTTTTATAAGTCCAATAAAAAAGCGTATTTTAGTAGCCTCTTTATAAATATTTTGGGAAACAAAGATACGAATAATAAGAAAATAGAATGCATTATTCATGAATAAACACACACAAATTTATTTTGAATGAAAGAAATTATTGAGGAATCAGAGATTTTAGCCATGTTAGCCTCTGAACAAACAAAACGAAAAGCTTTTTCGTGGATAATGAAAACATACCAGCAAAAAATGTATTATCACATTCGAAAAATGTTGATAAATCATGATGATACCGATGATGTACTTCAAAATACATTTTTAAAAGCATGGTTGCATATAGCCTCTTTTAGAGGAGAGTCTTCTCTGTCAACTTGGCTTTATCGCATAGCAACCAACGAAACATTGGATTTTTTACGTTCAAAAAAACAGACGAATGAATACGTTGATATTGAAGATACATTAGCCTTATCGCTACAAGATACTTCTTATTTTTCGGGAAATGAAATTGAATTAAAACTACAAAAAGCAATTTTATTGTTGCCAGAAAAACAACGTTTGGTATTTAATATGAAATATTTCGATGATATAACATATGAACAAATGTCTGAAATTTTAGAGACTTCTGTTGGGGCTTTAAAAGCTTCTTATCATTTAGCTACAAAAAAAATAGAAAAATTAATTTTACTAATGGATTAAACCATTTGAAATATCAATCGTCAAAGTAACAGAAAACAATAGTATGGAAATAAATGATAACAGTAGAAATGAGGTAGGGAATAAAGTTCCATTTACAACGCCAGATAATTATTTTGAAGAATTTTCTGCTAAGATAGAACAATTACTAGATAAGCAAGAGGAAAGTAATCAAGTAATAAACTTAAGCCTTTGGCAACGTGTACAACCTTATGTGTATTTAGCAGCCATGTTTATTGGATTGTATGTATCTATCACGACCTTCGTCAAGCCCTCCATCCAACAAAAACAAAAAGAACAAGAATTAGTGGAGCTTGCTATTCAGAAAGAGTTATTATTAGATGAAATTGATGATTATGCTTTATATGAACTTTTATCGTACAATAATTAATATAGAATATCGCATAATACGTAATATAGAACCTAGAAATATTTGTGCACAAAATACATCTCCAGTGTAAACCAAAAAATGAAAATGAATATGAAAAAAACAGTAGTAGCATGTTTAATGCTTTTGGGCGGAATAACTATGATAGTTGCCCAAACAGACAATAGAGCAGAAATGAGAGCAGCCAAAATGCAAGAAATGCAAGCACAAAAGATTGCTTTTATCAAAGAAAAGGTAAGTTTTACGGATAAAGAATCAGCTGAATTTTTTCCGTTGTACCAAGAGTTTGAACAGCAAAGAATGGAGCTTAATCGCAAATCAAGACCTCAGGGGAAAGGCTTTAAAGCAAAAAATACTGAGATGAGTGAGCAAGAGAAGGAGGCTGTTATGGATAATTTTATCCAAAATAGAGTAGAAACAGCTAATCTTGAAAAAGCATATTATGAGAAGTTTAAAAAAATCTTACCAGCATCAAAATTGTTTGAAGTATATCAAGCAGATAGAGAATTTAAACAAGAATTGCTACAAGATTTTAGGGATAGGGGAGCACAAAACCAAGATAAAAAATCAAGAGAGAATAAATCCCCTAAAAAATAATAATTAAGAATGTTATGAAAATGTGTGTATGGAAAAGGGAAGTAAAATCTTTCCTTTTCCATTTTTTTTAAAATTATTTATTTACCATAAATCGAACATTATTAAGTGATTGACAATAGTAGGACATAAATATAGTGATATCAAAATCTAAAAAAGCAGTTGTTTACTTGCGAAATAAAAAATATAACTTTATCTTTGCACCGCTTTTGTAGAAAAAGATAAGATTCGCTAGCTCAGCAGGTAGAGCACATCCCTTTTAAGGATGGGGTCCTGGGTTCGAGCCCCAGGCGGATCACCAAAAGAATAGCCTAGCAATATGTGTTGCTAGGCTATTTCTTTTTGAACGAATACTAATAATTAAATATATTGAAGCTTCATGATTATTGAATAAAATACCTCAAGAAATGAACAACCAATATAGAAATTTACTATTTTTGTTGTTCATTTATCTATTTACTATGAACGTAGAAAATTTAGTCAGAAAAAATATCTTAGCATTAAAACCGTATTCCTGTGCACGTGATGAATTTCAAGGAGAAGCATCTGTATATTTAGATGCCAACGAAAATCCAATGAATGCACCGTACAATAGGTATCCAGACCCCTTGCAATGGAAGTTAAAAGAAAAGATTGCAAAACTAAAATCGGTTAATCCATCACAAATAATGCTGGGCAATGGTAGCGACGAACCCATTGATTTAGTTATTCGTATTTTTTGCGAACCCTTAGTCGATAATATTGTAGCTATCGATCCTACGTATGGTATGTACAAAGTGTGTGCTGATGTTAATAATGTGGAATACCGTAAAGTGCTATTGAATGATGATTATTCGTTGGATGCAACAAGGGTAATGAATGCTGTTGATAAGCATACTAAAATTATCTTTCTTTGTTCACCAAATAATCCGACGGGTAATCTGTTGAATCGCAATGAGATGAAACACATCATACAAAACTTTGATGGAATCGTTGTAATAGACGAAGCATATGTTGATTTTTCTCCAGAAGAGTCATGGCTAGTTGAGATAAATACGTATCAAAATATCATTGTGTTACAAACATTCTCAAAAGCGTGGGGCTTGGCTTCTGTGCGGTGTGGAATGGCTTTTGCTTCTGAAAAAATTATCTCTTTTTTCAATAAAGTTAAGTATCCCTACAATATCAATATATTAACTCAACAATTTGTTGAAGAACAACTTGAAAATACAGACCGAAAAGAAGAATGGGTAACTATGCTGTTAGGACAACGTACTTATCTAGTGGAACAATTAAACAAACTTCCTCTCATACAAACAATATACCAAACCGATGCCAATTTTGTGTTGGTAAAAGTAGAAGATGCTAATGCCATTTATCGTTATTTAGTTGATTTAGGTATCATTGTTCGAAATAGAAACACGGTTGCATTGTGTTTAGGATGTTTGCGAATAACAATTGGAACACAACAAGAAAATGACACACTATTACAAGCTTTAAAAGCATATACATACTAATTCTATAACTAATGGATAATCTGAAAAAAGCCCTTTTTATCGATAGAGATGGTACTATCATTGCAGAGCCTCCTGTTACATTTCAAGTAGATAATCTACAACAATTGGAGTTTTTGCCATCAGTAATTCGTAATTTGTATCTTATACGCAAACATACTGATTTTGAGTTTGTTATGGTAACCAATCAGGATGGGCTTGGAACAGAGGTTTATCCTCAAGAAAATTTTGATTCGGTACAAGCAAAAATGTTGCAAGTATTACAAAATGAGGGAGTTGTATTCGACGATATTTTGATTGATACTTCTTTTCCTGAGCAAAATTTGCCTACACGAAAACCCCAAACTGGATTGTTAACATCCTACATTGCTGGAGGTTACGATTTACAACATTCTTTTGTAATTGGAGATAGAATTACAGATGTAGAATTGGCAAAAAATATTGGTTGTAAAGCAATTTTTTTGCAAAACATAGAAAATGCAACAAGCATATTGGAGAAACATAAACTAGCAGATTATTGTGCTTTAATATCAACGGATTGGGACGAAATTGCTGCATATTTAGTTGCAAAAGAACGCACCGCTACTGTGCAACGAACCACCAAAGAAACAGATATTTTAGTGTATGTTAATTTAGATGGCAAAGGTAAAACTTCTATTCATACTGGTTTAGGTTTTTTCGATCATATGTTAGACCAAATTGGTAAACATTCGGGAATGGATCTTACCATACACGTAAAAGGAGATTTGCAAGTTGATGAGCATCATACCATAGAAGATACTGCTTTAGCTTTGGGAGAAGCCCTTTTAGTAGCTTTAGGAAACAAAAGAGGTGTAGAGCGTTATGGCTATTGTTTGCCCATGGACGAATGCTTATGTCAAGTTGCTTTGGATTTTGGTGGACGACCCTGGTTGGTATGGGATGCTACTTTTACAAGAGAGAAAGTAGGAGATATGCCAACAGAAATGTTTATGCACTTTTTTAAATCATTGAGCGATACTGCTAAAATGAATTTGAATATAAAAGCTGAAGGAGCCAACGAACATCATAAAATTGAAGGAATATTTAAAGCCTTTGCTCGTGCTATTAAAATGGCTATTAAAAGGGATGTTTTTAATGGAGAATTGCCTAGTACGAAAGGTGTTTTATAATTATTTTTTATAATACTTCAAAAATGAATACATTACGTTTCCTCGCTATCATCCCAGCACGTTATGCATCAACACGTTTTCCTGGCAAGCCTCTGGCTATACTTGATGGAAAAACCATGATTCAACGCGTATACGAACGAGTTTCTTCCGAAATACAAGATGTGTATGTGGCTACTGATGATGAGCGTATTGCATTGGAGGTGGCACGTTTTGGAGGTAAATATGTAATGACAAGTCCGTTACACACAAGCGGTACAGATAGGTGTTACGAGGCTTTTACAAAAATTAGGGGTGATTTTGATGTTGTTATTAATGTGCAAGGAGATGAGCCTTTTATTCATCCTGAACAAATAAGTTTACTTAAAACTTGTTTTGATGACTCCAAAACCGAAATAGCCACCTTAGTTAAACCGTATTCGTACGATGATATTGTAGATAATTTAGCAACACCTAATACTCCAAAAGTGGTTATTACGAAAGATAATTACGCGTTGTATTTTAGTCGTTCGATTATTCCGTATAAAAGAGGAACAGATAGACATATTTGGTTACAAACTCACACCTATTATAAACACATAGGCATGTACGCTTATAAACATACTGTTTTAAAGGAAATTACGCAATTAGAGCCATCATCACTCGAAAAAGCAGAGTCGCTAGAGCAACTGCGTTGGTTGGAGAACGGGTATCGTATTAAAGTGGCAATAACTGAACACGAAACAATAGGAATTGATACACCTGATGATCTGGCACAAGCTCTTACATTTTTGAAAAATCAAAAAAAAATAGACTAATTACTTGTAAAGCAGAAATATACAAGGACGCTTGTGTAAATCAGGAATACCTTTTTTCCATTCAGCGTTTGTTTTTGTTTTGATATATTCGCTTTCTAATGTGATGTCCGTAGCAATGCATAATTTCGTGTTTGGCATACAATGTTGTACAATGTCTGCAACTAATTTCATATTGCGATAAGGAGTTTCGATAAAAATCTGTGTTTGTTGCTCGTTGTACACTTTTTTCTCTAATTTTTTAAGCATTGCAATACGCTCATCATCTTGAATGGGAAGATAGCCATTAAATGCAAAATTCTGTCCATTAAATCCTGATGCCATGAGCGATAAAATAATAGAAGAAGGTCCAACTAATGGAACTACTTGTATATTTTTTTCTTGAGCCATACGTACCACATCTGCACCTGGGTCGGCAATTGCAGGACAACCAGCCTCTGATAATACCCCCATATCGAATCCTGCTACTAAGGGCTTTAAAAATGTGCTAAGCTCTTCAGCAGTAGTGTGTTTGTTCAATACGTAAAATTGAATGCTATCAATATCAATGGTTTTATCCACTTTCTTTAAAAATCGTCGGGCTGTTCGAACATCCTCTACTATATAGTGTTTTAGTTGCGAGCAAATTTCATTGTTTGTAGAGGGTAGTACAGCATTGATTTCTGATTCGCCAAGGGTTGTTGGTAATAGGTATAATTTTGCAGACATATAGTTGGTATTTTCTGCAAAATTACTAAAAAAATTGTACTTTTGTGTACTTAATAATGAACTATGCAACTTCCTGTAGATTTTATTCATGGTATGAAAGGCTTGCTAGGCGAGTCTGACTATTCATTATTTTTTGAGGCTTTACAACAGGAACCTCCCGTTTCAATCCGATTAAATACCAAATTTACATCTGCACAAGTAAAAGAATACCAACCAGTAAGTTGGTGTAAAAATGGGTATTATTTACCTTCACGACCTTTATTTACAGCCGATCCATTGTTTCATGCAGGAGCTTATTATGTACAAGAGGCAAGTTCTATGTTCATTGAACAAATTATTAAACAGCACGTACAACACGATGTAATAGCCTTGGATTTGTGTGCTGCTCCAGGAGGGAAAAGTACGCATTTAGCTTCTTTACTCTCAGCAAATAGTTTGTTGGTAAGCAACGAGTTTATCCGTTCAAGAGCCAATATTTTAGCAGAAAATTGTATGAAGTGGGGAAATGGAAATATGATTATTACCTCCAATTCTTCTGATGAAATTGCACAATTAGAAAGTTTTTTTGATTTTATTTTGGTAGATGCCCCTTGCTCTGGCGAAGGTATGTTTCGCAAAGATGTAAATGCCATCAATGAGTGGTCGTTGCTAAATGTAGAAATGTGTGTAACTCGGCAACGACATATTTTAAAACAAGCGTGGCAAGCATTAGCAGAAGATGGTTTTTTGGTTTACAGCACCTGTACCTTTAATGAAAAAGAAAACGAAGAAAATATAAAATGGTTGATACACGAATTGGGTGCTGAATATATACCGATTGCCATGGATAACTTCCCTGAAATAACAAATACAGATGTTGGTTATCGTTTTTATCCACACAAAACAAAAGGAGAAGGCTTGTTTATGGCATTAGTTCAAAAAAAGAGTGCTTGTAATAAACAAAATATAAAACTAAAAACAGACAAGAATAAACAAAATACTGCTGATATTGAGGCTCTTAATTTATACATAAACGATTCGTCAGATTGGATAATACAGCAAAATAACCAACAGTACAGAGCAATATTAGCCTCCAAACAACAAGAAATTAAATGGATTGAAAAACACTTATATGTATTGTTTTCAGGAATTCAACTGGCTGAAAAAAAAGGCAATGACTTTGTTCCTCACGAGCACTTAGCCCTTTCTAAACAACTTAATACTAATTCTTTTCAAGTAGTAGATGTTGATTGGATAACAGCCATTCAATTTCTTAAACGAGAAGCCTTGTTTTTACCCGACGCATCAAAAGGTTATGTGTTGTTGCAATACAATAATGTACCAGTAGGATGGGTCAAAAATATAGGCAACAGGTGTAATAATATGTATCCAAGTTCGTGGAAAGTACGTATGGATATTTCACATTTTACAAACATTCAAATCATATAAACCATAATGGAAGTTATATTTTTAGGAACAGGCACATCTACTGGTGTTCCATATATTAATTGTCCTTGCGATGTATGTCAATCTACTGATAGTAAAGATAAGCGATTACGATCCTCTGTTTTAGTTTCAGTCGATACGAAAGAAATATTGATAGATTGTGGACCTGATTTTCGTCAGCAAGCCATTGTTAATGATATTTCCACAATATCAGCTGTTCTGCTTACACACGAGCATTTTGACCACGTTACTGGCATAGATGATTTACGAGCCTATGGCGAAGTAGAAATTTATGCAGAAGAGCGAGTGTGTCAATCATTAAAACGAACCATACCGTATTGTTTTGGCGAAATTAAATACCCAGGAGTTCCTCTTATTTCGTTACACGAAATTGATGAAATGCCTTTTGATTTACACAA
>Ga0116172_10002413_pt1 | contig 16244 bp, 13 predicted proteins | sample AD_UKC083_MetaG_FD_89799 | JGI IMG/M metagenome (GOLD analysis project Ga0116172, IMG submission 89799) | Active sludge microbial communities of municipal wastewater-treating anaerobic digesters from USA - AD_UKC083_MetaG | ecosystem: Engineered > Bioreactor > Anaerobic > Digestate | place: USA...
ACAATGGTTGGTTTGGTTATCGTTTATGATGCTGATGAAAAAGTCTATACGGGAACAGGTTTTGTCATTTCTCCCGGAGGATTTATTCTAACGTGTGCCCATGTCGTCCAAAATGCGGTCAGAATCGGTATTATTCTGGAACCAAGCCAGGATATTCGAACATTGGTTTTGGTAGCTGTGGATGCAGCCAGCGATGTCGCGGTTCTCTGGTTGGCCGATCGTCGTGGTCATCATTGCTGGATGGTGCTTTCCGATTGCCAACATGTTTCAGCTCTGGGCGATCCGATTGGGATTATTGGTTATCCTCTTGGAATAGATCTGGGCCGCGAAATTTCGTATTGTGAGGGTATTATTAATTCGGTTCGTCAGTTTGAAAACCGCGATGTTCTTCAAATTGATGCCGGAGCAGCTCCGGGATCCAGTGGGTCTCCAGTCTTTTGTCGAAGGACATACCATGTGATTGGTCTTCTGACGGGGGGCCTTGAGCTCCAAAAAGGCGGAATGCACGTCAACTTTGCAGTAGATATGCGTTTTGTTCGTCGCCTGGGCTGGTTTACTTCATTATAACAGATTTGCCCAAGCCATTAGAAACCACCCCGGACCACCGCTTTACATCTAGCTCTATTGATTCATGATACCCTTGTTAGGCAAAGAAATGGAAAAAAAATAACGGAATCGAATGTAATTTATTATTACCAAACCAAATGCACAATTTAACGGAGTAACAAAAATGGGTTTTTTTGATGGTCTTTTAGGGAATGCGTCAAAAATTGATAATTCAAAGATACAAAATGATTTTGGACAAATTCTTACACCAAATGAAGTAGTGGAGCATGCTTATCAGGTACTTCGGGACTATTTTGTTTTTACAAACAAAAGATTAGTTCTTGTTGATATTCAAGGTTTGACAGGGAAAAAAATTGAGTATCATTCAATTCCTTATAAAAGCATTATACAATTCAGTGTTGAAACAGCTGGATCTTTCGATCTTGATGCAGAATTAAAAATTTGGCTATCCGGGAACCCTGTTCCAATTCAAAAACAATTTAATAAACATTTGAGTATCTACGAAGTTCAAAGTGTTTTAGCAAGTTACGTTTTACGCTAATTGCCTAACGCGTCGATGCGGAAAAATCGGCCGGATCACGGGTCTTGCTTGCGCAACACCCGCGCCCGTCTCATTTTTCCGGTCACGACTGGCGTTCTTTATGAACTGTACATGATTTTCAATCGAGTTTGCTTAAGAGATCTTCGTGACCGCAAATATTCTGCAGTTTTTACTCTTAGTCTGTCCGTTCAGCTTGAGCAGGAACCCTTCGAATAAATCGATATAATTCACCAATAATGAGCACTGAAGAAGTTGAAGCTATTATTAATAACCAGTCATTCAAGCTGAGTGATACCGTTCTAAAAGCCTTTCCTCCAAACTGAACAATGAGGATTTGTCCGAAGAACATTATCAATGCAATCAAAACAAATCCCTTGTTGTCCAAAATGCCTTTAAACGCTGAATGAGTTTGTCCCAGACAGCGGGCATTGAAAAGATTCCAGAATTGTAGAAGAATGAAAATGGTAAAAAACAAGGATAAGCCATATTCAAGATTTTGCCCGGCAGCTTGCAGGCCTTGTAAAAAGATAACGAAGACAACAAGAAAAATTATCCCGACAGTAAAAATGTTTCGTCCCATTGATTTGGTAACTATGAAATCCTGAGGATTGCGGGGTGGTTTCTGCATAACACTGGCGTGAGGGGGTTCTGTTGCAAGTGCCAACGCAGCAAAGGTATCCATGATGAGATTGACCCAAAGCATCTGAATGACCGTGAGAGGAAACTTTATGCCTATAAAGGGGCCGATCAGCGCGATTCCAAGTGCTGCAACATTAACAGTTGCTTGGAAAAGAATGAAACGCTGAATGTTCTCATACAAAGCCCTTCCCCATTTAATGGCATTTACAATGCTTGGAAAGGAGTCGTCAAGAAGAATAATATCGCTTGCTTCCTTCGCGACGGCCGTGCCCTCTTTGCCCATTGCCAGGCCTACATTTGCGCTATGAAGTGCAGGGGCGTCATTCGTGCCATCGCCTGTAACAGCGACAACATGGCCAAGACCTTGGAGCAGTTGAACAAGCTTCATTTTATCCAAAGGCCGGGCTCTTGACAACACACGAATTTCTTGAGCCGCTTTTTTGGCATCTTCGTCTGACAAGCTCTGAAACTGACTCCCCGTCATGTGCTCGAAACCCTGTGGCTCACTTAGAAATAGCTTGGTCTGTCGTGCAATTTCAAGAGCAGTTTCCGGATTGTCCCCTGTAACGATTTTCACTAAAATCCCAGCTTGACAACACTCGTGAAGAGACTGAGGAACCTCTGGCCGAATCGGATCGGAAATTGCGATAAACCCTTGCCAGATTAAGCTATGAGCCAGGTTTTCAAGAGAATTATCCAGTGGCATTTTTGCATCCTCGAGCAAAGCAAATCCCAAGGTTCTCATTCCTCTAGACTGAAAGGATTTCAGTGATTTTTCGATTTCACCGCGATGAACAGGTGAAATTTCTGTGGCTTGAGAGGTATTCGACAACATGCTTCTACATTGAGAAAGGATTATTTCAGGAGCGCCCTTCACGTAAAGAACATCCTTTCCAAGAACCGAAGATCGGCCAAGAGAGGCCATAAACTTTCTTTCGGTCGTGAAAGTCCATTGGCGTTGCAGTTGAAAGGAATCACGAAAATCCAGGTAATCCAATTTTTGATTTTCAAGCCAGATCAAAAGAGCGCCTTCAGTGGCGTTTCCAATTGCGACAGACTGGTTCCCTTCTTTGCGGCTCAAATTAGCCGTGCTGTTTGCGCTGATCGCCTCTGCAAGCAATTTCATGCCTTTTGACTCGGTATCTTGGCCATTATCGCCGGTAAAAGAGGAAACCACGCATTCAAAAACCTGCATTTTATTTTGAGTAAGAGTTCCCGTTTTGTCTGTACAGATTACAGTTGCCGCGCCAATTGTTTCACAAGCATGCATTTTTCGAACAAGGTTATTTGTTCCGGTCATTTTTCTCATAGCGTAAGCCAGGCTCAAGGTTACACTCATTCCCAAACCCTCTGGAACTGCTACCACTATTATGGTAACAGCAATCATGAAGAATTCCAGGAATTCCCGCCACACATTTAATGGAAGCCAGAGGCTTGGCGATGAGGAGAGATTATCGGTAAATATGATAATCCCTGTACCAATCAGAAAAATGAGAGCACCACCGCCAATTGCCTGTATCCATTTTTTCCAGCCGGGAGTTTGCGCGCTGGCCTCTGCCTGGTCAGATGACGAATCATCTTCTTCGTCATCTTCTTCGAGCCATGGCCATTCGGGTTTATTGAATCCAAGAAGTTCAATTCCGGAAAATACGATGGGCAGCCAGATTTTGATCAAGGCAATGGTCACGCTGATAAAGACAATTATAAGAAAAGCCCATTGTCCATGATTAAGTATGATAATGGGGCTTGCAGACAAAAGATCTCTTGCCATAAGTGCTAGAAAAGTGATTCCGGCAAAAAGGAATCCCAAAACACCGATAATTTCGCTCAGCTTTTTCAACTGTATGTTCAGCGGTGTTTCTTCTTCGTCATCTTTCATTGCCTCCTGGGCTTCCCCAATTTTGGTGCTTTCCCCAACTGCTATGATTTCAAGGATGCCATGACCTTCTTTAACAAAGGTTCCTCGCCATACTTCATCGCGAGGAACAGTCGTCTCGGGAGCATTTGCATTGATTTGAGCGGTCGTGATCTTTTCAACCTCTTCAGATTCCCCGGTCATTTTTGACTCATCGACCTTCAATGAGACCGATTCAAGGATTTTGCCATCTGCTGGAATTTCCTCTCCTGTTTCAACTAGAACTATATCGCCAAAAACTATATCCCTCTTTGGAATCTGTTGGAAACAGCTGTTCCGGATGACCTTTACGGGAATTTCATTGTTCACTTGGTTAAGTACGTCGAATTCTTTGCTTGCTTTGTACTCATTGAGAAATGCAATGGTTGTAGCAAGCAAAATGGCAATGATGATCCCTACGCCCTCATAATACTCTCCTGTAAATAGGCCGATTCCCACAGCCAATATAGCAGCAATGCCCAATAACCGAATGACCGGATCTTCAAATTTTTCCAGAAACAATACCCACCAAGGATCACGTTTGGCAGGTTTAAGAAGGTTTTCCCCATGTTTCTGTCTGTTTTCGATAACTTGCGCGTCGGTCAATCCTGGGAATTTTGGCTTATGCTGACTGATTTTCATGTATTCTCCTTGCATATATATAGCAATAACAGATCATTAGTTAAAATGGAAGTTTCTTTGCATACCATGACTTGGAGGAAAGAATATTGGCCTAGGGAAATTAGTCTACAAGAAGTGCATCAGTGTTAAGACCAGCTCCGAATATTGATAACATAACATTTCCTGTGGCAGCATAATGAGCAATGCATGGAATCAAACTCAAAACAAGCATTTTTTGTCCCAAGCGACAAGAAAAATAATAATTCCCTTTGTTAAAGCCACTTTTCATAAATAAAACGTCCTCGCCTGTGTGGCAAAAAGCGGATTCTAATTAGAAGATTCATTTATTCTTTTGAAATTCAAGACGAAATAATCAGCCAATGGGGACCATGTCTTAATCTTCGTAGTATTGTGAACAAAAGCAATGAATAATGCCGTTATTGCAACTTGCCAGGCCTTATTTTGTATTTGCTCTCTTTGCTTTCGTAGTTCAAATGCAACAGATGATTCATCTGGTTTTCTTTGGGAGCCTGAACAAAAGAATATTAAAAATAAAACAACATAAAGTAAAGAAATGGTATATTTTGTCGTTAATGCCATAACAGTGAAAACAACATTATTGTTGATTATATGGGTCATTTTGAAAACAAAAATGAAAATGGATAAAAAGAGCAAAAAACAGATCATCATAGATGAATCTGAAGAGAGGTCAAGAAATGCACATACAAGCAAAGCAGCTAATGGTGCTAAAATACTGGCAATGGTCATTGCTGCGTCAGTGTAATCATTGTAAAGAATCAACTTGCCACTAAAATGAAGACAAACTGTAACAACAGAAATAAGGAATAGTGTAATGATAATGTATTTTGCAATTTGTTTTTTGTTTTCATCCATTTTTGAGGGTTCACTAGAATCTAACAATTTTGGTTCTTGAGCTTTAATGGGCTGATGTGTTTTATTAATTCTCTTTACTTCTGTGCTTCCCAAAGGCTTTTCAATAGCCAATCGATTCTGGATCTGGTTTGCCACAACACCCTTTTTTGTTGGTTGTTCTTGCACGGCGACTTCTTGTGCAGAACAGGTCAGCAAAAAGAATGAGAAAGATAAGATGATCATCAAAATGAAACGAGGCATTTGGCGGCTCTCTCTCTAATTCTATAGTGAACCCAAAGTCAAGACAGCAAAATCAATAATTTAAGTTAGCTATTCATACTACCATCAACCAGTTTTTGAACAAACTAAAACGTCTTGACATCTCCTTTTTTATGTATCAGTTTTATAGGTATCAGAGAATCAGGTCATTTGTTCATAAAATCACCCTGCTGACTGATTTATATCGAAGGACCCAAAGCCGACTTTACCGTTATAGCCACAAGACGGACATTTAAAAAGGGAATTCTGGGGATTCCAACATCCCATAATTCCGCATGCGCAATACACGCACGAAATATTACCGCAATAAGGGCATGGCGCACATCCCTGTAATTCAGTAGAAGGAACAGACTCCAGAGAGCCTGCTTCTTCCTTTGAAAACAGGCGGTTAAGCTTATGTGCTGCGACACACTCGTATTCCGCGTTGTCATTCAGCCTATAACGCAAAAGATATGGCTTCCTATGCTGCTGACATAAGACAGAAATTAGCACCTGACGTTTTTTGCTGGATCCCCTTTTTTCAACCTTTTCAACTTTTTCTAATGAAGGCCCCGACCACTCTGTCAGATTCTGAACCCCATCTTCACCCTTTCCCGCTCCAAGACTTCCACTGGCAGACTGTATACTCGAAGAGATGCAGGTAAATAATTTGGAAAAAGTCTCTGTATCCATCTGTGACATTGAATAGCATTCTGTTGTCAAATCACGCAAAACTGAAAAATCGACATCATCACCACACCCGATTGCATAGAGAATTGTAGATTTGTGGTTACGCTTGAGTTGGTCTGCAGCAGATTTCCATTCGTCAGTTGGCTGTCCATCTGTTAAGATAAACACCAATGGTTTATAGTCCCCTTTTTGTTCAGGTGTGTTCTTAACCAGTTCGGTAGACATCGCCTGATCCAGCATTCGCAACCCGGCTCCCAGTGCCGTGCCCGGAGCAACTTCCAAAGTTGGAATCTGAAATGAATACACTTCAGTTAGAGGTGCAACCTTCTTTGCCACGCGATCAAATGTAATGATGCTTACGGCGCCCATTTCAACCGCATAGGGGTTTTTGCGTAAAGCTGTCATCATTACTCCAAGTCCTGATTGCACGGACTCTATTGCTGTTCCTACCATGGACTCTGAGGTATCAACCAATAAGTAAACAGGTAAACGTCGCATAATTTGGACCTTTCTTCAGCACTGAACCAGCTGAACCTGAATCAAACGACCACCGTCTTCCTCTGACAGTAGTATCTGTCGGCCTTCAGACAGTTGTAAAATTTCACCTGGACCAACAATTTTTCCACCATTTGAAAGGTCCTTCATACCTGGAATTGCCTGATTTTTCAGATACCAGTTTCCATTATGAAATTGAAAATACCCGACCGCTTTTTTCTGCTCAGCAGTTAACTTTTCGTTCGGGAACACATTGCGATTAACATGCCAGGGGTAGAGTCGGACCCCATCATAAACCATTACCCTGTAATTTTCGGGTTTATACGGATTATTTCCTCTTTTTGAATAGAGATTAAGAACAGGCAAAATACCCTTGAAAGCGGTTTTGCAGAAAGGACAAACCGGCTGCCGCGTGTTGTCGAAAACAAACCATTTTTCAGTGCAATTCTTGTTCGAACAACGCTGCAACAGATCAGCCGTTTTGACAAGAGCTGTTTCCCAGTCATCTGCAGAAGGGCGTAACGTGGGGTTATGCAGCCCTTCGACAAAAGCTTTCAAAACAAGCTCGGATAAATAAGGTCCTAGGATTGTATATGGTAATTTGTCTAAGTCCCGCCATGGCAGTTGATACTTGAATCTTGATTTTGACTCATTACGTTCGACCCACTTGACATCGTAACCATTCGACTTGTCGTTTGGATGCTCAATAAACAGCGATTTTTCACCCATCGAAAGTTCTTCATCCCGAGCCGCATCGTCACAGTCATGAACTTTCCTGCCCCTCAAAGGATGCCTGTTTAACAGATACATATAGATTAAAACAGCAAGCGCATGCTGGTCTGTCAATCGAGAAGGAAGTTTCCGATTCTTGTCAGTCAGGGCCAGTTTTAATGTCTGCATCACCTCTGGAGCAATGAAATCTGGCGTACCCACAACGTCAGGGGGAAATTTGCCAGGAACAACAAGGCCGTCAATATCAATAATACTGGCACTACCTGTTACCGGATCAATCAGCACATTCTTATATGATAAATCGGAATGTGCAAGACCGGCCGCATGCAGACGTTTAACAGATCGTGCAATTTTTATGCAGATCTTTAAATAACTAACCCATTCGCCTCGTTCCTGAGAATCAAGTTGCCCATACTTTAAGAAGGGGGAAGCAAACCACTTTCCTTCTTTTTCTCTGCCCTTGATCGCCAAAGAATCATTATTGGTCGAACCATGTTGAAAGAAAAAGTGTTCCGCGTATGTTGGAACCACAATTCCCAGTTTGCCATTATGCTCAACAATTCTTTCTGGCCAGCAATATAAGTCTTTCCAGTAGTCGCCGCCAATTTGTTCAAAAATACTCTTTCGATACTTTCCAACTATCATTTCCAAACGCTCGCGTCCGTTATAACCCTGTTTATCTCTAAAAAAACCGACAACATAATTTTTGTCCGGTGAAAAATACACGTCCTTCATACCACCAGAACCTATGATTTCATCAACAAACTCCACAGGCATACCATCGCTTGCTTTAAGTTTGACAATATTCATTATTTTTCTCCGGGATTCAATAAAGAATCATCATAGTTCGATCATCATGATTGCCTGGTGACCAGAAATCCATCCACGACAACAAACTGTCCGCTACATTGATTTTGCGCGTTCCCAATGGAACAGATGCTTCAAGATCAGACCATAAACTATTCCAGGACGTTATCGAGTTGAGGTTTCTTTCCGTTTCAAACTTTGGATCTGATATCCCGTCTGTCATCAGTACAATTGCCTTGAATGAATCTACCAGATCAAAACGAATGCGTCTTTTTATTAGAACTTTTGAATCATTCGGCCAGACGTTATCGCCATCATCCGTTAAAAACCGCGTTTGCCCACCGAACTCTCCGCTATCTGGGGTCCCGTGTAGAATAACTCTACTCAAATCTGGCTGGTAGATGCCAACGCCGCCGTCACCAATCCAGTATGTGGCTATAAACCAGCCGAACTCAAATTTCTTTGCAACTGTAAGAATAAGGGTAGTGGCATAATCTCTTGAAACAAATTTCTCCGACTTACCGTAATCGGCCATAAATTTTTTTTCATGAGCCTCAGCTTCCTGTCTGATCCTGGTCTTTGCTTCGAATGCCGCGCTGATCAACACCTTGTATAAGCCGCTACCTATATTTTGTTCTAACTTGTCTCTCGTTTCCTGATCTGCCTCACTTTTCCATTTATGGATAGTTGGCTCTAGACTTGCCCAATAATCTGCAGTAGCCTTTTCCTGGACAATACTACAGGCAGCATGCACTGCAATCAGTGATCCCTTTCTTGAAAACTTGGCACTGCCGGCCCCATCTGCAACAGCCATTATAACACACTTATTTTCAGCGTCAAAAATGCATGCAAAATCATCATCACGGGGTTTGCCTTCCTGTGCATGTGACCTTCCTCGTTGACTTGCAGCTAAAAGAGTTAAACCGACAGCACCGCAGTCTACTATTTTCTTGTCACTATCAGGTTTTGCGTAGATACCGCCCTGTGGTGATGGAATGTTTTTCCATAGAGTCTTTGGATCCGCTATCACAACCAGCTTGAGGGGAAAAATATGTTGCTGGATGTCAGACGAGGTGCCGCTATTTCGAGAGCACGCATCAACCTTTAATTCCAGTTCAAATTCGCCAGCTTCAGCGGGCTCACAAAAAAGGTGACAGGAACCATCATCAGGCCGTTCTATCCGGCATTTGGGATTGTTGACATTTTTGGAGGTAACTGTAATTTTATCTATCCTGGCCGCCTGAAGAGGGGCAAGAATTTCTGCCAATGGCATACTATTGTATTTTTCTGCCATTTTGCAATTGGGAAGGTATCTGGCTGGGTAAATAATAGGTTGTTGCGGAACTCCTGAGATTTTTGGAGCATTTTCTCCCAAATCTATATCCTTCGGTGGAATAGAACTCCGTGGTTCGGAATCAGGCACAATATCTAATTTTATTGGAAAACAGTGCCGTTCAATTGCACCAGATTTGGCTTGACAGTTTACTTGCAATGACAAATCAAACCGCCCCGGCGCCATTGGAATAACTTTCAGCCAAAACGTAAAATCCTTGCGTTGCTCAACAAAAAGTTCAACAGGTGCGTTGTTTGGGGAAATTGTATATTCTAAAATTATGTAATCTTTGAGAGGCCAGGCAATATTAGCCAGTTGTTTCCAATCATTTCCTTCAGACATATTCCATTTAAGAAGCTGAACACTTGGATGCTGAACTGTTTTTATTGAGGTTTCTGAATTTATATTAGGAGAAACAGTTATTTGAACATTTTTTACAGGCTTTACCGATGGAGAAGCCTGTTGAGTCGGCTTCTGCTCATAGCCTGGGTTCTGGGTGACATTTAAACGAAAGCGAATTGCTCGCAAATTACTGGGATTTAACCTGCTTCTAAATTGTCCATTAATATTAAGACAAAATTCAAGTTCACCATGCTTTAAAGGCTTGTAGTAAAGCATGTTTAAGCCATCAGGATTAGGTTTGAGCTCACACATGATATAATCCGGGCCTTTAACTTGAAGCCGTGTATAGAATTTTTCGCCTGGAAAAAAGTCAGATACCCGCACACTGCATTCTTCTCCAACTTTGCAGTCTGGAAGAGTGTGGACTTCACCAGATTTATTGGAAAGGCCTCCATTGGAAAAATCCCCGGATGTGGAATCATCCAAACTTTTTGTGGAATTTTCTTTATTCAGTCTGTTCATAAGACACCTCTAGGAGCTTGATTGAATAATCTTCAAGAAAACCTTGGCAAAACCTATGTGTTGTTGTTTCTGTATGTTTATAGAACCTTATTGATATCATCTGGTGGTGGCGGCAAATCAGGCGGCAAATTGTCATAAATGTCTGTGGCATTGCTGCTGATAGAACTTGAAACCCATGAGAAAAACTGACTGAATGTGTTACTGTCACAAGTCTCCAGAGAAAAAACTTTGTCTGCAAGGCTATTCAATACTTCAATATTTGCCTTTACCCCTGCCGCACATGCAATGATTGACAAAAAGTTCCGCCTTTTACATTCAGGAACCATCTCTTTGAATGTCTTTATATCACTGGGACTTCCATCGGTCATAATGAATAAAAGAGGCTTACAGCAACGCTCCTGGTGGTGCAAATTCCCCATGAGTTCATTGTCAACTCGCTGGCAGACAAGCTCCAGTGCCGCCCCAGTCATTGTTGGGCCACTTCCGGACGTTTCAATCAGAGGTAACTGGATTCTCTTTACTGGAGTCAGCGGTAAAAGTAACTTTGCCTCACGATCAAACGCAATGATACTCAACTGAGCTATCTCAATAACATGAGAATCTCGGCGCAAAGAAGATACCAATGCCTGTAACCCGGCGTTTACTGCCTCAATGGGTTCCCCCTGCATTGACCCCGAAGTGTCAATCAACAAATATACCGGCAATTTTTGCATGTAAGCCCCTGATCTGATAAATATTCAGTTTTCCAGTCAGATAGACGGGATGATCTCAATTGTTCTAGATATTCTACTGAGCGGGAATTTCGCCTTCAGAACCTGCATCTATCTCGGACATCTTGTTTCCATCTGTCGCTGACTCAGGTATTATAGCCAAGGAAGCTGCAGCTGAACCTTGTGCGCTGACGCTGATTGAGGCTGAAACCCATGCAAAGAACCGATTAAAGGTTGAACTATCACACGTAGCCAAAGTCAGGATTTTGTCTGCAAAGCCTTTCAACACATCTACATTCGCCTTCATTCCTGCAGCGCAGGCTATTATTGCACCAAAATGCCTGTTTTTACACTCTGATACCATTTCTTTGTATTTCTGGCTATCACTTGGCGTTCCGTCCGTCATAAGAAAAAGCAGAGGTTTCCAGTCACGCTTTAAATCGCCAGTTGAAGAAGTGCAGACTTCCAGATCCACACGCTGACAAAGGAGCTCAAGTGCCGCTCCAGTCATTGTCGGGCCGCTAAGGCAGCTCTCAATTACAGGCAACTGAAAATCCTCTACCGGTGTCATCGGCAATATTAGCTTTGCCTCGCGATCAAAGGTAATTACGCTCAGGTGAGCAGTCTCAAGCGCCTGGGGATCACGACGTAAAGAAGAAACAAGTGCATGCAGTCCGACGTTAACCGCTTCAATCGGTTCGCCCTTCATTGATCCAGAAGTGTCAATCAACAAATAGACAGGCAATTTGCGCACAATCTCATCCTATGCAATTCTTAATTATGTTAAAAAAGTAGTCACCGAGGGTAAACTAAAATTCTAGACTATTGTAATCTCCGCTGGTGGTGGTGGAAGCTGTTCCATGCCAGAGACTTCTTTCATGCATTCGTTAACACTCTTGCTGCTTGTTGAGATTGAGGCAGACACCCATTTAAAAAATGCTGCAAGAGACTTGGAGTCAGTAGTATCCAGCTGAACCACACACTCGGGGCTTATTCTCTTTAAGTGCTCGGTCTTGGCATCTTGTCCTGCAGCACAACAAACAACCATACCCCATTTCATTCCCTGCAAAGCAGACAGTCCTTTATCTAGGGTATCTGTTGGCTCCCCATCAGTCATAAGGAATACGAGTGGTCGCCAATCGCCTTTTTGATCATTAGTTGATTTGACAAGCTCACGCTTTGCACAGTCACAAAGAAGAGACAAGGCTTCGTCCATCATGGTACAACCACCGGCAATCAACTCTGGAACTTGAAATGACATCATGTCAGTCATCGGGACAACTTGTCTTGCGCTGCTGTCGAATGTTATTACACTTAGATATGCAGACTCGATGGCCTGTGGATCCTGCCTCAGCGCGGATACCAGCACCTGAAGTCCCGTCTTGACAGCCTCAATTGGCTCGCCAGTCATAGAGCCAGAACAATCCAATAATAGATAAACAGGTAAACGTCGCATTACATTATTCCTTCATTATTAAAATCGTTTCAAAATTCGAACAAAATTGTGACCCCGATAACTTAGATTCTTCCCTCAAATGTTGATCATGTCCATTGTTCAAGAGAAATTGTCATATAATAGTCTCACTCATTTATATTTGGCAATAAAGAACTCAAGACCATGCTCGCCTTCACACTTGTAACCTATACCAATAGCCTCAAACTTCCATTGCCCATTCCTCTTGTACAGGCGACCAAACTCAACTCCTGTTTCAATTGAAAAATCTTCGCCTAACTCATATTTACAAATTTCTTCCTGGGTTATGGCATCGTAAATTCTGATATACGAATTTCTTACCTGACCAAAATTTTGTTTTCTTTTAAGAGCTTCAAAAATTGTGGCTACAAACACTATCTGGTCTATTTTCGAATCTACTTTCAGCAAATCGACCGTCAGGGTTTCACAATCCCCACTTACAGCGCCGCCTGTTGTGTCGTCACCAGAAGACACAACCGATTTATCCGGCGATTCTGTCTGATTATAGAAAACTAGAAAATCATCGTTCGGAAGCTTATTTTGGGAATCCAGCATAAATGCAGAGGCATCCAAATCGTGATCAACTGCCGAATCACTGGCTTCCCAGCCAAGGCCAACACAAACTTTCGACAATCCAATCTCAATTCTTTGCCCCTTTTGCAGATTGATAGCCATAATTATGATCTCCTTGAAACTATCGTAATTTTATCAAAACAGGATTTCATTGAAAATAATAATTGAGCAGGTACATATAACATCGCGGAAGTGGCTAAAAATCCAGTTATGTTGAAGTTGACGCTCTGAATGCACATTTAAGAAACCATTACATATTGTCTGTTTCAAGCATGGTGATTGTCTGATCAACCAAGCGCATTCGCGAAAAAATATCCGAAAGATCCTGGGAAAACCCGTCTATACCTGAAACCTGAAGCTTGTTGCGCAGATCAAGAAAAAAATCAGCGGCTTCGCGCATTGATTTGCGTGCGTCCATCTGAAATTGTGTAATTTCTTGTATTTTGTGTAGCAGTTTGTCTCTTCGGCTTTCTAGGTCGATTACTTTTTCGTTACTACGGTCAGCATTCGACTCAAGCAGCTGTTGAACCTCCTTTAGAAGATCCTGTAACGAAACTTTTCTGGTATTAGCTTGGTTTAGGCGCTTGAGCAACAGAATGTGATCGCGAAGTATTTTTTTGCACTCGTCGATATAAACGCACAGGTGGTTTGTTCTAAGATATTCAAAGAGCTTCTGTGATTCCTCATAAATCTGAGAATTTTTTTCATAACAGGTGCGAGCATACGGCATGATATCGCGATCCAGAACTTCATATCGCGATCCAACTTTTCGGTGCAACAAATAAGAACCACCTGTTGATGTAAAAATAAGCAGAACATATGTCAGGATGGGTATGTCCCAGCTTCCCCTATAAAGCAAAAAGTAATCAATCTGGGCGATGGCCATAGGAAGCCATTGCAGTCCCAGGGCAAGTTTGCGTTCTTTTGAAGTCCAATCAACTCCAAAAACATCACATGTCAATGTGAAGTATTGATCTGCTCTCGTTGCTCGATCAGAGTTAGTCAAACAAACAATCTTAGAGGTCAAAAATATGCTTACCAACGCAAGGATGACGCAACACCCAACGTATGATAGCAACCAGCCCACGGTGATTTCCTCGCTTTATAGAGTTAAATACAGTCTGCACGAACCTATGTTCTTGCAGACTGTATTTGCAGATTGCCCATGCTTTAAAGACCCTGTTAAACCAATATGATGATAATCTCCTTCAGACAGATAAAAAATCACACTGGAATTTCACAATCATTAAAGATATGGGTTAATCTTAGGTAGCAGCTCCTGAAAAGTACGACCAGATGCATTTTCTCCAATAGCATGCATTTTCCATTCGTCATTGTGCCGATAGACCTTGGCCATGATCATTGCTGTATGTGGCCCGCCACACGAGAGGTTATAGCGCGCTATCTCCTTATTCGAGCGTTGATCAAACATACGACAAAACGCATTGTCTATCTTATCAAATGATTGCCCTGTGAAACTGTTAACAGTAAATACCAATGTTTTTACAGATGCCGGTATCTTGTCAAGATTGACAATGATTTGTTCATCGTCACCTTCTCCTGCGCCAGTGCGGTTATCACCAGTATGTCGAATGCTTCCGTCTTTACTTTGCAGCTGTCGAAACCATATGGCATCAACAGCTTGCCCCTGGCTGTCAAACAAAATGCATGAAGCATCCAGATCTATTTCAGGGGCACTCATAAACGCGCCCAACAGACCGCCGGGCTTTTTCGCATCCCAGCCCAGTCCCATGACGACAGCTGTAAGTTTGCCGCCTGCTTCCTTTTCGAGAGAAATCTTTTGCCCTTTAGATAAGTTAACTCCCACAATCAGTCTCCTATTATTGACGGGCAATCTGCTCAGACTGCCATAAAAAAGGTCTGGATTTTATGATTAGGCTTGCATCATTTTAAGCGAAGCTATTTTGTCTGCAAGGTCAGAAGGCATACTCTTGGCCTTGGTCGAAATGTTTTCGAAAAGTGCTTTCTCTACAGTATCGAGCTTGCCATCACCAGAGATCTTAGCCACCAACCAAGCTGCTTCCTGTTCATCTATGATGCCGGGCGAGGTTTCATCTTCAAGCACATGCTTGGAAATTGCTTCAACAAACAGTTTCTGCCAGCTGGCATGATTCTTTTTTCCGCTGACAGCATCGTTTAATGCAAAGAGAAAATCAGCTTCTTTCCGGCTAACGCCAGAACCATCAGCCCCACCTTCGCCATAAATGACGGCTTTAATTGCATTGACTTCACTTTCATCTATTACACCATCTTCAAGGACTGAGCTCTTTAATGTTTCAAGAACAAAAGTATGGAACGAGGGCGGGGTATCCTTTGCCCGCCCACAAATGGCAACGAGAAGGCTCAATTCAACGTCATCAACTTTGCCGTCCTTTTGAATCTTAGATATGAGCCAAGCTGCCTCCATGTCATCGAGTACATTAGGGGAAGTCTCGTCCTCAAGAAGGTGATTGCAAATTGCATCGCAGAAAAAGGTACACCAAGAGGTGTGGTTCTGCTTTCCGCTTAGTTCATCGTTAAGCTCAAAAAGGAAGTCAGCTTCTTTGCGGTCAACCTTTGCGCCGCCAGAGCCCCCCTGACCCAAAATGACAGTAATCAGCATGCCCACTTCGGCCTCATCTATGATTCCATCATCAAGAATTGAGGCCTTTAAAGTGGTCAGAACGTAATCCTGGAAAGATTCAGGTGTCTTCTTGGCTTTCTTGACGATATTAACCAGGAGATCGCGCTCAACAGCATCAATTTTACCATCATTATCAATTTTGCCCTTGAGATAGTTCCACTCAGCTTCGTCAAGTTCCCCCGGCCTTGTTTCATCAGCTAAAACATGCTGGGTCATGGCCTGAATAAACAGGCTCCTCCACGCCGTGTCATTTGCTTTCCCTGAAACCGCATCATTCACCCTGAAAAGAAAATCTGCTTCTTCGCGGTCAATTTTGCCATCTGCAAACAATCGTTCGCGCAAGGCTCCGGCTTTATGTGCATCAACAGCGCCAACAGCAATAATTTCCTTCTCTATGTCTGCAAGGGAAAGCTCTAGAAAACTGGTCATGTAGCACCTCTCATATATAATTTGTAAGAGTATCTACTCTTAACAGTGAGTTCATTCTAGCATAAGCAAAACAACCAATCAAAATATATTTCGTGTAGGG
>Ga0116172_10002415_pt1 | contig 16242 bp, 15 predicted proteins | sample AD_UKC083_MetaG_FD_89799 | JGI IMG/M metagenome (GOLD analysis project Ga0116172, IMG submission 89799) | Active sludge microbial communities of municipal wastewater-treating anaerobic digesters from USA - AD_UKC083_MetaG | ecosystem: Engineered > Bioreactor > Anaerobic > Digestate | place: USA...
ACCAAAAGTCTCAGCCTTGCCAGTTTTCATACTCCCACCCTTCCCAACCTTCACTATTTTTGCACCATCAACAAGAACATCCGCGTTTTTCACTCCGGACGACGAAACCACACGAGCATTTTGGAATAAAATTTTACTCATATTGGTTTGATTAAGAAGCCCAGTAATTCTACTACAACAAGACTATTTTAGCCACGTAAAAGCGCCTACACACCCATCACCTCCGCCATCAAAGCCATTCTTAAACACAACCCATTTCCAATCTGTTCGAAATACTTCGCCCTCGGATCTCTATCTACATCGACACTTATTTCATCGACACGTGGAAGAGGATGAAGTAAAAGAGCCTTTTTCTTCGCCTTCTTCATCATCGCTGAATCGATAATATAAACTCCCTTATATTTCAGATATTCTTTTTGCGTTTTAAATCTTTCAGATTGAATTCTCGTCGCGCATATCACATCAATCCCGCCAATAACCATAGCCAAATTCTCGGTCTCCACAAACTTTCTCTCAACCGCAGTCAGATCATCTTTTACGTTCCACGGCATCGCAAGCGCCTTTGGTGAAACGAAAACAAATTCCACATTCCAATGCTTCAAAAGCTCACACTGCGAATGTGGTACTCTACCATTTTTCAAATCCCCAACCATTCCAATCACCAACTTATCCAATTTTCCCCCAAATTCCTTCCATATAGTATAGACATCAAGTAGTGCCTGTGTTGGATGATCGCCAATTCCATCTCCGGCATTCAAAACCGGCACCACATACCCATTCACATCCCCGGCATCTTTCGCCCCTCTCGCTATCTCAACCACACTTCCCGCCTCCGGATGCCTCACTACAATCAGATCAGCAAATTCAGAAACAACTCTGCCAGTGTCATACAAACTTTCACCCTTCCTCACAGAGGAATTCCCTGCCATATCAGCTCCACTCACGACCTTCCCCCCAAGCCTCAAAAAAGCACTTTCAAAACTCATCCTCGTCCTCGTCGAAGGTTCGTAAAAAAGTGTCGCAAGAATTTTTCCATCCATTAATTTCAAAAATCCACCTCCTTTCGCATCGCCGCCTCTACCACCCATCCATTTTCCGGCATATCCCATTTGCGCCTCCACCACCTTCTCCATCTTCAAAGCCCTACGAAAAAGAGTCTCCATCGTTCGCTTGTCGAACTGTGCAGCGGAAACTATATTTTGATGTTTTAATTTCACGAGCAAATTATCTATTAATCTCATACAAAGTCAACCTGCAAACAATGTCTTGCACCAATCAATCATTCTAAATACAATGTGACCAATGCAAAAAGCAACTCTGGTTCTGAAAGACGGAACCACCTTTACAGGAAACCTCTTCGGAGCGGATACAATCGCCGCTGGAGAGGTTGTTTTCAATACCGGAATGACCGGCTATCCAGAGAGTTTCACAGATCCTTCATACGAGGGGCAGATTTTAGTTCTCACCTATCCACTCATCGGAAACTACGGAGTCCCTGGTAATGAAAAAGATGAAAATGGTCTTTTGAAATTTTTCGAATCCGATCGCGTTCACATTCGCGGCCTTATTGTGAATGAATACAGCGAAAACTTTTCACATTGGAACGCAAAAAAATCACTCCACGAATGGCTTAAAGAAAACAATATTCCAGCAATCACAGGCATTGATACCCGCGCCCTCACGAAGAAGCTCCGCAACCACGGTGTAATGCTAGGAAAAATAATTCCGGAATCAATTGAGAAAAAATTGGCAAAAACAAACAAAGACGATCTAACTAGAAAAGACTATTTCCCCGACCCAAACGTCGAAAATCTTGTCGCCCAAGTCTCGATCGACAAACCAGTTTTATATAAAAGTGAAAATCCAAAAGCAAAAAAAATTGTCTGCGTTGATTGCGGAATGAAACTAAATATCTTGCGCTCACTTCTAGCGAGAGGCCTCACAGTACTCCGCGTACCTTGGGATTATGACTTCACAAAACATTTCACAGACACGAACTCGCAAGACACCGCCCATCAAAACCACGACACTCCGTACGACGGCCTTTTCCTCTCAAACGGACCAGGCGACCCGGCGATTCTCTACCCTCTTCACAATCACGTCCGCGAAACAATGAAGCTAAAAAACCGCGATAATAAGCCAATCCCGATCTTCGGTATTTGTCTCGGCAACCAAGTCCTCGCAATTGCATCGGGAGCAAAAACATACAAACTCAAATTCGGCCACCGTGCCCAAAACCAACCTTGCATCGACGTTAATCCAAAATCCAAAACGTACAACCAATGCTTCATCACGTCCCAAAACCACGGCTTCGCCGTCGATGAAAAATCCCTACCAAAAGACTGGAAAGTTTGGCTACGCAACCTCAACGACGACACCAACGAAGGCATCGTCCATTCGACTAAACCTTATTTCTCATGCCAATTCCACCCAGAAGCCACCCCCGGCCCAGTCGACGCCGATAAGTTCTTCGATAAATTTGTGGCGCTTTTGTAATCCGTAACAAAATCCACACAAACAAAAACCCCATCTTGCGATGAGGCTTCCAACATTTCATTAGAAATATTTGTTTTTGTTTCTAGGTCAGTTGGTTTTTGTTTTAATTTCAATCTCGGCTTTGGTGTTGTTTAGTGCCGCACCACCGGCCGCCCGATCCTTTTAGCACGATCTCATACATAAGCAGAGGAGAAAGGATAAAAGCGGTGCTTCATCTAGATCCGTCTAGACATCTTCGGTCCTATTATCCAGTCGAAACCGAATGAAAGGTCCATCGCCAAGTAGAGAAAGAGAGAGAGTAAAAGGTAAAGCCAATTTTTATTTTTGTTTTTGAGGCTGATGCCTTAAGATACTCCCTCTCCCTCCCTACTTGTGGTAAGAAGGAAAGATTAAGAGCGGAATACTCCTCATTCATTTTAATTTTGAATGAATGAAGAAATTCCAGTTTTTTGTTTTTGTTTTTATTTGAAAGTCTAATTTTTAATGTGCGAATGAATTTCCTGTCGCCTTTGCGTTTCTCGTTTTCGAAATTCACAACATGATATCCCAAATAAAATATTTGTCAAAAATATACTTAGGACATATTCTTATTTTTTGTTCTAATTTAAACTTATCAGATAAGAACCATTAATTCAAAAGCCGGTTTTTTGCTATTAAAAATTTAAAAAGGTACAATAAAAGCCTATTTTAAAAATACAAATATGTTCGTTTCATTAGACATAGAAACAACGGGACTCGACAAACGCATCGATCGCATAATAGAATTCGGAGCCGTAAAATTCGACCTAAACGGCAATTTTGAAACTTTACAAATATTAATCAATCCTGGAACCAGAATCCCAGAATTTATAACATATTTAACTGGAATTACTGACGAAGAATTAAAAGACGCAATAACATTTGAAGAGGCAAAAGAAAAAATCTCAGAATTCATAGGCGACTCTGTTATCATAGGCCATTTCGTCCAATTCGACATAGATTTCCTCAAATCCAAAGGGATGGAAATCAATAACGATTATTACGACACCTCAGAACTGGCGAGAATATTTTTCCCGGGACTACCTTCATACAGCCTTGAAATATTATCCGGGATTTTACAGCTCACTCACGAAGAAAAACATCGCGCACTAGACGACTCTATCGCAGCCCAAGGATTATTTTTGAAAATCATCGACCAAATAAAATCATTACCAAAACATTTACACGAAGAAATAATAAAAATTTCCGCAAAATCATCCTGGAAATTTGCAGAAACATTAAAAAGTATACCAGTTGACGAGACAATTCAAAGCGTCAAAAATTCAAATAATAAAATAAGTAGAGCGGAAGACACCATCTCAGAGGAAGACAAAGAAATAATAGAGATATTAAACGCTCAAACGGAAGAAATAGAATTTATAGAAGTGTTTAACGAAAGCCAAAATTTACCACAAATAATCGCAGAACAATCAATTCAACAAAAAAGAAATGATTTGATATTACTACCGAGAGATCTACTTTACACCATCGAAGAAAAACACAAAATCTTCGAAAATAAAAACAGAATTTCAGAAGAAAGACTGAAGCGCTTCAAACAAAAAGACTCATTCACCCAACCCGAAACAACAGCTTTAATAAAAATATTAATATGGCTGGATGAAAACAAAGAGAATCATAGTTACGAGGATCTCCCTCTTAATCCGGACGAGAGACAAATAATTCAGCATATAAAAAGCCCCAAAGAAGAAGACTACAAAAATGTCGCTCAAAAAGAAACTGCACGCATAGCCGATCACAGACACGACATTGAGGGTCAATTTGAAAACATAATTATTTTTGACACAATAAAATTTATAGAAAATACACAAGCGAAACTTGGAGTATTTTTAAATATAAAAAAAGCGGCGGAGCCACTGGATTCATTAAATGCAAAAAATTTAAAAGAGAAACTGGAAATAATTTTTGGGATAATAGAGAATTTTTTACCTACACAGGTCGGAGAATATGGAGAAAATTATATCGTAACGAAAGCAGACACAGAAACACCTAATTGGAAAAGAATAACTGAAACAACACAATTTTTGATACAAGAATCTCAGAATTTCAAAGATATAATTTCAGAAGAAACACTCCCCTACCTTCAAGATTGGAAAACAATACTACACGACCTCGAGAGCACATTTATAAATTCAAATTTCGACTATTACGATATCGTCATACAAAAAAACAGAAACAATGAAACATCTATACGACAAATTGCAAAAACAAAATTGATTCAGAAAAAATTCTTTGAATTAAAATCAAAAACAAAAAACATAGCATTTATAGGGAAAGCACTCAACGAAGGAGAAAACGGTAAATTCGTAAGATCAATTTTAGGAATAAACGAATCAATCGCGTCTGTTAAAAGCATCAAAGCACCACAGGAAATAATTCAAAAATCGCAAATATTTACTGTAAACGACATCAGAGGAAACGCATATGAAGTGTTGAATGAAAGCATAGAATTTATTAAAAAATTTCTTGAACAAGAAAAAGGACAAAGCGTAATAATTTTCAATTCAGGAAAAAAACTCGACCAAACTCACCAGATCCTCGCACCAAAATTGAAAAAAGCAAACATAAATTTATTCGCTCAAAGATCGTCAGGAGGCTCAGGAAAAATCATCGAAATGTACAAAAAATCTCCAGAAACAAGCTCGATCCTAATAACTCCGAACAAATGGGAAAATTTTGACCACAACACACTCACAAAAGAGGAAGATTTCAAAACAATAATCATTCATCAAATACCATTCGATCCACCAAGTGACAATTTTATAAACGCTTTATCAAACGGGTTTTCAGACCAATGGAAAGATTTTTCAATCCCTAGCGCAATTCTTCAACTCAAAAAAATTATTGGAAAATTTTTATACAAAACTCCAGGCCGAATAATCATATTGGATTCAAGAATTCTGGAAAAATCCTACTCCACAGAATTCATAAATGCTCTTACAGAATTTACCACTCCAACACAAGTTTCTTCGCAAGAGCTACTCAAAATTATTTGATCGACAAAGAATACATAGTACAATAGCCAAGAAATACAATTAACCTCATGAAAATGTCTATAGTTTTAATCGTCATACTGGTAGCACTAGTTTTGGTTGTCTATTTTTACAATGGGCTCGTCACAGCAAATAACAAAGTCAAAGATGCCTGGGTCGATTTAGAGAATCTACTAAAACAAAGATACGGCTTGGTTTCAAAAATAATTGAAATCAAAAAAAACACACCGGAAGCAGAAACTCTAATTCAATTACAAAGTAAAGCGATGCAATCAACTTCACTGCAAGACAAAAGTGAAACAGAAAAACTAATGTCTCAAGAATTAGAGAAAATAGACGGAGAATTTTCACAAGAATTAAAAGCATTGGAAGACCAAATACAAACATCCCGCAGATTTTATAACGGCACAGTAAGGGATTTAAATTTAAAACTAATGACAATACCAAATAATTTTATCGCGGAAAAATTAGGATTTTTGAAAGCAGAATTATTCGCCACACAAGAAGAAATCAAGAACGAATTGGTAAAAACTCCAGAAACAGAGCCTACACCAGCCCCAGAACCAGTCACTCCAGAGCCAGAACCAGAACCTACTCAGGCTGAACAAGCACCAACACCAGAACCTATGCCAAAGCCAGAAGAAACTATAGCTCCAGAGCAAGAATCAACACCTTCAGTTCCAGAAACGACCCCAGTTCCAGAACCTGAGCCTGCACCTCTAACTCCAGAACAAACCCAAACACCAGAACCAGCTCAAGCACAACCAGGACAACCCCAAGCACAGCCAGAACAACCCCAGTCTCCGCAACAATAAACAACTAAACAGCCCCTTTGAGCATCTCTATCTGGTCCCTTAGCTCAGCCGCTTTTTCAAACTCAAGATTCTGAGACGCGATCTCCATCTGCATCTCAAGAGATTTAACAAGCCTTCCGATTTCATCCTTTGGAATTTTATTAGTATTAATTTTTCGCTTACCCTCGCCTTTTTTCTTACTTCCCATCGTGATGTCACGAATAGCTTTCTTAATAGTTTCAGGCGTAATCCCGTGTTTTTTGTTATAAACCATTTGCTTCTCGCGACGACGATTCGTCTCAGTTATCGCCTTATCCATCGCGTCCGTCACCTTGTCCGCATACATAATCACAAATCCATTCACATTTCTCGCACAACGACCAATCGTCTGAATCAACGCGCTTTCACTACGCAAGAAACCTTGTTTATCAGCATCCAATATTGCAACCAAACTAACCTCCGGAAGATCCAAACCTTCTCTAAGAAGATTAATTCCAACCAACACATCGAACTTCCCAAGTCTCAAATCGCGCAAAATTTCAATACGCTCAATCGTCTCAATATCGCTATGCAAATAACGAACCTTGATATCCGCGTCAGCCAAAAATTCGCTCAAATCCTCAGAAGATTTCTTCGTCAAAGTCGTAATAAGAACTCTTTCTTTATTATCTGTGCGCTTCTTTATTTCCTTAAGCAGATCCTCTATTTGCCCCTTTGTCGGACGAACGGAAATTTCAGGATCGAGCAAGCCAGTAGGACGAACTACCAATTCCACGATGTCATCTTTTTTAGTAACTTTTGCTTTCTCATATTTACCAGGCGTCGCAGAAACATAACACGTCTGTTTCATGAATTTTTCGAACTCAGCAAAACGAAGCGGACGGTTATCAAAGGCTGAAGGAAGCCTAAATCCATGCTCGACTAAAGTAGCTTTGCGCGAATAATTTCCTTCATACATCGCGCCAATTTGAGGAACAGTCATATGTGACTCATCAATAAAAAGTAAATAATCATCCGGGAAATAATCCATCAAAGTCGTCGGCTGGGAATCCGGTGGAAGCGGATTGCTACCATCGCCATGCAAATATCTCATATAGTTTTCAACACCCGAGCAGTACCCCGTTTCTAGCATAATTTCCATATCGTATTCAGTCCTCGTTTTGATTCTCTCTGCTTCTATATTCTTACCAATCGCACGAAGTTGGTCATATCTTTCTTTCAAATCTTTTTCGATCCACTTAACTGCATTTTTAATTTTCGCCTCGGTCGTCACATTGTGCTTCGCAGGGAAAATTGTGACATGATCTAATTCATGAACAAGCTCCTCAGTAAACATTTCAATCTCCGTAATTTTCTCAACATCATCACCAAAAAATTCAAAGCGATAAATCGTGTCTCTATCAGGGGGAAAAACATCTACAACATCGCCGAGAACATCAAACATTCCATTCTTGAAATCCATAGTCGAGCGCTGATATTGCATATCGACCAAATGTCTCAAGAAAACATCGCGCTGAATCACATCGCCCTTACTAACAGTCTGCGCCAAAGTATTGTAATCATCCACATCACCAAGACCATAAATACAAGAAACCGTTCCAACGATTAGAGTGTCTGAACGAGTCAATAAATTCGTCGTCGCTTTGTGCCTGAATTTCTCAATTTCTTCATTAATAGAAGCATCTTTCTCTATGTAAGTATCTGTAGCCGGCATATACGCTTCCGGCTGATAATAATCATAATAAGAAACGAAATAACTCACCGCATTATCCGGAAAAAATTCCTGAAACTCGGACGACAACTGCGCCGCAAGAGTTTTGTTATGTGAAATCACCAAAGCTGGCTTTTGAAGTTCCTCAATAACTTTCGCCATCACAAAAGTTTTTCCAGAACCGGTCACACCATAAAGCGTCTGCGCTTTCTTCCCCGCACGAAACCCAGCGACTAGCTTTGCTATAGCCTCAGGCTGATCGCCTTTCGGCGTCATCCCCGATTTCATTACAAATTTTTTGTCTACTTTTTTCATGTAGCGGAAATTCTACCAGTTCAGGTAAAATCAAACAAGCCATTCACAACAAACAAGATGCCAAAATCAACTCAAAATTTCCTAAAATTCACAACACAAACAGCCATCAAAGCCGGCAAAATTGTAATGAAAGACTTCGGCAAAGAAACAAAAGTGGAAGCAAAAGGCATCCGAGATATCGTGACGAAATACGACAGGGCTTCGGAAAATTTTATAAAAAAAGAAATACTCAAAAAATTTCCTAATCATGAATTTCTCGGAGAAGAAAGCGGAAAAAGCAAACCAAAACAGGCCAACACAAATTCAAAAATACACCAAAGTCGAACAGGAAAATCCAGCACAAAAGCCAGCGACACATACATGTGGATAGTCGACCCGATCGACGGCACCAAAAACTTCGCTCGCAAAATTCCGCTTTTCGCAGTATCAATAGCGTTGTACAAAAACGGAAAACCACTCATAGGCGTAGTCCATAATCCAGTGCTACAAGAAACATTCTGGGCCGAAAAAGGCAAAGGCGCATTCAAATCATCGCCTTGGCAAAAAACACATCGCATCAAAACCTCAAAAACGACCAAACTCGTAGACGCAATCCTCGTCACAGGCTTTCACTCTCAAAGCACGCGAAAAAACCTTCCGATCTTCGCACATCTAGCGGCCAAATCATTCGGCATGCGACGCACCGGCTCGGCATCGATCGATCTCTGCTACACAGCCAGCGGACTTTTCGACGGATTCTGGGAATTTGACCTCAAACCTTGGGACATCGCAGCAGGAGTTCTGATACTTCAGGAAGCCGGCGGCAAAGCCACAAACTTCGACGGCTCCCCTCTCGACTTCAAACTCGAACAATTCCTCGGAACCAACGGCCTCCTTCACAAAACACTATCAAAAGAAATTTCAATTGCTTTAAAAAAAGGTTTTAAGTAGTATAAGCCCTGCTTTTTGAGCGGTTTTCGAAATCTTTTGCAGATCCGCAACCAAACTTCTGCATTAGAAATAGCCGTCAAGCAACTTCCTTTGGCCCCATAGCTCAATGGATAGAGCGCAGGTTTGCGGAGCCTGAAATGAAGGTTCGATTCCTTCTGGGGTCACCATTTAAACAATCACTCCATCTCCACCACACTCTCCATATGTCTGGTCTGCGGGAAGAGATCGAAAACAGCCGCGCTCTTCACTTTGTAATCTGTAAATTTCGGTAAATCGCTCTTGAGCTGCGCGACATTGCAAGAGATGTAAATAATCACCTTAGGCTTCGCTTTCCGCAAATGTTCAATAGTCTTCGGATGCATCCCGCTTCGCGGAGGATCCGTGACAACGTATAAATCCTTCGAAGGCAAATCCAACCTCTTTAAATACTGCGCATCCAGCACCATCGCATCGGCATTCACCACATTATTCCTCGCGATATTTTTCTTCGCAGAATCGATCGAAGGAGCGAAAGCCTCAACAGTCAAAACCTTGTGAAACAAATCAGCGTTATTAATTCCAAAAGTCCCAACTCCTCCATATAAATCCAGCAAAAATGCATACTGCCCGCGATTAGATTTCTCCAAGATCTCATGCACATACTTATGCATTTTCTCAGCCATCGCAGAATTATTTTGAAAAAATCCCTGCACAGAAAATTCAAATTTTTTCCCCATCAAATCAGCAACCAACATATCAGATCCTTTGATTACAAAAAATTCCTCAGAAACACTCATGTCCGTCGAAGAGCTTACATAAGCCACGGAAACATTATTCGCACTACAGCCCTTCCAGGCGCCACCACTGCTACTTCCGCTACCATTCTCACCGCCAAAAGCAAACTTCTTCACCCTCTCGACCGCCTCATCCAGCCTCGTCGAATCCGCATTCAAAACAAAACAAATCGAAGAATCACCTGCGGGAGTTCTGATAACCGAATATCGAAAAGTTCCTTTCTTTTTATTCAAATCATAAGCATCGAAATCCTCATCCGTATCCACAAAAAAAGCTCTAACCTCGGCCAAAAGTTCGTTCAGCCGACTATTTGAAATCGCGCACCGACTTACATCAACAACATCAAACCACTTGCCCTTCACGCGAAACCCAAGTCTATCTTTGCCATTATCACCAGCCGGCAATTCACGCCCCGCCGACAAAAACCAGTTATTCCAAAAAGCCATATCCATCCTGTTGCGATAGCCATACTCAGTATCCGAAAAAGCCAGAACTCGATCCTCCGGAAACTCTTTGCACTTCAAAGCGTCGATCAAAGCCTTCCGCTTATTTTCGAGTTGCACCGCATAATCAACATGTTGCGCATCGCAACCTCCACACTTCCCATAATAAGGACATCTTGGTTCTGCCATATTTTTATTAATTACTTGCGGCCTCAAGCCGAAACCGGCCAAGCCTCCAAAAACAAGCCTCTAAAAAGCCGCCGCATTATATGATCTAACTAGACGTTACGCAAGAAAGTAGATACGCAAATATATAAACAGACAGGTTGAAAATCCAAAAAAAAAGTCATCGAGCTTGACTTTTCCTTCTTAAAATCTTAAACTATGTTACAGTGTACTAGTACACGAGAACGAAAACGAAGAAAAAAATACAACACCACGCCCCTCTATCAAAACCGAAAAATTAACCGCAAAGAAATAATATGTACGAAATCGTAAGAGCACTAAGAAATACAGGCGGAAGAACTGAAATAGAAAGCTTTTTAAAAGCGGTTTTAACACAGTCAGAATTAAAAGGAATGGAAACAAGACTGGAAATAATGACGATGCTACTTCAAAATTTTACTCAAAGAGAAATCGCAAAACATTTAAAAGTTGGCCTCACGACAGTAAGTCGCGGAGCAGAAGTTGTAAGACAACTCGAAGAAAAGAAGCCAAGATGGTGGAAAGACTTTAAGAGCTGGTGAAAACGTTAATCATCTAATATTAAACACATATCACGCCGGCTCGAAAAGGAAACGAGCCGTTTTTTTATTATTTTTAAAACAACAAATTAACCAACAAACAATATGAATAAACAATATGACATTACACCGTCAAAAGAAGGATATTTCGGCGAATACGGCGGACAAATTTTGCCGCCTCAACTCATCGCGCTGATGGATGAAATCGCTGAAACGTACGAGAAACTTCGCGTCGACCCAGAATTTACCAACGAGTTAAAATACTATTTAAAGCATTACGTCGGACGTCCGAGCCCGATCTTCCACGCACGAAATCTTTCACGTAAATACGGAGGCGCGCAAATATATCTAAAGCGCGAAGATCTCAACCACACCGGCGCCCACAAAATAAACCACACGCTCGGTGAAGCATTGATCGCAAAACACATGGGAAAGAAAAAACTGTTGGCAGAAACGGGCGCCGGACAACACGGGGTCGCACTTGCGACAGCTGCGGCATGTATGGGATTGGAGTGCGAAATCCACATGGGGAAAAAGGACATCGAGAAACAACAACCGAACGTACTTCGCATGAAAATGCTTGGAGCAAAAGTAGTATCGGTCGAGACAGGGCGTCAGGACCTGAAAGAAGCCGTGGACAGCGCCTTCGGCGCTTTCGTACAAGACCCAACAAATACGTTCTTCGGGATCGGATCGGTCGTAGGACCACATCCGTATCCAATGATAGTACGCGATTTCCAACGCATAGTCGGAGAAGAAGCAAAAGAACAATTCAAAGAGCTGACAGGGCGCGCACTCCCAAATAACCTCGTCGCTTGCGTTGGAGGTGGATCGAATGCGATCGGATTGTTTTCAGCGTTCCTAGAAGATGAAGAAGTTAATATGTATGGAGTTGAACCAAGCGGCAAATCGCTCGCGCCAGGCGAACACGCCGCCACACTCACGCTCGGAACACCAGGCAATCTGCACGGAATGCACACGTATCTCTTGCAGGACGATCATGGAGAACCTATGCCTGTTTATTCAATTGCATCAGGCCTCGATTATCCAGGTGTGGGTCCTCAACACAGTTTCCTAAAAGACATAACACGTGTTCGTTATGTCACAGCATCCGACCAAGACTGCTTAAATTCTTTTATGGAATTAACAAAAACAGAAGGCATCATCCCGGCCCTCGAGAGCGCGCACGCACTCGCCTACGCGACCAAGCTCTCAAGCACGCTCACGCCTGACCAGACGATCCTCGTCAACCTCTCGGGCCGCGGGGACAAAGATATAGATTTCGTCGCTGAACAACTCGGGCTATAACCTCAAACTATCAATTGCAACCTTGTAATCTTCAGCTCCAAAAACATAACTGCCGGCCACAAAAACCTCCGCGCCGGCATCACGACAAACCTTCGCAGTCTCCGCATTAACTCCTCCATCAACTTCAATCTCATATTCCAAATTTCCACCATTTTCAACAGACGAAACAGCTTTTTTTTCAGCTAACCATTTAACTTTACCCATCATATCCTCCATAAATTTTTGCCCACCAAAGCCAGGCTCCACAGTCATGACCAAAACAATATCGGTATATTCCAAAGCACCTTCATACAACTCAATTGCAGTACCAGGCTTAACAGAAAACCCAGCCTTGATACCACGTGATTTAATAGATTTCAAACATTCAATCAAAGCCTCAGTAGACCCAAGCCCAAAACCTCCGTCTCCACCACACGCCTCAGCATGCACAACAATATAATCAGACGAAACATCGCGATTTTCCCCGTCCACTCCACGCCCCATAGAATCAGCAAAAGCATTAACATATTTTTCCGGATTTTCGATCATTAAATGAACATCAAGAGGAGCTTTCACAAAACGCGCCAATGAAGCCACAACCGGAACGCCGATAGAAATATTCGGCACGAAATGTCCATCCATCACATCAACATGAATCATATCAGCACCAGCATTCAAAACAGTCTCAACCTCTTCTCGAAGCCTTCCAAAGTCAGCTGACAATATTGATGGTGCAATTTTTACGCTCATATTTTTATTTAAAATTCACCGGAATAAGAAAAACCTGTTTTTACTTCTCCCCATTCTTCATATTCATCATTTTCTCCACTCTTCTCACATGCCTTTCCTCATTTTCAAAATCGGTACTCAAAAATTTATCCACAATTTTTTTAGCCATTTCCATCTCGGTAGTCCGTCCACCCAATGTAATCACGTTAGCGTCATTGTGTTTACGTGACATTTCAGCCATGTGCTCATCAGTCGCTACAGTCGCACGAATTCCAGGAATTTTATTTGCAGCAATTTGCATACCGATCCCCGTACCGCAAATTAACACACCACGTGAACCGGGATTCTCAGTAACTTTTTCAGCAACCTCCCTCGCAATATCTGGATAATCAATAGAATCCGTGGAGAAACATCCCAAATCAGTCACATCATTCCCCTTGCTAACCAAATAATCTTTTAATGAATTTTTCATTTCGTACCCACCGTGATCAGAACCTATGTAAATTTGCATATTTTTGTTGTTAATAATACTTAAGTCCCGGACTCTACTATAATTCCTTCGTCACAGACTTATCGTCGTGAACGTTTTTAATAATACTTGCCAATAATGGCGCTACGGACAAGACTTTTAGGCCTTTGAATTGCTTCTCTTTTGGGACAGGGATCGTGTCGCTCACAACCACTTCTTTGAATCCAGCCGCTGCCAATCTTTCTGCGGCGGGATAAGAGAAAACAGCATGTGTCGCAGATAAATAAATGTCTTTGTTCGCACCATTTTTTTTCAAAGCCTCCACAGCCGCAGTCACACTACCAGCCGTATCAATCATATCGTCGTACAAAACGCACGTCTTCCCGTCAACATCTCCGACTAAATTCATCACCTCGGCTTTATTATGTCCAGGTCTTTGTTTGTGAATAATTGCCAATTCCGCACCTAGTGCATCGGCAAATTTCTTTGCTTCTTTTGCACCGCCGGCATCAGGCGACACCACAACCAAATCTTTCAATTTTTTACTATTAAAATAATCAATAAATATCTTGCTCACATGTAAATTATCAATTGGGAAGTTAAAGAACCCTTGCTCCTGATCGCTATGCAAATGAATCGTAATAACGTGATCCGCCCCAGCAGCTTCAATCAAATTCGCCATAACTTTCGCACTGATCGGCTCGCGATAAACCGCTACACGATCTTGTCTCGCATAAGCGAAATGCGGTATCACTACATGCACTCTCGCTGCAAACGACCTCTTCAGACTGTCGATCATTATAAAAAGTTCCATCATGTCCTCATTCACATTCGCAGTCGAAGTCTGGACAATAAAAACGTCCGCACCACGGACGCTTTCCTCCACTCTCGCATAGATTTCGCCACATGCGAATTTTTTCAAAATCATAGGTGAAACCTCTACTCCCAGTTTTTTTGCAATTGCCGCCGTCAATTCAGGATGAGAGGATCCTGAGAAAATTTTTAACGAAGTTGTATGTTTCATAGGATAGTTTTTTAGCATTCTTTTTCACCAGGAGAATATCATTGATCCCAGATTTTCTCAATAAAACAAAACCGTCACCGTCTTCTATTGATTTTTATGGGAATTCTGGTACTGTACTCCTCTTATAATTGGCCCCATGTCTCAACCAGAAGAATTCCCGGAAGAACTAGGTAAATTTGAAAACCCTGTTAGCGATGGACGATTTGTGATGATTACTGCTCCTCGAAAACGAAGTCAATTTGACGAACACGACCAACCTCCTCTAGTAAGACACCCAATTATGGGTAAAACAGGTATTTTGCCGGCGATGGGACAACCAGGATCGGCGGCCGACAGATTCACCTCTCATTGGCGACACTGCGCAGATGTTGGGACTAGAATTCGACCAATGGCCGCACATGAAAAATCAGCCTCCGGACTTTTAGAAACGGTAATTGAACGCCGCGAAGATGGTGGATTATTTGTAAAAATTTCAATTAATAATAGTGGAAATGAAAATGATCTTTTAGCGGAAATATTACTCGAAATGCGAAGACTCCGCTCAGCATATGAAATACTCGACCCTAAATTCGATCACGCGCAAGAACTACCAGATCACGAGGGAGTATTAATATAAGAATTGCTCCGGCAAGACATAATCCCCCATCTCAGCTTGAGCTTTGAGAAGTCTCGCCTTGAATTCAGCGAAAACCTCAAACACTCTTGCCGGGGTATTCTTTACCTGTTCTTTGTAGATTTTCTCCAATCTTTCAAGCTTTCTTAAATTTTCAGGAATTCTTAATTTAAAGAGCTCATTGTACAAATCTTTCGTCAATTCTTTACCAAGAACTTCGGTAAATAATTTAGCCAAATCTTCGTACTTTGGAATAAATCCACTAGGAGTTTCAATAGCATCAACGTCTCCATTTGCTCTTAGCTCCATCCATTTGTACCAAACTTTTTTGTCGTTTTTGCCAGTCAAGAATTTACCTGCAAATTCACCGGAAGTTCCTTTTAAGAAATAATTAACAGAATAAACTCCAGGTGCGGCGTCACCAAGACCAGCACCAAACTTCAAATTTGCATTCACATAATCTCCGATAGAAATCGACAAGAAATCCAAGTTCGACATAGGATTAAATTCACGAACGCCTTCAGCGCCAAGAGTTGCAGCTGTAGTCTCAGACTCAATCGCCGCACCCTTCAAAATAATGCCCTCTTCGTAGGTTTTCGCCTGCTCAACAGGAACCCAAGTATCGCTATCGCGTCCGCCATAAACGAATCCTGAAACCTTTACTCCTTCAGGATTTTCCAGATTAGGATCGACATTTTTCAATTGATCCAAACTCAAAGTGAAACGTGCATTTGGATGTGAGCATGGAATTTCTTTTCCGCTCGCGTCAGTCTTACCTTTGAACCATTCGCCTGAGTGATTGTAACCTTTTTCAGGCACTTCACCGTCTCTACCAATCCAGTGCAAACTACCATCTTCCAACACTAAAACATTTGAGAAAATAAT
>Ga0116172_10002416_pt1 | contig 16242 bp, 15 predicted proteins | sample AD_UKC083_MetaG_FD_89799 | JGI IMG/M metagenome (GOLD analysis project Ga0116172, IMG submission 89799) | Active sludge microbial communities of municipal wastewater-treating anaerobic digesters from USA - AD_UKC083_MetaG | ecosystem: Engineered > Bioreactor > Anaerobic > Digestate | place: USA...
GAGTTGAGAGTTTAGAGTTGAAAGTTGTGGAGTCGCCTGCGGCGACAATATTTAAATATTGTGAGCGAAGCGAACACATTAACTCTCAACTCTCAACTTTCAACTATCAACTTAGCGCATACGTGCTAAATTCTGATTTCCCCGGATAAACAAATGCCCCCGGGTGCTTTGCGGCACTCAGGGGCAGAACTGCTATATGCTCATCACTGCATAGTCACGGCGAAGCATACGCTCTCACCGGGCTGATTGATGATATTAAGCTTGAACTTGTGCTTGTCGATAATGGACTTTGCAATGGCAAGACCCAGTCCGTAGCCGCCTGTTGCACGGTTTCTCGACTCATCGCTGCGGAAGAAGCGCTCGAAGATCTTGTCCTGATCCTCCACCTTGATACCCTGACCCGTATTGAATACGGACAGCACCTTTTTGCCGCCTATCTTCTTCAGCGAAACTCTTACCATACCGCCGTCGTTTGAGTATTTCAGCGCATTGTCGATGAATATGGCAGCCATCTGCTTAACGTGCTTTTCGCTTCCGCAGAGCATGATGTTGTCGTCCACGTCCACCTCGAACTTCTTGTTGCTCTCGAATGCCTGACACTCGAAGGGCAGGGCTGTATTGATTATAGCCTTGCTCATGTTGAAGTACTTGTACTCCAGCTCAACGGTGTTGTTCTCAAGCCTTGTAAGGTTCAGAAGGTCATTTACCAGCACATTCATGCGGTCTGTCTGTGACTTTATGTAATTGAGCCACTTGTTCTCGCCTATCTCGCCCTGAAGAACATCGGAATTTGCAGATATTACCGTAAGAGGAGTTTCCAGCTCATGGCTTGCGTCCGATACGAACTGCTTCTGCTTGTTGAAGGCTATCTTGATAGGCTGAATGCTCTTCTTGCTGAGGAAATACGCAAGAATTGACAGTATTATCATAGCGATCGAGCCGATGATGATAGTGGTCCTCTTGAGCTGTCTGAGCATATCCATCTCATAGCTCTTGTCTGTGAGAACAATGAGGTTTCCGTTGGACTTGTCAGCCTGATAGTACTGATAGGAGTGGTACATACCCGTGTCGGTATTCTTGTCAAGAATATCGGTGATGCACTCCTGAGCTGCGTCTGCCTTCAGATCCTCGTTATAGAGCTTTGCAAGGTAATTGCCGTTTTTGTCGGACATGAGCACGAAGAAGTCGATAGAGCCAAGGCTCTTGGGTATGGGCTCTACTTTTGAAGCGCTTACGGGGCTTGCCTCGGGAGCGGACTTCTTGTTGTCCTTCCTGCTTTCAAATGTGACCTCGTCAACGCCTTCCCTGTTTGCCAGAACGGTAAAGCCGTCAAGCACGTCCTCACCGCTGTATACTGTCTGCATGAGGGTGAACTCGTCCTCCTCATTATCACGGACCTCGCCGCCGTGCTCCTTTCGGTAGCTTTCGCAGTCGAAGTCATCATTTTCCTTTTCGTTGCTGTATGCCTTGGGAGCTTGTCCCCACTGCTGCTGGTTCCAGGGGTTGAACGGACTCCAGGGACTCCAGGGATTCCAGGGGTTCCATGGGTCATAGTATGAGCCCCAGTTGGGGTCATACTGCCCCTCTCCCCAGCCGCCCTGACCGTTCTGGTCGCCGCCGCCCCAGCCGTTCTGACCGCCCTGGTCACCGCCGCCCCAGCCGCCGGTCCAGCCGCCGTTGTTATTGCCGCCGTTATCGGGGACTGTGGGTGCTGTCCAGTCGGAGTGATTCTCCTGAGACTGCTGAGTCTCAGGCTGTCTGGGCTGAGTTTCGGGCTGTCTGGGCTGAGTTTCAGGCTGTCTGGGCTGAGTTTCGGGCTGCTGGACCTCCGCAGGTCTCTGTTGCTCGTACTCCGGCTCCTCATAGTTCTCCTCGTCGGGAGCTTCTGTCCTTTCCTCAGCATCTGTGGTCGCGCCAGTTTCCGTGGTATTTTCCGCTGTAGTCGATGTTACTGTAGTAGAAGCCGCAGAGGTAGCCGGCTCCGTAGAGGCGTGTGCAGGCTCGGTCTCCTTTTTGGGAGGCTCGGCAGGTCTGTCATTTCTGGGCTCGCCGTTATCCGGCGGAGTAAACATGAACTTCAGCTCCTTGTCGTTATACTCCGTACCTGCGGCTATCTGCATGAGGACCTCCTTTGACTGTCCTCTCATGACCGCCTTGGTGATAACGTTGATGGAGCTTATCAGCGCGATGAACACCGCAAGGAGTATGCTCACTATCATAGTGAACAGCTTCATCTGCGCTTTTCTGAACATCTGGTCATTATTTTTATTTGACATAGAAGCATTCCTCCTTATTCAAGTGAATATCCGATGCCTCGGGCTGTTTTGATCTGTACGGGAGCTGAGATCACTGAGAGCTTTTTTCTCAGGAAGGATATATACACTTCGATGTTGTTGTACTCAACATCGCTCTCATAGCCCCATATCTTCTCGATTATACGCTCTTTCGGGAGTATCTGGTGGGGATTGGAGATAAGCAGCTCCATTATCTGATACTCCTTCAGCGAGAGCTTTACGTCATTTCCCTGCCACATTACAGAGCAGGTATTCTTGTTGAGCTCAAGGCCGTTGTAGTCCAGCCTGTGCTCATCCACTATCTCGCCCTTTCTTCTGGCGAGGGCGCGGACTCTCGCCAACAGCTCTCCCGTAACGAAGGGCTTTGTCAGGTAGTCATCGGCACCGCCGTCAAGACCGTTTATCTTGTCCTCGATCTCGCTTCGTGCGGTGAGCAGCAGGACGGGAGTGTTTATCTTCTCCTGCCTCAGCTTTCTCAGCACCTCCAGACCGTTCATGCCGGGAAGCATGATATCCAGGATAATGCAGTCATAAACGCCTGTCATGGCGTTGTCCAGACCGTCTATACCGTCATATGCCGTATCAACATTGTACATATTTCTTTTAAGGATCTCCGAAAGAGCATCCGCAAGCTGCATCTCGCCCTCTACCACGAGAAGTCTCATATAAATTCCCCCTTGGAAAAAGCTCCGCCCGCAAGGTGTGAGCCTGTATCATCACAAATAAGAGTAGACCACTCCACTCTACTATTATTATATCACAAATTATTGAAATAAGCTTAAAACTTGCATTAGTTCAATATGTTGATTAGGAAAATTTTCTGCATTGTTTTTGTGCATATCAACAGTTTTATATTTTAGCTGCTAACAAATGTTGACTAAGTATTAAATTTGTGTTAGAATTGAATATGCAAACAGGCAAGAATAATTTACTGTTTTTACTCATTATAATAATAATGATAATGTTATAAAACCCACAGGACAGGGGGGCTGATATATGATATCACCGGCAGAACGCAAAAAGATCGGTTTTTCTCTGCTGTCATCAAACAGTGCAGAGATGAAAAAGTACGTTGATGTGTACGCTTTATACATTGAAAAGGGTTATACCAAGGATCTGTGTGAAGCCTACGCAGACGCCTTTATCGACAATGTAAAGAAGCCCTCAGCCTTTGATATAGTCCAGCTGGCATCGCTGTATGACAGGATCCAGGACCACAAGACTGCCTACTTCTATCTTGAAAAGCTGGAAGATAAAAAGCTCAGCGGTGATGAGAAATACTTCTTCTGCACAGAAATGCTCAAGACCGTCAGCAAGATCGGCAACTGGCGTGACGCTGTGGACTTCCGCACAAAGAATATAAGCTTCCTCCAGAAGCATACCGCAAAGGCAACTCCCCAGCAGGAAGCGGAGCTGTATATTGCTCTTGCGCTGGCGGACTGCGCCTCAAAGGACTACTCCCAGGCACTCAGACTGCTGAAATTCGGCTATAAGCCTCAGGGCGCCAGAGATCTGACACTGCTTGAGATATTCATCACGGTAGTGTACATCTTTGCCAAAGCAGGCGACGAGGAGGGACTTGACGGAGCGCTTCAGAACGCAGAGGGCTGCCTCAGACTGTTCAAGCAGTTCGACTTTGCATGGCAGGGTCCCTACTACCGCAGACGTATCGAGGACGCAGCCAACGGAATATTATGACAGAGAGCTCCGGAGACACACTTCGGAGCTTTTTTGTAGCACAAAAATCGTTAAAACAAAAAAATATATGAAAAATTTCCATATGAATTATGAATTTTTTCGGAAGAGAGTTTTTTGTATCATTTAACCAACAAATTTCAGCTGTATAATCCGCATCAGATATTACAAATTGTTAAAATCTACCGCTTTTGGAACACGAATTGTATAAACGCCCAAATCAACGTATCTGCGATGATTTCACAGTCAGAGAACAACTCCGGAAAGGCACAGAGCGAAACAAAATCGGCGTATATTAATTATATATGAATAGATAATATTTATAGTTTTGTTCATAATCGCTTAATATAAATAATTGAATTATATTTAGCAATATAGTGCTAATTTTAGGCAATATAATCAATTGAACTTCCCGCTCCCATAGGCTATAATACAATTGTTGGAAGAACAGAGACCGAAAAATCGGTCTCCATCCACCACATAATTACATCAAGATATATTATGTGTCCTGTAACAAAATCGGCAATTATATCCTGTTTTTGCCTGATACGGTCTTAACTCCGCCGTATCCATGTCACATCAACCAGTTCCAAAAGACATCTTACTTATTCACAACTGTTATTAAACATTAATGCCTATAATATGTTTAATCGCCTAAGGCAGTTTCTCAATCGCTTGAAACGTTACAGCAGTAGTGATAACAAAGCAAAAGGATATATGGCACTTCGGAATTTGTGCCTGCCGTACGGCATCTGCGTATAGAGGGTGCGCAGCCGCCAACTCGATAGCGACCTTGATTGGCTTTTGAGAGGGTGTCAATGAAGGTCGTTATTATTTTGCCAGTTCCGGTTCTATACCTATATAAAAAAGGCTGTCTCAGGACAGCCTTTTTTACTTTCATTTTCACTTTCCAAGCTTGCTCTTCAGCTTTCTGAGAGTGTAGCCCTCGTTTATCTTCATAACGCCTCTGTCGATAGCCAGCGCATAGTCGGGAACGTCCCTGGTGACGGTGGTTCCTGCGGCTGTGTATACAGCCTTGCCCAGCTTCACGGGTGCTATGAGGTTGGTGTTGCAGCCGATGAAGCAGTTATCACCGATAACACAGCGGCTCTTGGCGATACCGTCGTAGTTTACGGTAACTGTTCCGCAGCCGATGTTCACGCGCTTTCCGACGTCACTGTCGCCCACGTAGGCAAGATGCGCAATGGCAGTCTTTTCGCCGATGGTGGAGTTCTTTATCTCCACGAAGTCGCCTATCTTGGCTCCCGTCTTAACAACACTGTCAGGACGGATATGAACGTAAGGACCTATCTTTACGCCTGCCTCTATCTCCGACTCGTAAGCCTGCACCGTGTGGAGGTTTACATCGTCGCCTATCTTACAGTTCTCCACCACGGTATTGGGGCCTATCTTGCAGTTCCTGCCGATGGTGGTATTTTTTCTTATTATAGTATTGGGAAGTATTTCCGTGCCCACGCCTATCTCAACGCCGCGCTCGATGACAACGCCGTCTGTGCAGGTGAACTCAACGCCGTTTGCCAGATGCTTCTCAATAACAGCCATTCTCGCATAGGTGTTCAGTTCAAGGAGGTCCTTTCTGTCATTGGCACCTCTGATGATATCAGCGTTCTCAGATCTGTAAGCGCCTGCATTCTTGCCCTCAGCCAGAGCGATAGCGATAGTATCCGTGAGGTAATACTCATTCTGAACATTATTGTTGCTGAGCTTGCCCAGGAGCTCGATGAGATCAGCGGTCCTGAACCAGTATGTACCGGAGTTTACTTCCTTTATCTGACGCTGCTCCTCGGTTGCGTCCTTCTGCTCAACGATACCGCTGATACCGCCAGCCGAGCGGATTATCCTGCCGTAGCCGAAGGGGTTCTCCAGCTCCGCAGTGATGACTGTTACAGCGTTTTTCTGCTGCTTGTGTATGATAAGAGACTCCTTTATAGTCTCGGCGTCAATGAAGGGAGCGTCTCCGCAGAGAACGAGGGTATTGCCGTCCGTATCCTCCTCAAGGAAGGGCACAGCCTGCTTCACCGCATGGCCTGTACCAAGTCTCTCTGCCTGGAGCACTGTCTTGTACTGACCGCCCAGATACTCGTCTATCATCTCTCCCTTGAAGCCCTTGACCACGCATATATCCGTAAGGTCTGCTGCTTCACAGGCTGATATTACCCAGCGGAGCATAGGCTCCCCCAGCACCTTGAAAAGAGGCTTGGGCATTTCCGCCTTCATGCGCTTGCCCTGACCTCCTGCTAAGATAACTGCTTTGTTCATGATAAATTCCTCCTGTATGTCAATTTTGAGTTTTATCCTCTGGTGGGAAATTCTGTTTCAGGTAATCCTTGAGCATATCTGCAAGGTAATTATTGCGGTAGCAATCCTCATATATCTTCAATTCAGCATTTGCACCGTGAGAGACGAGCCTTTCATGGAGAAGCTTTGCCTCCTCGGGGATAGTGGGGAGGTCATCAGGTGCCTTGAAATCATAGTAATTCTCTCTGCCGCCTGCACATATCAGCACATTCTTGTCCATAGTCTCATTGCGGTCAAAATAATCGAACTCCCGCTGAAAAGCATACGGATCCTTAATGGAACTGTTGTCAAAATACTCCATATCGGGATAGAAATATGCGTAGAATGAGGGACTTCCTATGATATAGTTTGCAAATGGCTGGTATTCGTAATTGTCGGAGTTGCAGAGGGCATAATGCGAGAAGGCTCCGCCGAAAGAATGCCCGAAGAATACCGAGCGTGAAGCATCTACCTTGTAATTAAGTGAGATAGTTTTCATAAGGTCGTCGGTGATGAAATCAAGGAACTCCTTGTCCTGCAAAATGAATTTGTTGAAGCGCTCCTCTTCCTCACGGGTATCATAGTCATAACCGAGTATTACAAATATCACGGGAGAAGCCTCGCCATCGTCGATGAGCTTCCATAGATCGGGGACTTTTTTGAGGTGATATGCCGAGTCGGTAATAAATACAACGGTGTATTCTTTTTCCTTGTCATAGTTGGGCGGAAGCGTTACATGCACAAGGAACTGCTGGTCGAGCTGTTCGTCGTATATGGTCAGCTCGCGGAAATTGTCCTTGGTCTTCTTTAGCTTGGATTTGTCCGAGTCATAGAAGTAATAGGAGTTAAGTCCGCATTTGCCGATGGTGAAAGCCTTGTCGGGATCAAGGAGTGTAAACTCACGGAAGCTCGATTTCTCCTTTTCCTTGTCGGTCATATTGTCCGAGCAGATAAGCCCATCGTAGTATTCAACGGTCACTTTTGTTGTCGGTTCCGTTGCAGGCTCTGTTTCCGTCTCTGTTGCAGCTTCCGCAGTTGTCGCGGCAGCTGTAGTTTCCACCGTAGCAGACGAGGTCTCGCCTTTTCCCGCGCAGGAAACAGCCGAAGCCGCCATAAGTCCGCATATCAGAAGCACTGATAAAAGCTTTTTCATGTTTCAGCCTCCCTGTCAGCCCTGTGACGCCTGATTATCAGCTGCGGACTCAAGAGTTGCCTCGTCCATGGGGATCAGCTTCCAGCCCTCGCCGTCAACATTGACAACGATAACGTCCTCGTCGAAGGACTCGTCCTTGCCGTTCTCCGTTGTAACCACCGTCATCTTCAGCTTATATCCGTCGGATACAGTGTAGGGACCTGCGCTGACCTTGAGCATCTGGGCATAGGCATCGAAATAAGCTCCTGCGCCCTGTATAGCCTTGTCGCTGAGCTTTACCTCATCAGAGGTGGTGCAGCTCTTGTATGTGCCTTCCGTCCCCATCTGCATAGCGGAATCGAGCTGATCCATGAGACCGCTGCTCTTAAGTCCCGAAATGAGAGCATCAGGATACATACAGCTGAGCATCTCCTCGCTCTTGCCGCCGAAAACGTTTTCGGAGAAATCGCTTATGCAGGTATCGGCAGCTGCGGGCAGAAGTCTGCTTGCAGCCTTATCGCTGTCCTTCCTGCTGCTGCACGAAACCGCTGCGCAGCCCATAAGTGCCAGTGAAAGTATAGTCGCTGTAATTCTTTTCATAATAAACTCCTTATTTTATACTTTTATCCCCTCAGACATACAGCCTTCGGTAAGATAATTCTCTCAGTCAGTAAAATACTGTTACAGTACATTCTTTATTTTTACATACTTTAACAATAAATGCAAGCTTTTTTCGCAGAAAACAAAGTGGTTTGTTAAATTTTGTACAAACTGCAATAAAATAAAGGAGTAATTTTTGTCATCACATATATGGTAATTTTTTCTCAGATGTGTTATAATAGGTATAATTCGGATAATGCCCTCAGGGTCCTTGTCCGGTAATGTTAAAAATGGAGGTATACACCAATGGCAAATAAGTATTGTTACCTTTTCTCAGAGGGTAATGCCAACATGAGAGAGCTTCTCGGCGGTAAGGGTGCAAACCTGGCTGAGATGACAAACATCGGTCTCCCTGTTCCTCAGGGCTTCACGATCACAACAGAGGCTTGTACTCAGTATTATGAGGACGGCGGTATCTCTGATGAGATCCAGGCAGAGATCAATGAGTACATCACAAAGATGGAAGGAATCACCGGCAAGAAGTTCGGCGACAAGGAGAATCCCCTCCTCGTTTCTGTACGTTCTGGTGCAAGAGCTTCAATGCCCGGTATGATGGATACAATCCTTAACCTCGGTCTCAACGAGACAGTTGTTAACACAATCGCTGAAAAGTCCAACAACCCCAGATGGGCTTGGGACTGCTACAGAAGATTCATCCAGATGTATTCTGACGTAGTTATGGAAGTTGGTAAGAAGTACTTTGAAGAGCTTATCGACAAGATGAAGGAAGAAAAGGGCGTTACACAGGACGTTGAGCTTACAGCTGAGGACCTCAAGACTCTCGCTGGTCAGTTCAAGGCTGAGTACAAGGCTAAGATCGGTGTAGACTTCCCTGACGATCCTAAGGAGCAGCTCATGGGAGCTATCAAGGCTGTATTCCGTTCATGGGACAACCCCAGAGCTAACGTTTACAGACGTGATAACGATATTCCTTTCTCATGGGGTACTGCTGTTAACGTACAGTCAATGGCATTCGGTAACATGGGTGACGACTGCGGTACAGGTGTTGCCTTCACAAGAGATCCTGCTACAGGTGAGAAGAAGCTCATGGGCGAGTTCCTTACAAACGCTCAGGGCGAGGACGTTGTTGCAGGCGTTCGTACTCCTATGCCTATCCAGCAGATGGCTGAGACATTCCCTGAGGCTTTCAAGCAGTTCCAGGAAGTTTGCCAGACTCTCGAAAATCACTATCACGATATGCAGGATATGGAGTTCACTGTTGAGAACAAGAAGCTCTATATGCTCCAGACAAGAAACGGTAAGAGAACTGCACAGGCTGCTCTCAAGATCGCTTGCGACCTCGTTGATGAGGGCATGAAGACAGAGCAGGAAGCTGTTGCAATGATCGACCCCAGAAACCTCGATACACTTCTCCACCCCCAGTTCGATACAAAGGCTCTCAAGGCTGCTACTCCTATCGGCAAGGGTCTCGGTGCTTCACCCGGAGCTGCTTGCGGTAAGATCGTATTCACAGCTGACGACGCTGTAGCGTGGGCTGAAAAGGGCGAGAAGGTAGTTCTCGTTCGTCTCGAGACATCACCTGAGGACATCACAGGTATGAAGGCTGCTCAGGGTATCCTGACAGTTCGCGGCGGTATGACTTCACACGCTGCTGTTGTTGCCCGTGGTATGGGTGAGTGCTGCGTATCAGGCTGCGGCGACATCAAGATGGATGAAGCTAACAAGAAGTTTGAGCTCGGCGGAAAGACATTCAACGAGGAAGACTACATCTCAATCGACGGTACAACAGGTAACATCTACGACGGTATCATTCCTACAGTTGATGCTCAGATCGCTGGCGAGTTCGGCCGCATCATGGCTTGGGCTGACAAGTACAGAACTCTCAAGGTTCGTACAAACGCTGATACTCCTGCTGACGCTAAGAAGGCAAGAGAGCTCGGCGCTGAGGGTATCGGTCTCTGCCGTACAGAGCACATGTTCTTCGAGGCTGACAGAATCGCTGCTTTCCGTGAGATGATCTGCTCAGATACAGTTGAAGGAAGAGAAGCTGCTCTCGCTAAGATCGAGCCTATGCAGCAGGGCGATTTCGAGGCTCTCTATGAGGCTCTCGAGGGCAACCCCGTAACAATCAGATTCCTGGATCCTCCTCTCCACGAGTTCGTTCCTACAGAGGAAGCTGACATCGAGGCTCTCGCTAAGGCACAGGGCAAGTCAGTTCAGGACATCAAGAACATCATCGCTTCACTCCACGAGTTCAACCCCATGATGGGTCACAGAGGATGCCGTCTTGCTGTAACATATCCTGAGATCGCTAAGATGCAGACAAAGGCTGTTATCAAGGCTGCTATCAATGTTAAGAAGAACCACCCCGACTGGAACGTTAAGCCCGAGATCATGATCCCTCTCGTAGGCGACGTTAAGGAGCTCAAGTTCGTTAAGAAGGTAGTTGTTGAGACTGCTGACGCTGTTATCGCTGAGGCTGGCGCTAACCTCGAGTATGAAGTTGGTACAATGATCGAGATCCCCAGAGCTGCTCTTACAGCTGACGAGATCGCTAAGAACGCTGACTTCTTCTGCTTCGGTACAAACGACCTTACTCAGATGACATACGGCTTCTCAAGAGACGACGCTGGTAAGTTCCTCGGCGCTTACTACGACAAGAAGATCTTCGAGAACGATCCATTCGCTAAGCTCGATCAGACTGGTGTTGGTAAGCTCATGGAAATGGCTATCAAGCTCGGTAAGCCCCAGAATCCTAAGCTCCACTGCGGTATCTGCGGCGAGCACGGCGGCGATCCTACATCTGTAGAGTTCTGCCACAAGATCGGTCTTGACTATGTATCTTGCTCACCTTTCCGTGTTCCGATCGCTCGTCTGGCTGCTGCTCAGGCAGCTATACGTGATAGGGATTAGTCCACAAATCGCTATACAATGGGATTTCCCGATAACCTTTGAAATGGCGAGAGCCTTTCAAAAGGCAAACGGGCGATACTTGCGTGAAAGTCAGTGGACGGACATCACTTTGGTGATGAGCCTAGAACTCGGTTAATAGATTAAAGAAGTCCTGTATCAGACGGTAAACCGTCGTGTACAGGACTTTTCTGTTTCAATCGTATGAAATTAACCGAATGAAAGGCGGATTATTACAATGGCAAAAGAAAATATCAGAGGAACAGCACCAATAACACAAAACGAGGAGAATGTCAAGAGATTTTTTGAAGAAATTTTCGGTAACGCCGAAGCACAATCTTCTCCGTTTGTCAACCCCAAATCAGCAAAAACTTTTCAGCCGTCCAATGCACAAACCGAAGCAGATGTCAAGGACTTTTTTGAATTTATTTCAGAGCTTAATGAGGTCAACGACAGCTTCGGTGAACTGATTGACGAAGCCTGTGAAGCATACTTCAACGATTTTGTCAACCCTGTTTTGAACAAAAACTTATCGCTGACGAAAAGGCAGACAGAAATGCTCATCAAGCACTACAACGAGCTTTTCGATATGCTCCTTGAAATGGACGTGTTCCTCACGGAGCTGAACGATTTCGTGGCGTATGAAGTGGAACAGCGTTTCATCGGCAAGCATGACAGCAACTTGTTCTCTGTTACAGGTGACGATGACGGCAACATTGTCATTACAATCGGAAATCACAGATAATGTCCGAAGTGTTCCGTGTAGAGAAAAACAGGGACTACACAACAATGGCAAACTTCCATTTACGAGATAGAAACCTGTCGCTGAAAGCCAAAGGACTTTTATCCTTAATGTTATCATTACCCGACGACTGGGAATACTCCGTTGTGGGATTTGCTCAAATCTGCAAGGACGGCGTAAGCTGTATTCGGGCAACGCTGAAAGAACTTCAGGAAAACCATTATCTCACGTTGGAACAGTCCCGTGATGAAAACGGACGAATGTCACGAAATGAGTACACCATTTACGAAAAACCGCTTACGGAAAAACCGTGTGCAGAAAATCCGCAAGCGGTAAATCCGTATGCGGAAAACCTCACACAATTAAGTAATAAGCAATCAAGTACAGAAATACAAAATACTGATTTATTAAGTATCAATCAATCTTATCCTGATGGGATAGAAGCGATAGACGCATACAAGCAAGTAATCTACGATAATATCGAGTACGACATTCTCTCTGCACAATATGACAGAGAACAGCTTGATGAGATAATCGAGATAATGCTTGAATGTATCTGCTCAAATGCCGACACAATCCGAATTGCACAGGACGATGTTCCGCAGGAGCTTGTTAAGAGCCGTATGCTCAAAATCAACTCTGAGCATATCGAATATATTTTCGGTTGCCTGAAAAGCAATACGACAAAGGTGCGGAATATCAAGGCATATCTGAAAGCGGTTATTTATAACGCTCCCGTCACCATCAGTAATTATTACTCGGCAGAAGTCAATCACGATTTATACGGCGGATAGCGTATCCGCCTTTACATACCAGTGAAAATGTGGTATAATAGGCTCAACGACAAATCGACTTTATCGGAGGAAATGGTATCTGTGACAACTGAAACTGAAGCAATAAAAACAAGGATATTATCAACAGGTCAAGCAGAGATATTGCTTGAAGAAAATGATTTTTTAATTGTAAAATGGTTACAGCCTGAAGTGAGGTTTTGTATGGCTGCATACCCATACGGAAAAACTGGAATGGCTAATAACGAACCGTGGGAACATAAGCTGACCGAACAACAAGCAACTTATTATTTGGAGCATATTGATGAAGCTGTTGAATACTTCAAATCAAAACATCATTATTTTCATATTGAGATTAAAGAAGTTGACTATGATAGTATTGTTAATATCGACACACACGGAATAAAATTTCGTGACTTTCATTGGTTAACGTATGAGGAATGTGCCTTTAATTTTAAACGTAAATATCCAAACAGCAGTGGGAAGTGTATTGGTGAAAGAGATATAACCGTTAATCCACCGTATATAGAGTTATACACCTTTTATGCACACGATAAAATTCTGTTTAATAAAAAAGGTCTTTTCTCAAAAAGTAGAAATATTGATGATTTTCATTATTTGCAAAAACTTATTCAAGAGTTTGGATACACAACTCTTGATTTAAGTTGATTATAAATTCAATTTGTCAAGCATATAAAACCGAATATTACATAGCAGTCAAGCTTAACAGTTTGGCTGTTTTTTTATACATTAAGGAGGTCGTTATGAGCTATCAACTCAAAATCCCTTAGCATTTCCCGTTCCACAGGGCTTACAAAGGAGGTCATAAATGCAGGAACAAAACACAGAGAAAACCGTTGCCCTGTCGGTGAAAACAGGCAAAATGACGGCGAAAGTCCTGAAAGGTGCGGTTAAGGCGTTTCTTGACGCACAGAAAAACAAGAAACCGCATATCTACAAGGGCAAGCAGTCCGTCAAACACCTTGTTCAGGGCGGCGGAGAGCTTACGAGCATTGAAGTCACCGACAAGAACATCAAGTCCTTTGACAAAACCGCCCGAAAGTACGGCATTGATTACGCTCTCAAAAAGGATACCACAGAAGAACCGCCCAAATATCTTGTGTTCTTCAAAGCGAAAAACAACGACGTTCTGACAATGGCATTTAAGGAGTTTGCGGCGAATGAACTGACAAAATCCAAGAAAACGCCTATCCGTGAGAAGCTCCGTAATGTTGCAGAGCAGGTCAAGGCAAAGAACAAGGAACGCTCCCGTGAAAAGAGCAAATCGAGGGAGGCGGAGTTGTAATGAAGTTCAACAAACAAAAAGTCATTAAGTTCCTCCCTCTTGTAATGTTCGGGTACTTTGCAAATAAGATTTCACAGACCTATCAGGCGGCAAACGGTGGAGCGAATATCGGTGACAAGATTATGAATACCGTCAGCGACATCGGCGGTATGTTCAGTAATCCTCTGCCTAGCTTTAATCCGATTGACCTACTTGTCGGATTAGCTTGCGGCGGTTTGGTTATGCTTGTAATCTACGTCAAAGGCAAGAACGCAAAGAAATACCGAAAAGGCTGTGAATACGGCTCTGCCCGTTGGGGTACTGCCGAGGACATCAAGCCATATACGGCTGATAAGTTCGAGGATAACGTAATTCTGACGGAAACCGAACGGCTCACAATGGAAAGCAGACCAAAGGCAGGAGCGAAATTCTCCCGAAACAAAAACATTCTCGTTATCGGTGGTTCAGGTTCGGGTAAAACAAGGTTTTTCGTAAAACCGAATTTACTGCAAATGCACTCGTCCTATGTAGTAACTGACCCGAAAGGGACAGTCTTGCTTGAAGTCGGAAACGCTCTCAAAGAGGGTGGTTACAACATCAAGGTCGTAAACACAATCAATTTTGCAAAATCTATGCACTACAATCCGTTTGAGTATATCCATTCAGAGAAAGACATTCTGAAATTCGTCAATGCCCTTATTGCAAACACCAAAGGCGAAGGCAGTCAGGGCGGCGAGGATTTCTGGGTAAAGGCTGAAAGACTGTACTATTCGGCACTTATAGGCTATATCTGGTACGAAGCGGCGGACGATGAGAAAAATATGATTACGCTCATAGATATGATAAATATGAGTGAAGCAAAGGAGGATGACGAGGACTTCAAAAACCCCGTAGATGAGCTTTTTGAGGAGCTTGAACAGAAAAATCACGACCACTTTGCAGTCAGGCAATATAAGAAATATAAGCTTGCGGCGGGTAAAACCGCAAAATCAATCCTTATTTCTTGCGGTGCAAGACTAGCACCTTTTGACATCAAGGAACTTCGTGACATTATGGAGTACGACGAGCTTGAGCTTGATACGTTAGGCGATAAAAAGACGGCACTTTTTGTCATTATCTCGGACACCGATGATACTTTTAATTTTATCGTAGCGATTATGTATACTCAGCTTTTCAACCTCCTGTGCGACAAAGCCGACGACAAATACGGTGGCAGATTACCCGTTCACGTTCGCTTTATCCTTGATGAATTTGCAAACATTGGCTCTATTCCTAAGTTCGACAAGCTTATTGCCACTATCAGAAGCCGTGAAATATCGGCTTCAATTATCTTACAGGCACAGAGTCAGTTAAAGGCACTCTACAAGGACAATGCGGACACTATCATCTGAAACTGCGACACAATGCTGTTCCTCGGTGGTAAGGAAAAAGGAACGCTCAAAGAGCTTTCCGAAATTCTCGGAAAAGAAACAATTGACCTGTATAACACAGGCGAAAGCAGAGGTAAAGAAACTTCCCACTCTCTGAATTATCAGAAAGTTGGCAAGGAATTGATGTCAATGGACGAAATCAGCGTTATGGACGGCAGTAAGTGTATTTTGCAGCTCAGAGGTGTCAGACCTTTTCTGTCAAACAAATATGATTTATTGAAGCATCCGAAATACAGCCTTACGTCCGATGCAGATGAACACAACTCATTCGACATTGAACGCTTTATCTCTCACAAGCTGAAAGTCAAACCAACCGATACCGTTGAGGTTTATGACTGTACGCCTGAAATAATAACCGAACAAGCAGAAAAAGCTACTGAAAACGAAATTCAGTAGCTTTTTTTCTGCCCATTTTTGAAAGGAAAAACAATATGGAATTCTTTAATTCAGCAATCGGCACTCTCCAGACACTCGTTATCGCCCTCGGTGCAGGTCTTGGTGTATGGGGCGTAATAAATCTTCTCGAAGGCTACGGCAACGATAACCCCGGTGCTAAGTCACAGGGTATGAAACAGCTTATGGCTGGCGGCGGTGTCGCTCTTATCGGCGCAACTCTCGTTCCTCTGCTCTCAGGTCTTTTCGGTTAAGCAAAACGCCCGCAAAATGCAGAAAGTCTGTCCTACGGGGCAGATTTCTCTGTTTTACCTATAAATTAAGAAAGGCGGTATCGAATGGATTGGCTCTGGGAACAGATTACCACAGCGATACACGATTTCTTGGCTGACGTATGCGGCGGTATTTCTATCAGCATTTTTGATGATGTCAACGCAAGCGTAGGCACGATTGCAACTGAGGTCGGCAAAACGCCGTCAACTTGGGACAGTAGCGTGTTTACAATGATAAAGAACCTGTCAAACAACGTAATACTGCCGATTGCGGCACTCATTATCACTTACGCCGTGAATACACGGATATGCTGAAAAATCAGCTTGCCAAAGGAAACAACGGTCTTGTTAAGACAAAGTATATCACATTCGGAATTGA
>Ga0116172_10002426_pt1 | contig 16212 bp, 20 predicted proteins | sample AD_UKC083_MetaG_FD_89799 | JGI IMG/M metagenome (GOLD analysis project Ga0116172, IMG submission 89799) | Active sludge microbial communities of municipal wastewater-treating anaerobic digesters from USA - AD_UKC083_MetaG | ecosystem: Engineered > Bioreactor > Anaerobic > Digestate | place: USA...
ATAGCAGATGGCGTAAAATACTTGATTATTTCTCAGGTGCAATTCATATTGGTATGACCGCAACTCCTAAAGAAGAAGGAGATGTTCATAATAGCGACTATTTTGGAGAAGCAATCTATACCTATTCATTAAAGGAAGGTATAGATGATGGCTTTTTAGCACCGTATAGAGTTCTCAGAATTGGTATTGACAAGGATTTAGAAGGCTATGAACCCGAGTATGGGAAAATAGATGTATATGGTCAAGAAATTGAATCTAGGGTTTATACCTCAAAAGATTTTGACCGCAAAATTATTATCGATGAAAGAACAAAAATAGTAGCTAAAAGAGTTACAGAATATCTCAAACAAACAGATAGATACAATAAAACTATTGTTTTTTGTGTTGATGAAGATCATGCTGGTCGTATGCGTCAAGCACTAGTTAATGAAAATTCAGATTTATGTGCAATTGATAATAGATATGTAATGCGTATTACTGGACAAGACGATGATGGGAAAAAGCAGCTTGAAAATTTCATAGATAATAATTCTAAGTATCCAACAATTGTTACAACCGCAGAATTACTTTCTACAGGGGTTGATTGCAAGATGTGCAAAGTGATAGCTCTTGATTGTGTAATTGGCTCAATGACAAAATTTAAACAAATTATAGGTCGAGGAACTCGTTTAGTTTGGGACAGAGATAAGCGTTATTTTACTATTCTTGACTTTAGAAAAGCAACAATGAAGTTTTCAGATCCAGAATTTGATGGACCAGCTTCATCTGTTTATGATGTAGAAGAAAGCAAACCGCTTCCAACAGAACCTGATGATATTGATACAGACACTAATGATGATAATGATGAAGAAATTAAAAGAAAATATCGTGTATCTGATGTTGATGCTAAGATTATTAGTGAAGTTGAGCTATTATATAGTGAGGATGGTAAGCTCATAGTTAATCATAAAGATGCTTTTAAAAAAATCATTGTAGAAAAGTACCCGACAGAAACTGACTTTCACGATGCATGGGTCAATTTTAGTAAAATAGAAATCAATAATTATTTTGAAGAACGAGGGATTGATTTTTCAAAATTTTTTGAAACAGTCGGAAAAGATGTAGATATTTACGACATTATATGTATGGTAGCTTATGGAACAGATGCAAAATTAAAAATTGAACGTACTGAAATAGCCAAACAATCAACTGCTTATGAATCACTATCTACAATTGTAAAAAAGATTGTCGATGAGTTGCTTTTAGTGTATATTAATGGCGATATATTTGCTATTGAACGAAAAGATGTTTTAAAATTACCAAACTTTAATCAATTCGGAGGCTTGACAAAATCAGTACGATTGTTAGGTGGAAAAGTCAAGTGTCAAGAAATAGTATCTAATATAATTAAAGAGCTTTATTCTCGGGAGGAAATGTAAATGTCATTTGAAACACTTATAAAGAGATTAGAAAATATTATGAGAGGAGATGACCTCTCGGGGAAAGTACAGTATCTACGCCAAATAGTCTGGATGATTTTTCTTAAAATATACGATGCTAAGGAAGAGGAGTGGGAATATACCGAGTATTATTCATCAATTATACCTAATAATCTTAAATGGAGAAATTGGGCAGAAGACCATCAAGATGGCACTGCACTTACAGGTGATGATTTAATTTGCTTTGTCAATAATGTTCTTTTTAGAACACTAAAGGAACTTCCTATTGATGAAAATACCCCTAAAAAGCAACGCATAGTAAAATACATATTTGAAGATGCTGCAAACTATATGAAAGACGGTACAAAACTCCGTCAGATGATTAACGCTTTTAACGAAGTAGATTTCACTGATTACACTGAGGCTCACGAATTTGGAGATATGTACGAGGGAATGCTCAAAGATTTACAAGACAGTAAACGTGATGGCGGTGAGTTTTACACTCCGAGAGCATTAACAGATTTTATTGTTGAAATAGTAAATCCAGATTTAGGACAAAGCATTGGCGAGAAAGCAGTAGCGTGATTGATACAAGATAACCATTGGGTGCAAGTGTGAAAATCCCATAGAATAAGGCTTTTTGAGAACGACCCATGAGAGAGGGTCTTATTTTTTTGCCCGGAAACAGAAAAATGGCAGCATCGGTAGCATTGAAAACAGGCGGATTTTGCATACGGTATTAACGATAGCAAAGAGCTATCGTTGCAAGGTTTAATGTTGTAACGATTGTAATTTGTGTAGACCTACCAGTCTTTGCACATACCCCTTGACTTTTCTGCCTTTCAGAGTGATGTATGTTACAAACTCGGAATAGGAGGTCTTTTCAATGCTTGAAAATGAAGTTGATTACCGTTTGGCAAAGATGCTGCTTGGCTGTCTTTACCACGATGGCTTACTTACAGAAAAACAAATGCAGAAGGTCTGGGATAAATTACTGGAATACTACCACCCGCCGTTTCAGTCGGTTGAGGTCAGAAAAGAAATCGGAGATGGGGTGACGGTCGGTGAGCGATAAAATTGTCAAGAAGGTGGAGAACCTGCCACAGCTTACGGCTGTTAAAAGAACGGATAAACTCATCCAGCGAGTTGCTGCCTATGCTCGTGTTTCTACGGGCAAGGAAGAACAGCAGACCAGTATTGTGGCACAGAAGGAATATTACACAGATTACATCAAGAGCCATGCCAAGCGTGGCGGTGGTCGTGTATCCGGCAAGCCGCACATTGCTCCTGCAGAAGAAAACGGTGTGCAGTTGTTAGAACATTTGATCGTGGAGGCGTTGTCATGACTTACGAACAAATCAATGAGATGATGCAGGAGATGGGGCTGCCTTTCGCCTACCATCATTTTGCCGAAGGCGAAAGTCCTGAACCGCCTTTTCTGCTGTTTTTATCCCCCGGAGAAAATACATTTTCGGCGGATAACTCCATGTATTTCAGCTTTAAAATGCTGGATATTGAACTCTATACAGATGTGAAGAATCCTGAACTGGAAAAGCAAGTTGAACAGGTTCTGAAACGTCATAAAATCTATTACACAAAATCGGAAGTATGGATAGAGTCCGAAAAACTCTATGAAGTACTGTATGAAACGGAGGTATAACCAATGGCGAACAAGAAAAACAAGGTTAAATTCGGTTTGCAGAATGTCTACTGGGCAAAAATCAATGAATGGGGTGAAGATCCTGACGGCAACAAAACTGTCCCTGCATACGGTCCGTCAAAACATCTCCCCGGTGCTGTATCGCTTTCTATTGAAGCAAACGGCGAGGCAGAAAATTTTTATGCGGACAATGGCGTTTATTATGTCATCAACAACAATGCAGGATATACAGGTGACCTTGAAATTGCTCTTATTACGACAGAATTTGCAACTGAGATCTTAGGCGAAATTTTGGATAGCAACGGCGTTCTGGTGGAAAAGAATGATACGGAACTTGCTCAGTTTGCACTGATGTTTGAGTTCTTAGGCGATAAGCATCATATTCGACACGTGATGTATTGCTGTTCTGCTTCTCGACCTGCAACGGAATCTGCAACAACAGAGGAAAGCACGGAAGTCAAGACGGAAAAGCTGTCGCTGAAGGCTACCCCTTTGCCGACAGGTCTTGTGAAATCCAAGACAACAGAAAGTACTACAGAAGCGGTTTACAACAACTGGTTCAAGATGCCGTATAACCCTGATACGGTCGTGAAATCTTCCGCCAAAACATCTTAAGGAGGTAAAGCATGGCTATTAAAAAGAATATTACAATCGATGGTATTGAAGTTCCTTTCAAGGCAAGTGCGGCAGTTCCACGTTTGTATCGTCTGAAATTCAGACGTGATATTTATAAGGACTTTGCATCACTGAAAACTGAAGTCACTGAGGGCGATGAAAACAAAAGCGAAATCGGAATTGAAAGTCTTGAAGTCTTTGAAAATATCGCATATATCATGGCAAAACACGCTGATTCCAATGTTCCCGACAACCCTGATGATTTTTTGGAACAGTTCAACACATTCAGCATTTATGAAATTCTTCCTCAGCTTATTGAATTGTGGGGACTGAACACAGCAACGCAAGTAGAATCTAAAAAAAACATCGCCAGACTGACCGCCCGATGACAACCCCTCTTTTTCTCCTGAGATGCAAACAGCTCGGTCTTTCTATGACCGAGCTGGATTTGCTTACGATTGGATTAATAAACGACATGTTCACGGAACGTGAGAATGATGAATATTCAGGGTGGAATGAGGTCGCTGGACAGGCGGATTTTGATGCGTTTTGAATCAACAAATGTGTGCTTGTAACCAAGCTAATAACTGTTCAGAAGATATTTCTCCGGCAGCTACACCAAGAATCAACCGTGTTAATTCTTCACCTTCATAATCAACATCAATTCCATTTAACATTAGAAAAATAAGCATTACATGAGTTCCGATTCTCTTGTTTCCATCAACAAATGCGTGATTTTTAATTAAACTGTATCCTAACTGTGCTGCCTTATCCATTATTGTAGGATACTATTCTATTCCTGCAAATGTTTGAAACGGAGCATTCAAAGCCGATTCCAGTAAACCTTCATCACGTATTTCAGGTGAACCTCCTGACTGAGCAATGACATCTCTATGAAGCAGTATAACTTGTTGTTTTGTCAGACGAATCATTTCGCAAGCTCCTTATATACAGCAGCATTTCGTTTTAATAACTTTTTGGAAATTTCAAGAACATCTTCATCAGATGCAGTTTCATCTGTTTCGGTATCATCAAATACCCGTATTTCATAGCGTGGCTTATTGTTCTTAAAGATGATTGCTGTTCCATATTGGTCAACCGTTCTGGCAACCATAGAAAAATTCTGGTTTGCTTCGGTCATAGAAAAAATTGTGTTTGTGTCAATGTTCATACGAACACCCCCTTTTTATTTATTATATCATAAAGTTAGGATAAATTCAACCTATTTTTCAAAAAAAGTGAGGTGAAACCACAGTGGCAAACAGAATCAAGGGCATCACCGTTGAGATCGGCGGTGATACGACCAAGCTGTCCAAAGCATTAGAGGGTGTAAACAAGAATATTAAAAACACCCAATCACAGCTAAAAGACGTAGAGAAACTCCTGAAACTTGACCCCAAGAACACAGAACTGCTCTCACAGAAACAAAAACTTCTCGCTGACAGCATTTCTGCTACAAAGGATAAACTTGCAACGCTGAAAGCAGCGGCTGAACAAGCAAATACTGCTCTTGCAAATGGCGACATCTCACAACAGCAGTATGATGCCTTACAGCGTGAAATTGTCGAAACAGAAAATGAACTGAAAAGACTTGAAGCAGAAGCCAAAAATGCAAATTCTGAACTTGCTAAAATCGGTGAGGCAGGACAAGTCCTCCGAAATGCAGGCGATAAAATTTCAGGTGCAGGTGAAAAACTTCTTCCTGTTACCGCAGGTGTGACGGCTCTTGGAACTGCTGCTGTGAAAACCGCCTCTGACTTTGATTCTGCAATGTCAAAGGTTGCTGCTGTATCAGGTGCAACGGGTGATGATTTGCAGGCTTTGCGTGACAAAGCAAGAGAAATGGGTGCAAAAACAAAGTTTTCAGCGTCAGAAGCTGCCGAAGCTATGAACTATATGGCAATGGCAGGCTGGAAAACAAATGATATGCTGTCAGGTATTGACGGCATCATGAATCTTGCAGCAGCCAGTGGTGAAGACTTAGCGACAACATCAGATATTGTAACAGATGCACTTACAGCATTTGGTCTGACAGCACAGGATAGCGGTCATTTTGCTGATGTGCTTGCTGCTGCAAGTTCTAACGCAAATACAAATGTATCTATGCTTGGCGAGTCGTTCAAATACTGTGCTCCGATTGCGGGTGCTTTAGGTTTTTCTTGCGAAGATACAGCCGAAGCACTTGGCTTAATGGCAAACGCCGGTATCAAGTCTACACAGTCCGGCACTTCCATGCGTTCCATTATGACTGCACTTTCAGGTGAAGTCAAATTCTGCTCTGAATCCTTTGGAGAAATGGAAATCGCAACCACCAATTCAGACGGTTCTATGCGTAGCCTTTCTGATATTTTAGCGGATTGCAGAGTAGCATTTGACCAGATGTCCGAATCCGAAAAAGCAAGTACCGCACAATCCCCTTGTTGGCAAAAATGCAATGTCAGGTTTTCTTGCTTTGATGAATGCTGCTCCTGCGGATATTGAAAAGCTGTCAGGAGCAATTGCAAACTGTGACGGCACATCTTTACAAATGGCAGAAACCATGCAGGATAATCTTGCAGGACAGCTTACCATTTTGAAGTCACAGCTTGAAGAACTGGCTATCTCTTTTGGCGAAATTCTGATGCCTGTTATCCGTGACATCATCACCAAAATACAGGGATTTGTGGACAAACTGAATGCCCTTGACCCTGCAACAAAACAGACCATTATCAAAATTGGATTGATGGCTGCGGCTTTAGGTCCGCTTTTGATTGTGGTGGGTAAAACGCTTTCTTCTATCGGAAGTATGATGACATTCATTTCAAAAATTCCGACAATGATTGCGGGTGCTAAGACTGCATTTTCAACGCTTGGTGCTGCAATTGGCGGTATTTCTGCACCCGTGGTGGCTGTCGTTGCAGTTATAGCTGTACTTATTGCAGCATTTGTAAATCTATGGAACACCAATGAGGACTTCAAAAACAGCATTCTTTCCATCTGGGAACAGATAAAGTCTACCTTTGAACGTCTGACATCAGGCATTGTTGACCGAATCAACGCTCTCGGATTTGATTTTGAGAGTTTTGGTGAACTGCTGAAAGCGATGTGGAATGGATTATGCAGTGTGCTTGCTCCTGTGTTTGAGGGCGTATTTCAGCATATTTCGGATATTTTCACCTTTGTGACGGATACCATTCTGAGCGTGCTTGATGTATTTATCGGTTTGTTTTCAGGAAACTGGGAACAGTGCTGGAGAGGTATCAAGGGCATTTTTACAGGTATCTGGGATTTTGTAGTCAACCAGTTCAGCAATATAATGAACACGCTGAGAGGTGTAGCAGATGTATTTCTCGGTTGGTTCGGAACATCATGGAATGAAGTGTGGACATCAATTAAGGACTTCTTTGTTGGAATATGGGACAGCATCTGTTCCGCTTTTCAAGCTGTTGCTGACTTTTTCACAAACATCTGGAATGCAATATCAGCGTTCTTTACAACGATAGCGACTGCGATCTATACCACAGCAGTCACGATTTTTACTTCAGTATATGATTTCTTCGCAGGAATCCTGACCAGTATTCACGACTTTTTTGCCAACATTTTCAATGCAATATGGACGGTTATTTCAACTGTCTGCACCACTATTTACGACACGATTTCAAGTATCTGGAATGCGATTTACAGCTTCATTTCTCCGCTTTTAGAGGCGTTCCAATATCTGTTTGAAACCATTTTTCAGGCAATCCATATCATTATCAGCAATGTAATGGATTGGATCTTGGAAAAGATACAGACTATATGGAATGCAATTATTGCATTTCTCACGCCTCTGCTTGATGGAATTAAAATGTTTTTTGAAACAATATGGAATGCTATTTATACAGCAATTTCAACGACATTAAGCACCATTTCAAGCGTGATTTCTACCGTCTGGACTGCAATTTCAGGTTTCATTTCCAGTGCAATGAACACGATTCATTCTATTATTTCGAGTGTGTGGAACACCATCAGCGGTGCTGTTTCAAGCGTGGTAAACGCTATCCGAAATACTGTATCTTCCGTCTGGAACAGCATTTCTTCCACAATTTCATCGGTGATGAATACAATTCATTCGACTGTGACAAACATCTGGAACAATGTGAAATCTTCTGTTGCAAGTGTCATCAGCGGCATTTACTCCACGATTAAAGGCGGATTTGACAATGCGGTGAACTATGTCAAAGGGCTTGCATCAGATGCGTGGAACTGGGGACGGGATATTGTTTCCAACATCATTGATGGCTTGAGAAGTATGATCGGCAGTCTTGCTGACAGCGTATCAAATATTGCCGATACGATCCGCAGTTATCTGCATTTTTCTGTCCCTGACGTAGGACCGCTGACAGATTTTGAAAGCTGGATGCCGGACTTCATGAACGGCTTGGCAGACGGCATCAATAAAAGCAAAAAGGTCGTAGCAAAGGCGGTTTCGGGCGTTGCGGATACCATGAAACTTTCGCTCAATTCCGAGCAAAACTACAACCTTGACGGCATGACGGGGGCAATGATGAACGGCACTTCTGAAAATTCGGTGGTCAACAATTACTATCAAAACGACAACAGCCGCACAGTGAATCAGACCAACAATAGCCCGAAATCACTGTCACGGCTGGAGATTTATAGACTTACGAAGAATGCGGTGAAACAGTAATGGGGCGGAGTTTCTGCCCTGCAAACTGGAAGTTTCTTAAGAACTATAACGTGTAATTTATATACCAAACATACTTGCTAATATTAACAAAATCACTATTAAAACAATACACACTATAGTCAATACTAAGTTTCTGTGTTTCTTAACCCATGGAAATTTCTTTCCAAGAAAATAAAGTGGAACACTCAATACAACTTCTATAAGCATAATATACAGTATTCCTTGCATACCACCCAAGAAATTGTCGAAGGTCCATTCTTTTCCTATCATACACTTGATGCATCCCGCAAGCAAAAATATAAGGAATAGCTTTGGAATACACTTAGTAACAGAATCATAAGGCTTTCCGTCTTCGTCAGTAAACGAGAAATAACTATAAATAACGCCTTTCTCTAAAGCTACAATGTCCTTAGCAATATCCATAAATGAATTGCCTTGTTTTTCCTCTTCTTCGATGATATCCCAATAGTCGTTTGAATCTAGTGACACAATATCCACGTTGTCTTCCTTCATTTTCTCACTGATTTTGATTGCACCTTTTAGTTGCTCCAGTTCTTTGTATAGACTTAGAATATTATCATCTAGAGCCTTATCCATTGATTTTGCCCCATCAAAAATATCATTTATGACTTCCACTGGCATACCAATTTTTCGAAGTATAATGATTTTTTTCAATTTTTTTACATCCTCATCCGAATAGTCCCGATAACCATTTTCAGTTCTGCACGGAGCCAGGAGCCCCTCTTTTTCATAGAATCTCACAGTTGCTCTTGGAATCCCCAAAACTTTTTCAATTTCTTTAATTGTCATTAAAACTTCCTCCTTGCATTTGCTTAATTGAATAACCGTAAACTATAAACAAGGTTTACAGTCAATACTTTTTTATAAAATAATGCGTAAAATTCCGATTTATAGGGCTGTCACGCCCTACAGCATATACCCAATTATATCACATTCCAGTCACCTTCTACAGCCTGTCTTGTCAAATAGCCTTCCTGAACCAGACGTTCAACATTTACCGATACCAGATTTGCTTTGATATGGCGTATCTCTACAATATCTCTTGCATTTTTGTATTTCGGATTATTTCCAAGAAACATCAGAATATCAAATGCAGTTTGCGACAAACCCAGTTCTTTACAAAGTGGCTTACACACTTTACTGTATGCAAGTGAAATTTTTCTGGGGATTTCAATACTGAAGTTCATATGTCCTCCTGTTCTTTTTTGAATAGTTCAATTTTGAAGTATTATATCATATTATCATCTTTTTGTCAATGAAAAGCAGGTGAAATTTTGTTCTACACTTTAATTCTTGAAAACGAAGCAGGTCAAAAAATCGGCCTGTCCAAAACTGCAAACCGATATATGTTCTCCAAAATCAAAGGACTTGATCCGCCAACAGGAACAATCAGCACTTCAAATTATGCAGGAATGAACGGCAGCTATCTGAATAACGCATTCATCGAAAAGCGGAACATCGTCATTACCTTTCAGATGCGTGGCTTTGATGTGGAACTTCGCAGGCATGAACTATATCGTGTGGTCAAGCCGTCACGCTACATCAAGATATACTACTCCACAAAAAATATTTCTGTGTATGCTGAGGGTATTGTGGAAACCTGCGAGGTGGAGAATTTTGAAAAGCTGACCAATGGGCAGATTTCCATTCTCTGTCCCGATATTTACTGGTACTCCACTGAAACGCAGATTGCAGAATATTCCCATGTCAGAGGTGCATTTCATTTTGTCTGTCCTGACAATGATGAGCCTTTTCCGATTGGTGCATATAATACGCAGGATATGATGACCATCAATAACAGCGGTGATGAGGTCGGATTCACCCTTGAAATCAGCGGAGGACCTGCGAAAAATCCGACTATTTACAACGCTCTGACGGACGAATATATGCAGATTTCAGGCGATATTCAAAAGGGAGATGTTATCACCATAACTACAAAAACGGGCAACAAAACCGTTCTTCTGGAGCGTGAGGGCGTTGTGACCAACATCATCAACCGCCTTGTTTCCGGGTCAACCTGGCTGAATCTGAAAACGGGCGAAAACAAATTTTATGTGACGGCATCGGAGGGACTGAACCGCATCAAAGTTCGCCTGATACACCGAAATGCGTACTTAGGGGTGTGAAAATGCAGATTGAAATTTACAATATGACTGTCTTGAATGATAAACTGAATATTTCACTTGAGGCTGTCTGCGACAGTTTTTCTTCGCTTTTATGGGATATTGAATATTACAAATGCGGTGCTTTTGAAGTGTACATTGCTGCATCTCCCCGAAATATTGAAATTTTTCAGACTGGCAGAATTGTGGGACGTGATGATGACAGGGAACATTTCGGACTGATTGAATCCGTGGAACTTGAAACCGATGCAGAAGATGGAGATTATCTCATCATCAAGGGCAGATTTTTAATGTGCTTACTTGAACGCAGAATCATCTATCCCACATTAAATTTTACATCACAAACTTCCTACGGTGCAATCGTTCAGAAAGCTGTAGAAAACAACGCTTTAGCAAGCGGAAACAGGCTGATTCCGGGCTTGAAACTTGGAAAAATTCAAGGTGCTTGCTGGGATACTGAAACCAAATTGCAGGTCAGTTATGATAATTTGATGGAATGGGTGTACACCATTTGCAAAAAAATCGGCGGAACGGCAAACATTCGTCTGAGTAAGATTGCAGAGGAACAGTATGAGATGATTTTTGACCTGTTGCAGGGCGAAGACAGAAGCATATTGCAGAAGGAAAATCCGCATATTGTGTTCTCCGACAGCTACAACAATCTGCTGTCTTTCACCTACTTTACAGACACTTCCGTCAAGAGAAATTTTGCCTATGTTCTTGGAAAGGGCGAGGGTGAACAGCGTAAAAGAACCACTTGTTTTACAAATTCTGAACCTGCCCTGCTTGACAGATATGAGGTGTATGTTGATGCAAAAGACATCTCGGACGAAGAACAGGAAAATGGCGAAACAAAACCATTATCTGAGGAAGAATATTCGGAACTTCTAAAAGAGAAAGGCAAGCAGAATCTTGTACCCACAAAAACAAAATCAGAATCACAGATCGCAGTGCAGTCCACACAGTTTCAATACGGTGTGGACTATTTTGTTGGCGATTTTGTCACCGTAGAACATCATAGGTTTGGAATCAGACAGAATAAAATACAGCTTGTCGGAATGATCGAGAGCTTTGACCACAACGGCAGAAATTTAACACCGACATTTAAGGAGGCTTAACATGGCATTTTCATTCGGATTTTTCAATTCTAAAAATCTTGACAGAACATATACTGCTGAGAATTTCAACGACTATCTCGGCAGTATTATCTGTGACGGAATTCAGGACAACTTCGGGCAGTGTTTCAAACTGTCTGTAAACAAGTTGAAGCTGACGATAGGCAGCGGAAAGGCTTGGATTCAGGGGCATTATTTCATTTCGGATACGGCATACACCTATGATTTATCTCGCTATGTGGACGAATCCCTGCCGAGATATATGGCGGTTGGAATTTGTTGCAACACTTCTGAAAACGTCCGTAATGTCAGCTTTGAAATTCTCGCCGGAACACCTGCCACCAATCCTGCAATACCGAGATTTCAGAATACAGATTACAAGAAATATCTCACCCTTTGCATTATCAGACTTGATGCAGGCACATTAGAACTCAGCATTACAGATTACAGAGAAAACAATAATTTCTGCGGATATGTCCGCTGTATTCTTGGCAAATGCAAGGTTACAGATATGCTTTCACAACTTGCAGAAATTCAGACGCAGATAAAAGATTACAACATCACAGTCGGTCAGCTGACAACAAAGATAAACGAGTTAACGCTGAAAATTGATGAGATGACAGGCGATGTGGTTTCTATCGGAAAATGCGGTCAAAGCGTGGATTTTGTACTTTATTCGGACGGCAGACTGCTCCTCAAAGGCACAGGGGCAACATTCGATTATTCTACCGACAGCAATCCGTCACCGTTTCAGAATAATTCCAATATCAAGTCAGTTATTGTTTCAGAGGGCGTGACAGGCATTGGTGAACGACTTTTTCAGTATTGTGATAACTTAAAAACAGTATCACTTCCGACAACGCTTACAGCAATCAAAAAGGCTGCATTTCTGCCGCATATTGATGGATATATTTATCATCAGAGTCTTAATGGCTTAACGGAACTGAAGATTCCGGAACGTGTCACGGAACTTGGCGTAAACGCATTTGCAGGAACGGCAATCAAGTCCGTAACCGTTCCGTCCTCTGTGGTAACCGTAGGTGCAATGGCATTCAGTGAGTGTCAGTATCTTGAAACGGTGAGATATGGCGGCAAAGTCATTAGTGACAGAATGTTTGTACGATGCACAAAACTAAAAAACCTTACGCTTACCCGAAACGTCAAGGAAATTGTGGGCGGCTGTTTCAATTACTGTGAATCTTTGACCACAATCACTTATGAGGGTTCTCTTGCTGATTGGAACGCTGTGAAGAAAAATACAAACTGGGACAGCCATGCAGTTGATATTGAATCTCCGCTTTCAAAAATCCAGTGCCTTGATGGATACATGGAATATGTCACAAGCACGAAAACATGGAAAGAGGTGAAGGAATGATGCTGAAATTTCTTGTAAAGGGACAGAAAATTGAGATTCTGGAACGTGAAGTGATTGCCTCCGACCAGATTGCATTTGTAACACTGAAATTTGTATTTGACGGTGACTGGAAGAAGTTTCACAAGGTGGTGCAGTTTACCCAATGTGATGAAACATACAACCGTGTGCTCTGCACTGACGGACTGTCCTGTTTGCTGCCTGCGGAGCTTCATGCAGGTGCGGTAAAGCTATCCGTATTCGGATATGACGCTGACAATACATCCGGACTGCGTGCCACAACAGTTCCGGTGACACTACATATTCGTGCATCCGGATTTGTGGGAGAGGATGCCGATTCTCCCATTCCGCCGACGCCTGATTTGTATACACAGCTTTTACAGAAAATCGGTGAAGTGCAGCATGGGAAAGATGGTGCAGACGGCAAGGATGGAAAAGACGGCTTATCTGCATATGAACTTGCTGTGGAGAATGGTTTTACAGGGACACTTGCAGAGTGGCTTGCTTCTCTCAAAGGGAAAGACGGCGAAAATGGCGTGGATGGGAAAAACGGTGTGAACCACGAAGCCATTATCGAGCCAAGCGTTTATGATTTGGTGCAGGTGGAACTTGCCAAACGCTCCAAGAAAAACGAAGCAAGGTACAGCGGAGTCAGCATCTTCTCAAACAAGATAAAATGTGCCGAGTGCGGCAGTTGGTACGGATCCAAGGTCTGGCATTCCAATGACAAGTACCGCAGGGTCATTTATCGCTGCAACCATAAATTCGATGGGAATAGAAAATGCGAAACTCCTCATGTTACGGAAGAAGAAATCATCGCTGCTTTTATCAAGGCAATGAATATCCTCATTACCGAGAGAGACGAAATCATAGAAAACATTCAGCTGATACGGCAGACGGTCTGCAATGTCACTACTTTGGAGCAGGAACAGGACAAACTTCGCAGCGAGATGGAAATTGTTGTGGAACTGACCCAAAGCTGTGTGGCGGAGAATGCGAGAACCGCACAGAACCAGGAGGATTATCAGAAACGCTATGATGGTTTGGTGGAACGATACGAAAAGGTTAAATCAAGGTATGATGCCATTGTCCGTGTCGGAAAACAACCAGTTTTTACGACCAATGACAAAAGGATTCGTTTTTTTAAGCCTTGTTGTGTAAATTTCATTTTGAGGCATACCTTCAAAACCATTTTCAATTGAAAAAAACTGTTCAATAAGCTCAAATGCCTGAGCTGCTTTTGAGCTTTTCAATTCCTTTGGGCAGACACTCTACCCATTTTTGCCTTGCGTGAGCCCAACAACCGATATGCGTTGCCTTGTCTTAACTGTTTTTAAAACTAAGCAATTACAAAAAAATGACCGCCTATAAGAATTATTTCTTATAGGCGGTCACTATTTTATATCATCTTAAAATACGTCAACGCATCCATAATAGCCTCTTCCTTATCCTTCGGACATTTAGGCTGCTTAGTGTCCTCAGTTTTAGCCTTGTTGTAATTCTCACGCTCAATAATTCCACATTTCTCTTTTACCTGCGCGATATACAGAGAAGATACCGACAAACCAGAGTGTTCCTTCACATAAGCTTTAATCTCATCATAGGTTGCCTTGCTCTCTGAAGCAGTCAAATCAAGCTCATCAGTATTCAATTCTATGTCGATATGTTGTTTCGAGTGAAGTTTGGACAATAGAACTACCGTCTCAACGGTCATTCCGAAATCGCACTGTATGTGGACACCTTTGATGAAGTCGATGCAGCTTTTCGTGATGTTGTCAGCAAGGGTGCAACGCCTGTTTTAGAGCCGACCACGGAACCGTGGGGACAGCGTACTTGCTATATTGCTGACCCAGAGGGAAATCTCATTGAGATAGGGTCGTTCGGCAGAACGTTTGAGCGATAGGACTTTATCATGTCGCTTACATAAAGCAGAACGGTGTTGTATCATTAGCCCGTAGTCTATTGGAACACCTGCAAACCGTTCCGTACAAGCCCATTTCATCATTATGGCGCGCGCCACAATGACAGCATACCCTTTTGGAACTGAATAACTCACCAAGACCTGAGATTTGCTCACACAAGCATTTCTCAGGGCTTTGCTTTTCAGACGGTTAGTTTTTCGCTCCGCAGGCTCGGACGGCTCTGAGGGGCGTTTCCGTTCGTCTGAGAGTGCTGTCAAGCAGAGGTCGGCTCTGCTATTCCGTGTTCCGCTTCATACTCTCTGACACGGCGATAGAAGGTATTAGCCGACAATCCCATTCTCCGCATAAAGTCCCTGCCTGTGATGTTCTTCGACTTCCATTCCCCATAGAGCTGCCCGAATCTCGTCCAGTCGGTGGGAATAGGCTTTCGCCCGGTGTACTTGCCCTGTACCTTAGCGATCTCGATGCCCTCACGCTGTCGCTGTTTGAGCTGCTCACGCTCCAACTGAGAGAGGGCTGCGAACACGGTCAACATGAATTTCCCCGCAGGCGTGTCGGTGTCGATGTTTTCTTTGTGGCTGATGAGCGTTACCCCTTTATTGGTAAGGGTGTCGATGATGTTTAGCAAGTCCTTTGTGGAGCTTCCTAAACGGCTGATGCTCTCCACATAGAGCGTATCGCCCTCACGCACATAGTCCAGCATAGCTTTAAGCTGAGGACGTTCTTTATTCGCTCCCGAAATCTTCTCGGAGAAGATGCGGTCTACCTGATAGTCGCACATGATCTCCTGCTGTCTTGCTGTCTCCTGATGTTCCGTGGAAACACGGATATAACCTATTTTGCTCATAGCTGTTGTTTCCTTTCTGATGTAAAAATATTTTTCTTTCTGTTGATATGTGATTGACTTATTGGCGGTGATGATGTATAATTACTGATAGTGGTGGGCAGAAACCCAATTTGCCTGCTAAAATAAAATTCATCTGAGGTAGTATCTTATGAGAAACGTTTTTGATACATTCCACCATATATTTTCAACGGTTAATGTAACTCATGTCGTATGGTGTGCGGCTGTATTGCTCACTATGCTGATCCTTGCGGTACTTCATCACATATGGAAGGACGACTTAAAGAAGCTGCGATTATGGCGGCTGCTTTGTCTTGTGCCGCTGCTGATCTGCTGTGTTCATGCTTTCATATATGTTGTCGGCGCACCGATAGTATTTCTCGGCGGGTTCTTTGTGATGTATATCATCGCAGTGCTTGCCCTGATACCCATGCTGTTTGCAAAACGAAAGAC
>Ga0116172_10002434_pt1 | contig 16145 bp, 19 predicted proteins | sample AD_UKC083_MetaG_FD_89799 | JGI IMG/M metagenome (GOLD analysis project Ga0116172, IMG submission 89799) | Active sludge microbial communities of municipal wastewater-treating anaerobic digesters from USA - AD_UKC083_MetaG | ecosystem: Engineered > Bioreactor > Anaerobic > Digestate | place: USA...
AACATGGGCAACTATGCCCACGGCAACCAGCCGGTTCAGCATATGATCTACCTCTACAACTACACGCCTGAGCCATGGAAGGCACAGATGAGGGTACGCGAGGTTATGGATAAGCTTTATAACTACACCCCTGACGGTTACTGCGGAGATGAAGATAACGGGCAGACCTCGGCCTGGTATGTTTTCAGCGCACTGGGTTTCTACCCGGTGACGCCCGGAACAGGCGAATATGTGCTTGGCTCGCCGCTGTTTACCAGGGCGACGGTCACCCTCTCTGACGGCAGGAAGCTGGTAATCAGTGCTCCGGAGAACAGCCACGATAATATATTCGTAAGAGATGTAACCTTTAATGGCAAAAAACTGAACCTCAATTTTGTGACCCATGAACAACTCACTGCAGGAGGCACCCTGGAGTTTGACATGAGCAGTGAACCTGACAGGGAGAGGGGTACGGCACCTTCAGCCAGACCATATTCAATGAGCACACATGGCATACAAAACTGATTTTTCATATTAATAATTATGGCTTCACTGAATTTAAGGGGTATTTTTCCGCCCCTTCCGACATCATTTGACAGCGACGAGAACCTGCTGCCGGAAAAGATCAGGTATAACATTGAAAGGCTTTCTCAGTATGACCTGGCCGGTTTTCTGATCCTTGGCTCAAACGGGGAGCAGGTGATGCTCTCCGAACCCGAAAAGATCAAAGCCATAGCAGCCGCCCGGGAGGCGCTTCCGGACGGCCGGATCCTCCTTGCAGGCACCGGATGCCAGAGCACCCGCGAGACCATTTCCTTAACCAGGGCAGCTGCAGCTGAAGGGGCTCATGCCGTGCTGGTTATCAACCCCTCGTATTACAGGGGAAACATGAATCATGATGAGTTGGTGAATCACTATTTTGATGTGGCAGATGCTTCACCTGTGCCTGTTCTTGTTTACAACATGCCCGCCAACACCGGGATTGACATGACTGCCGGAATGATCATCTCCGTGGCAGAGCACCCGAATATTGCGGGACTGAAGGAGTCGGGAGGAAATGTTGTAAAGATGGGAGAGGTGCTTGGCAGGGTTAAGCCCGGATTCCAGGTTCTTGCCGGCGGTGCAGGGTTCCTGTTACCGGCGCTGGCTACGGGCGCATCAGGCGGCATCCTGGCAAGCGCCAACATCGCCCCTGGTCACTGTCTGAGCATCTTCAACGCTTTCGCCGCAGGCGATATGACACTTGCAAGGGAACTGCAGCACAGCATCATCCCTCTCAATGCAGCTGTGACGGCACGCTGGGGCGTGCCGGCCCTGAAGGCTGCAATGGATCATCTCGGCCTCTATGGGGGCCATGTAAGGAGACCGTTGCTGCCGCTCAGGGAAGAAATACGGAAGCAATTGCTGCAACTTTTGGATGACAGGAATCTGAATCTGTTTGGTGAGAAGAAATAAGAGAAAATGAAAGGCAGAAAATTATTGATGATACCCGGCCCGACAGAGTTCGAACCGGAGGTGATGATGGCTGTCGGAGCGCCCACCACGAGTCATGTGGCGCCTGATTTTATTGAATCGTTCGGTCATGCACTTGAGATGATGAGGGAGGTTTGGCTTGCTCCTTCAGGGCAGCCTTTTATCATTGCAGGCAGCGGCACACTGGCGATGGATCTGGCCGGTGCAAACCTGGTGGAGCCGGGCGACAGGGCGCTAGTGATCTCCACCGGCTACTTCGGCGACAGGTACGCAGAGCTCCTGAAACGATACGGTGCAGAGGTGACAGCGCTGAAGGCCCCTGCGGGTGAAGTCGTCAGTGATGCAGCTGTGGAGACGGAGCTGAAACGTAAGCGGTATAAACTGATGACCTTCACTCACGTGGATACATCCACTGCTGTACGGGTTGATCCGGAGCCCCTGGGGCTGCTCGGAGAAAAGCATGGAGTAATAACGGTGCTTGACGGCGTCTGCTCTGTGGCAGGCGAGGTGATAAGACAAGATGAATGGAAGATTGATGTTGTATTTACCGCCTCGCAGAAGGCTGTAGGGGTGCCGCCCGGACTGGCTTTGCTGGTTGCTTCCCCGCGGGCAATGGAGGCATGGAAGGGAAGAAAAAGCCCGGTGGGAAGCTATTACAGCGACTGGACCCACTGGCTGCCGGTGATGAAGGCATACGAGGAACGGCGTCCGGCTTACTTCGGTACTCCGGCGGTGAACCTGGTGTCAGCCCTCGAGGTGAGCCTCAGGCTGATATTGAAGGAAGGGATGGAGGCCCGCTTCAGAAGGCACAGTGACCGGGGCACCGCCTTCCGCAAAGCGATGCGTGGCATGGGACTCACCATGATACCTGCCAGCGAGGAGGTCAGCGCAAACACCCTCTCAGCACCATTATACCCGGAAGGAGTGAAAGGAGCTGATTTCATGAAAGCTATCGGCGATTCGGACGTGATCGTGGCAGGAGGGCTGCTTCCCGGTATAAAGGATACATATTTCAGGGTCGGCCACATGGGAGCAGTCACCAACGGCGATATCCTGACAACGGTGGCTGCCATTGACGGTGCCCTTTCGGCCTGCGGCTACAGGAAATAGCGTAAATTTGTAACATTCATACACGTAATAATACCAATCAGCAACATGTCACTCACAGAAAAAATTGCAAAGGACCTGATGGCAGCCATGAAGGCTCAGGACAAGGGGATACTTGAAGCCCTGAGGGCGGCCAAGACCGCGTTTATCCTTGCCAGGTCAGAGAGAGGGCAGGATACCGTTCTCACCGAAGACGAGGAGGTAAAGATCATCCGTAAGCTGGTGAAGCAGAGGAAGGAATCGGCTGACATATATCGCGAGCAGAAGAGGCCTGACCTCTGTGAGAAGGAAGAGAACGAAGCCGCAGTGCTTGAAAGATATCTTCCCGCAGCAATGACAGAGCAGCAGTTGGAGATTGCCCTCCGGGAGATCATCAGCCGTGTGGGGGCGAAGGGCCCGTCAGACATGGGGCGTGTTATGGGTGCTGCCACCAAGGAACTGGCAGGAAAGGCTGAAGGCCGTGAGATTTCAGCAAAAGTGAAGCAACTGCTGGGATAAGGCGGCAGGGCCGGTCATGAGCCGGGGGCTGTATCCGCCTTCTTGTCATTCTCAAGCATTCGCAGGATGCGGCGGCGCTTTGCAATCAGGTCAGTCAGCTCGATAAGCATGTCGGTGTTGACCCTCCGGGCCATCGGAATGACATATTTCTCTGTCTGGTCAAGATAGTCCGAGATTTTCTGTTCCGACTGTATATCGCGGTGCAGGTCTGTAAGGTTGCTGATCCGGTCAGCGCACTTGAGCAGCATGGCATTCCGCGATCCGTATTCAAGGAGGCGCTGCAGGTACTGCTCTTTCGTCTCATCCTTCCTCTTGGTAACCTCCAGCACAAGCTGCACAACATCGGCACCATCACTGTCAATCCACCTTATCTCGTCAACCTGGGTCTCAGGAAGATCCTCAAGCAGATCATGCAGCAGGGAGGCCTTGAGCAAGATGCTGTCAGTGAAGAACTTGTAGTCAAGCAATATCCCGAGCGTCGAAAAACAATGCCTGAACTGGTTGCCGCCCACAGCCCTTTGCACGCTTATAAGAGCGGTGGCCTTAAGAATATAAGGCGCCAGCACAAGGTTCTTCAGTGTCTCAAGGGCAGTCATGGTAACAGGTTGCAAAACCATAAAATTAATGATTCCGGAGATTGCCACCGGTTATGATGTCATACTAATTATAAACAGCCTCTTAACAATATTAACACCTGTGAGGAATAGATTGTTAACGATGATGAGATGATATCGGTGAACATTATCCCCTATATTTGCATTTCTGTTGATGAAGGAGTGAAAGATGCCGGATAAACCATCCAGACCGTCAGGATCAGGATTGAAGCAGATGGCAAGGCTTTACAGGTTTCTGAAGCCTTACAGGGGCAGGTTTGCCCTTGGCCTCGTATTTCTTCTTCTATCCACGGCAGCCAGCCTTATGTTCCCCCGTCTGCTCGGCGAAATGGTTGACCAGGCCAACAGCGGAGGACTTACACGCGAGATAACACGCACAGGACTACTCCTCCTTGCAATACTGGTTGCCCAGTCGCTTTTTGCCTATACCCGCACACGGCTCTTTGTGGTGGTGACTGAAAAGACCCTGGCATCAATACGTCAGCATATTTATAACCACCTGATAAGACTTCCCATGTCTTTCTTTTCATCAAGGAGGGTGGGAGAGCTCAACAGCCGCATATCATCAGACATATCGCTGCTGCAGGACAGCCTTACCAATACCCTGGCAGATCTCCTTTCACAGCTGCTTGTGATCACCGGTGGTATTACCCTGATGATGATCAGCTCATTCAGGCTGACGATTTTCACACTGGCAATTGTGCCGGCTATCTCGCTGATGGCGTTTTACTCCGGGAGGGCCATCAGGCGCTATTCAAAGAAAGCACAGGCTTTCGTGGCAGAGTCAAACACCATAGTGGAGGAGACTTTGCAGGGGATACAGAACGTTAAGGCCTTCACCAATGAGTCATTTGAGAGCCGCCGGTATCGTGAGAAGACGGAGCAGGTGGCCAGGGCAGGCATTACCGGCGGAAAGTACCAGGCTGCCATCTCATTTATAGTTCTGGGGTTCTTTGTTTCCATGGCGGCTGTCATCTGGCAGGGTGCCACCATGATTGCAAAGGGTCAGATGGAAGCCGGACAGCTTTTCACCTTTGTAATCTATTCAGGATTCATTGGCGGCAATATCGCCGGGATGGCGGGAGTCTATGCAAGACTACAGAAAACCATAGGCGCTTCGGAGAACCTGCTGCAACTGCTTGATGAAAAGACTGAAGAAATAGATCCTTCATTTATTCCCGGTGAAGCCCACCTTCTGAATGGTGAGATAACCTTTGAGGGAGTAGGGTTCAGGTATCCGTCGCGCAATGAAGTGGTGGTCCTGAGAGATGTCAGCTTCGAGGTTGCTCCCGGCAGGCAGGTGGCACTGGTTGGGCCCAGCGGTGCCGGCAAATCTACGATAGCTTCACTTCTTCTGAGGCTTTATGACCCCACTGAGGGAAGGATTCTGTTTGACGGCCGCGACAGCACAGGCTTCCCCCTGACAGCCCTGCGGTCACAGATGGCAGTGGTGATGCAGGATGTGTTTCTCTTCGGAGGCACCATCAGGGAAAATATTGCCTATGGAAAACCGGGCGCTACTGAAGATGAGGTTATTGATGCTGCGAAACAGGCCAACGCGTGGGACTTCATCAGGACATTCCCCGGGCAACTTGAGACAGTGGTGGGAGAGAGAGGTGTGCAGCTCTCGGGCGGACAGAGGCAGAGGATTGCCATTGCACGTGCGGTGCTGAAGAACCCGCGGATACTGATACTTGACGAGGCCACCTCGTCACTCGATTCCGAATCAGAACGACAGGTGCAGGAGGCGCTTGAAAAGCTGATGAAGGGACGCACATCACTCGTAATAGCACACAGGCTCTCCACTGTACGCAACTCAGATCACATCATAGTGCTGAATGATGGAAGGATTGTTGAGCAGGGGACCCACACAGACCTGATCTCCAACGGAAACGGGCTTTACAAAACACTTACCGAGCTGCAGTTCAGCCTGTGAGTCACGCCTGTCTGGTGTGACAGCGGTGTTGCGCTGATTGCCTTCCGGGATGACAGATAACACTCAGTGGCTGTTCCTGCTTTTCAGGGATACAGAAGCCTGATTGTCCACCCCTCCCTGTCGCTGTTCCTTGTGTAGATCAGCCTGTCATGCAGGCGGTGTTCCCTTCCCTGCCAGAATTCCACATAATCAGGGTCAAGGCAGTATCCGCCCCAGTCGTCAGGCCTTGGTATGGGCCTGTCCCTGTATTTTTCCTCTGTCTCCGCAGCAGTTCTGTCAAGCAGTTCCCTGCTCTCCAGGTGCCTGCTCTGCTGTGATGCCACGGCGCTGATCTGGCTCTCGCGCGGTCGGCTGCGGAAGTAGGCATCTGATTCATCCGACGGCAACCTTGACACTCTTCCGCCTATCCGGATCTGCCTGTAGAGCTCATTCCAGAAGAAGGTCATTGCAGCATGGCTGTTGTTTCTCAGCTCATCCCCCTTGCGGCTCCCGTAGTTCGTGAAGAAGGTAAATCCCTTCGGGCTGAAGTCCCTTAGAAGCACGATCCTTCCTGACGGCCTTCCTGCAGCATCTGCCGTGGCGAGGTGTACGGCATTGGGATCCATTACCTTATACGAGATGGCATCTTCCATCCATCGCCCGAACTGGACCACCGGGTCATGTGAGAAATCGGCGAGGTTTAAACCCTCACCATGATACTCATTTCTGAGAAGAGTCGTCATTCTGCGGATTGAATTCATAAGATCAGAAGATTTTATTACTGAAAAGAAACACCTGTCTGTTGATTATGTTTATTTTGCATTGTCGGTTACATTGGATTGAAAATACTACATTTGTTTTAGAAAAACATAAACGTATGTCTTTGACGCGCATTCTGCCAACATTTGCTTTGATTATAACCCTGACTGTCCCCTCAGCCGTCAGTGCGCAGGTACCTGTGGAGGTGTCAACTGAGAAAGTGGTCTCCGGCGGAAGGGTTTATTACATGCATGAGGTTCAGAAGAACCAGACTCTCTATTCCATTGCGAAGGCCTACAGAGTATCCGTTGATGCCCTGTCACGTGAGAATGTCATCCCTCCAAACGGGATCCAGACGGGGCAGGTGCTGAGGGTACCCGCACCCGATCAGCAGGGTTCAGCTGCGTCGCAGCCCCGTCTGCCGGCTCAGCAGGCTGCTGCTGTCACCCAGCCCCGTCCCGCAGCGCAGCCTTCACGACCTGCGCTTACCAGCGGTGTTCCCGGGATAGATATTTCAGGTGAAAAGATCATATCGGGCGGAAAGACTTTTTTCATGCATGAGGTACAGAAGGGCCAGACTCTTTATTCGATTGCAAAGGCCTACAGGGTTACCATTCTGGATATTGATCGTGAGAACTCTATACCGCCGGGAGGGATTCAGGCGGGCCAGGTTCTGAAGATTCCGGCATCATCGGCGCTAATGGTGTCTGAGGAGCAGACACCTCCTTCAGCCGCTGCTGCAACTCCTGACAGGAGCACCGCAGCTGCGGCAAATGCATCCGGGGGTAATACCGCTGCAGTAACAAACATGCCAAGGCAGGAGACTCCCCGCCAGGAGACCCAGCTGCCAAGGCAGGAGACTCCCCGCCAGGAGACCCAGCTGCCGAGGCAGGAGACTCCCCGCCAGGAGACCCAGCTGCCCCGCCAGGAGGAGCAGCCTGCGGCAGACACGCAGCAGCAGGCTCAGCAGCAGACACCTTCAGCCGGTAAGAGCGATGACAAACCAAAACCCGCCCAGCCTGAGAAGAAAAAGATACACAAGGTGCAAAAAGGTGAGTCTCTTGCAGATATAGCAAAGAAATACGATATCACCGTTCAGGAGCTCAAACAGGCCAATAAGGGAGTCATATTCGCCATGCCTGACATGAGACTGGTCATCCCGGTAAGGGAGGAAGAGTAGTCAGATTAAATCTGTTTCTTCTTTCAGGGAATTATAACGGGATGGTTACGGTAAACCTGCTTCCTTTTCCCGGAGTGCTTTCAACCTGCACGGATCCTCCGTAAAGGTCAATCATCTTCTTTGCAATTGAGAGGCCAAGCCCGCTTCCCGATATGTTCTTCGTCTCACTGGTCCTTATCCTTACAAAGTCCTGGAACAGTCTTCCCTGATCCTCACTGCTGATGCCAATCCCGGTATCCTCAACTACAATTATACAGGTATTATCCGGCCTCGAAATGTCTATAAATACCTCACCTTCATCATGATTGTATTTCACTGCATTTGAGACAAGATTGCTGATTATGATCTCGATCTCGTTACGGTCAGCCCTGATGAAGCAGTTTTCGGGAATGTCGGCATGAATCTTTACCTTCTTTTGTTTCGCAAGAGGCTCAATGGTGTCGATTACGCTTTTAGTCACCTGGTGGAGGTCAACATTGGTAATGTGGCGGTTTTTTTCCCCGGCCTCGATTTTGGTAAGGTCTATCAGGTCGGTTATGAGGGCTCTCATCCCGCGCAGGCGCTCCTTGCATCTCTCAAGCATCACCATGTAATCATCAACCGAGTCGCCAACCTGTTTTTCAAGAATGATGTTCAGGTACCCTTCCACTGCGTTGATTGGCGATTTCAGTTCATGTGACAGCACGGAGAGGAACTGGAACTGGCTCTGCCTGCCCTCTTCAGTCATGCGGGTGGTCATACGCCTCAGGAAGAGGTTTTTGGTAATGGCTTCCACTGCGGTTCTCAGTTCCTGGGGGGTGAAGGGTTTGGGCATGAAGCTGTGCGCTCCGATGGTGGTGGCTTTGACGGCCAGGTCAAGTGAAGCGTATGAGGTTATCATCATAACTGCAATGTCATGCTTCTTCTCCCTGATGTATTCCAGCACCTCAATGCCGTCCATCCCGGGCAGCTTGTTGTCAAGGAGGAGGATATCGACGGGGGTACTGTCAATAATACGGAGAGCCTCTTCTCCGCTCTCTGCAGTCATAATCTCATATGTGAAGTCTTCATCGAGGAACGGGTAACTCACCCGGAAGTTCCTCATCGCCCTCTCGGTGCCTGATCTGATGCCGGGTTCGTCATCAACAACCAGTAGTTTCAGTACGCTCATGAACAGATAAAGATTAACAGGAGTTCATGAATTTACTAAACATAAACCGGAATCACAAATGGTGCGAAGTCAGTTTCCGGCTTTCCTGTTCCTTTTTCGCTCCTGCCTCCGGAGTATCAGGAATGTTGTCAGTCCGGCAACGGATGACACGATCAGTGCCATGACAAGACTGCCGGTAACGAATTGAAGCATCCCTTCAGTGATGTCTCTGAAGTCTTTGATACTGTTATAATCCGGGTCAATTGCCCCGCTGCCGAGGATTAATCCTCCGAGCCGGTAACTTCCGTAGATAATGACGGGGATCAGAGGGGGCAGGCTTATGGCACTGGAACCTATGGTCAGTATCTTGTTAAGCCTGAAAAGATAACTCGCTGCAATTGCAGTCACCGTCTGAAATCCCCATACGGGAGACAGGCCAATGAATACACCTGTTGCAACGGACAGTGTCTTGCACCTGACAGTGCCCGAGGTTGAGAATAACTCAGCCATTACCTTCGTGAGGTTTTCCTTCAGGCTGCTCCTGTTTCCCTTTTCATTCATGAGCCGGGAATTTTAAGTGCTTCACCTGAAAACCGCGGAGGTGTTAATCTGATCCTTCTCAAGAGGTCTGTTATGGATTTAAATAAATTCTCCTTGAAATTGTCCTGTCTTCCCTATTAAGAGCATTGTACAAATATAAATCAATCTGCAGGTTCAGGCAATCGCCTATTTGGTACCGGTTCCTGCATTCAATCCACAGGACAAGGCACCTGCCGCTTTCATTGACGAAAGTGCCGGAGAGGCTGCAGATGACAGTGTGCGGACTGTCGGGCAGCCCTTTCAGGCTGCCCCGGGTCCGCACTTCGCTTTCCTGACGGGGATCAGATATCAGCTTGCCGGTCTCTGATGACAACGCCAACAGGAAAGCAACTGCTAAAAAGGTGATTGCAACATTCTTCACGGCTGCCGGCATTTATTTGTTCCCGGTGACAACAAACTCGCATTTGTCGCTTTCCCACAGGGTGGATCTGACGTTGAGGCGGTAGCCTCTTTCAAGGCCTTCTACCTGTGCCCTGACGGGATTGATACAGTAGATGTTGCAGGGTTTGGGCAGGTTCATCTTCTTCGCGATAGCGCAGAGGAGGCATGAGTGACCTCTGGCTGTGAGCTTCTCCTCAGTCTCCTCGATGTTCCATGAGATGCAGCCAAACACCTCTGAGAAGACATTGAATATTCCGGACGGGTCGGTGATCCGGAGCTGTGCCAGCTGACCCTTCGCGGCCATTTTCTGTTCCTTTTCCTTCTGAGCTTCAACGTCGGCAAGGATGCCGGCTTCGGAGTAGCGTCTCACTGAATCTGCAAGTACTCCGGCATAGAAGAGCTGCAGCATCTTTAATCTTTTTTCGGTTTCCATTTTTTTATGGTTAAGTTTGTTATGCAAAGTACGGGCGGCCCGGAATGCTGCTCAATAGTGATCATTCATCATTTTTATGGACGTACAGTCACTGCAGAACAGGATGACCAGGCTTCTCGACAGCCAGAAGCCCTCCCCTGAACACACAGATTATTCCATACTGAACTACCATATGCGGTTGCTTGAGCAGATAGCCCTCATGGAGAACAGCTCAATGACGATATACGATATTCTTCAGAAGAGGTACGTCTTTGTCCGTAACCGTTTCCGTGAGCTGATTGACTATGACGAGCAGGCTGCCGCCGAACAGGGTTATGCCTTTTTTTTCAGGCTGATGCACCCGGATGACATCTCGTTTGTGCTTGACACAAGCATCAGGGCAATTGAGCATATTATAGGGCTGCCTCCAGCAGAACGAAAGGATTATAAGACCATTTTCGAGTTCAGGCTGAGGAACAGGGAAGGGAAGTATATCAGGTTCATACAGCAGCTGGTAAACCTGGAGCTGGATCTGCAGGGGAATATGTGGCTGATACTGATCGTGATGGATGTTAACCCGAACCAGCAGGGCAGCAAGCAGATGTTGCGCAGTACGGTGAACATGAAGACAGGGAAGGTGGTGTCTTTCACCGAGGAAGTTGAAGAGAGGCAGTCGCAGCTCACCAAGCGGGAGATTGAGATCCTCGGTTTGCTTGCCAGGGGCATGGTCAGCAAGGAGATTGCCGACGAGCTATTCATCAGTGTCAACACGGTGAATAATCACCGCCAGAGGATCATTGAGAAAATGGATGTGGCCAATACCTCGGAGGCGCTGAACTATGCAACGAGGATAGGAATAATTTAATAGAAAGATATGTGATGAGTGACTTTCAGATGTTGATTGACGAGCTGGTTAAATTCAGGGATGCACGGCAATGGGAGCAGTTTCACAACACAAAGGATCTGGCCCTGGCCTTGTCAATTGAGACAGCCGAGCTGAATAAGCTCTTTCTGTGGAAACCGGTTGACAAATCAAAGGATACTGCAAGGAAGTACAATGAGTTGTGATTGTTTTCAGAATGGTTGGCATACCTCAGTAAACTCATATGATTGAATGATGATAAAACTGTTACTTGGCGACATTACAAGGATCGAAGTTGATGCAATTGTCAACGCAGCAAATTCGTCGCTTCTCGGCGGGGGTGGGGTGGACGGCGCAATCCACAGGGCAGGAGGCAGGGCCATTCTGGACGAATGCAGGAGGATTGTTGAAAGACAGGGCGGTTGCCGGACTGGTGAGGCGGTGATAACCACGGCCGGGAAGCTGCCGGCCAGGTATGTCATCCATACGGTGGGTCCGGTATGGCACGGCGGAATGAACAATGAGGATCAGCTGCTGACGAACGCCTATTCCAACTCATTGCAGCTTGCAGCGGATAACGGAGTAAAAACTATTGCATTTCCCAATATCAGCACCGGAGTCTACGGCTTCCCGAAAGAGAGAGCAGCAAAGATTGCAATCGAAGCCGTCAGGAAGTTTTTGAAAAATGACAAATCGCTGCGTGAAGTGGTGTTCGTCTGTTTTGACCGGGAAAACCATGAAATCTATGAGAGGCTGCTGAATGCCTGAGCATTGATTTTACAGTTAATTATAACAGCGAAAAATCCTATGGAATTATGCAGATGCAAATTGAATAATTCCCACATTTGGGTTCAAATCAAAACCTGATTACCATGCAAAGTGCAGAAAGCCTGAGAAGGAAAATAGAGATGGAAAAGAGGAATGATTCAATAAGGGAATCTCCCTCCGGAACAGCAACCATAAAAATCGGGGACGATTCAAATTCAGGAGAGATCCTTGTCTTTACCACCCTGTGCAATGTTTATAAGGTTCAGAAAAAGGAGCTAATGGACAAAGTACAGGCGCTTCAGAAGATTGATGCTGAACCGGGTGAAAGACCTGTATATCTGACCGGAGAAAAGAGATATAAAGGCTTTCTGATAGTCGCATTTGAGAATGGCAAAATCGGGAAGATCTCAATGGAAAGCTATAAAACCGAGTACACAAGGAAGAAACTCAGAAGTGCCTTCAATGGCGAATCGCGCCTGGTTTTTATTGAACTCATCGAGCATGATATTGACCTGGTTGCCGTGAGCAGCATTAAAAAGGTTGTCCTGTTCAACACCTCCCTGATCAATGCGGTGGATAGCAGGACAACAAAAGGAGTACAGGTTATGAAACCTAAGGATGGCAGCGTTATGATAAAGGTCACCAGGCTGGAGAATACGAAGTTTGCTGATCCTGAATATTACCGTAAGAGTGACTCCCTGAATGCTATCGGATTCTACCTGAAGCCGGGAGATGAGATCTGATACCTGTCCCCCTTCCGGCTTTCTGCTATTTCCTTTGCCATTTGCTTTCGGTTGACATCCCGTTCAGATCAACGGTTGCATTCCACCTGTAAGAAGCCGGCCATGTCCGGAACATCCGGACGATGCCGGTAAATACCCTGAAACTGAACGGGATATTGCGAGGCTTCCAGTTTTTTGTGACATCGAGCTCAATACATACCTTGCTGCCATCTCTCAGAAGTGAATATGTACCTCCGAAAAGCTCTTCGCCGGAGACGGCATACTGCCAGGAACCCCTGACTTCCCTGTTCTGTGGTAATGTCAGAAGATTTGGAAAACCGTTCGGGAATCTCAGCTCAATTGTGTCAGAATTCGCGTCGATCCAACAGCTCTGCACCTTACCCTCCTCATTGATCAGCATTCTCATATCCCCGGTTTTAACTACTCCCCGTGAAATATTTTCAATGACATAAGGTTTTGTTACAGATGCATTTATTTCACCGATGACAAGGCTGGATGCATAACGCATGAGGTACACTTTTTGCCTGTCTCTCGTGATTGGAAAATTTGCGGGTGTCAGTTCCCTGTCGCCTACTGTAACATGTACGGTTGTTCCTTTTCTTCTCACGAAATCGAATCCCTTCATATATACCGCGAAAAGCTTAGCGGGATCCTTTACATTGTCGCCCACGGGAGCAAGAAACGGAAAGGGGCGCACATCCCGGGTGTTTTCTTTTATCAGGATTTTTACATTACGGCCCGATTTATCCCTGAAGGCAATATCGATATCAACTCCGCTTTCTGATATGGCAAATTGTGACGGTGACATCTTGGTCTCAGCCGTATAACCAAGGCCCTCGCCAAGGGTGAATGTCTTTTCATCAAAGCAGACCCCCGGTTCATAGTACACATCGACCTTCTTGTCTTTTCTGTACATAAGAATCTTTAAGCCTTTCCCCGAAGCATTGTTGTCAAACAATTGCGGTTCAATCCCCTCGTACTCGGGATCATCTTTAAAACTGGCAACAAGCAGACGTTCCATTGGTTCCTCATTTAAGCTCAGCGGAAAAACGAACCTGTTGTCAGGCATGGGGCTCTTAGGACTAACCTCAGGAGTCTGACCATGCGCTGCCCCGCCCTCAAAAAACATAAGAGCTGCAGGCAGAGCAATAGCCATTGATGATTTCCTCGCCTTAAGCGGATTTAACCACGAGAGAACCAGAAAAAGACCGTGCAAAGCAGAAAGTGCAAGGACAATGGTAATAAGAAGGGTGTTTTCCAGTAATAAGGCTGTCAGCCATAAAAGGACAAGCAAGACTCCGAAAGCCAGCATGATGGCTGCTGCTGCTCCGGACACTCCGTAAGTGATTGCAAAACAATGTAAGTAGTTCATCGTAATTCAGTTTTAAAGTTTTACAAATGAATTTGGTTCAGTGAAGCAGGGTTGTGAAGCATCAACAGTCAATTCCCTGACGAACAGTTCAATGTTCCTGGCATTTATCTCGGAAACACTGCCTGTTGCCCCGGAGATTTTCTTCACCACAAGGCGTTCGATACAGTTCATCTCTTCAAACCGGTATTCACCTCCCATGTTTCTGATGCTGCGGGCATGATTCCTGAGCAATTCCGGGAATCCTTTGATAATCTGACTGTCAGCTTTATCATGGAACATGCAGCAGACAAATATTCCGACTTCCTTCTGAAGCAGGTCAAGGAGATTCTGTTCAATAAACTTTCTGACAACCGGCAACGACGTACCTGAATACAGTGGGCTTCCTATAATAATGCGCCCGAATGGACGGAGATCGATCCGCTCCCGCCTGTCGAGGTTAAACATGACCACCTCATCGTCAGGCAGAAGATTCCTTATCTTCTGTGCCACGAAACCGGTTGTGCTATGTTTGGATGCATAAACAACTGCTGTTTTCATTTCTTTGTGTTTTGAGATTATGGCACAAAGGTAGATGAGGCCCGAATGACGGGGGTCTCAACAAGTTCTGAGGAGGTCTCGGAAAACGGCTTTTATGGGGAACAGAGGCCTCAGCTTAATGAGACTCACGGTATTTTTCTGAAAAGGAGAGCAGATTTACCGGCTGGCATATTCACCCGGAGTAATGCCGGTGACATTCTTAAAAACGCGGTTAAATGTGGCTTTTGAATTGAATCCGCAGTCGTAGGCAATTGAGAGAAGGGTGAATTTTTTGTTTTCGGGTGCCAGGGACCGGGTTTTAAATTCCTCGATGCGATAGTGATTGATGAAATCAAAGAAATTCTTTCCAAGTTTATTGTTTATGATTCCGGACAGGTAATCGGGCGTAACTTCCAGTTCAGAAGCCAGGGCTGCAAGGGTAATTTCCGGGACCAGGAAAGGTTTGTTTTCATTCATATATTTCAGCAGGTTCTGAATAAAATCATTTTCCTTGTCGGTTAATGAATAGGTTATGCCTGATATCGTACCGGGTTCCTGAAGGTTTATGCCAATTGTTTTTTCCGAAAACAGGTTGCCCTGACGGTGTCCGAAGAATCCGAGGACAATGATATAAACTGCACCCAGCAGAAAGCTTATCTGGTGCATCCATCTGAACGGGGCCAGGGGAACTATAAGATCAATTGCGAAAGCCAGGTAAATGACAGTGTAGATCGCAGCTGAAGCTATCATCAGCACGCGAAGCCAGTGCAGGTCATACCTTGAGGTTTCCGAAAAATACACTTTGATCCTGCAGTTGTAGCGCCTCACAAGTACTGCTGCCCAGGATAGGTAAACAAGTGATGACAAGGTCATTGTGATAATCACAACCGGGTAATCCCACTGATGTTTAAATGATTCCGACTGAAGAATGACTATCTTTTCGTTCAGGGGTTTGGTGTAGTACTCGAAGGTGAACAGTATAATGCAAAGGACAAAGGGTAACAGGTTCAGCAGGTACACCGGTCTGAACCTGAAATGCTGGTCGGTCAGTGATTTCACATACAGCCACAGAATCGGCCAGTGAAGCAACAGAAACGGGGTAGAGACAAAAAAGAAGAGCGGGTATGGGAATCCGTGCGTGCGATTGTATATTTCCAGGTAACTCAGAAAGGTATTTAATGAATAAACCAGGAAGAATGATGACAGCAGGTAGTCTGAGACCGTCTTCTTCCGTTTCAGGATGATCAGAAGAAAGATTATCAATGCTTCAAATACTCCAAACAGTAGAATGGGTTCCATTGTATCTTCAGGTAGTCAAAAAGGTACACCAAATTACTTTTTTCCTTTAAGAAATGCATTGTCAATGATTAACAATTGTTTGAAATTTGCCAAACCTGCTGACTTAATTACAGATTCATTGGCGGGAAGATTGCCGGCTCCGGATCTGGCGGGCTGTTATGGGGTGGATACATCAGGGAGAAGATTGCTCGCCCGATAAATCGGGACTCGCGGACTTCCATGGGGCCAACCGGAAGAGAAAAATGACCTTTTCGCTTCACTCAAAGGTTCTTTTTTACTGCCCTTTCTCTTACAACAGCAAGCTGTTGACGCTACAGGACAATAAAAAAACCACCACCGGAAAACCGGCGGTGGTCATTTTTCTCTTGTCGGGGTGAGAAGATTTTATTTTATGGCTATATGGCTGATAATCAACAATAGATTTTCTACTACATTTGATAAATTATTACATTTTTCTATTGGTAATTTGCAATAATCATCTATATTTATGCGTATTATCGAGTATCCACAAATTTTTCTACTACAATGGAAGATAATG
>Ga0116172_10002435_pt1 | contig 16144 bp, 14 predicted proteins | sample AD_UKC083_MetaG_FD_89799 | JGI IMG/M metagenome (GOLD analysis project Ga0116172, IMG submission 89799) | Active sludge microbial communities of municipal wastewater-treating anaerobic digesters from USA - AD_UKC083_MetaG | ecosystem: Engineered > Bioreactor > Anaerobic > Digestate | place: USA...
CGTAGCCGCCAATGCCTCCAAGGTGGGGGAATTGGTGGGGGAAATTTCCGCTGCCTCCAACGAGCAGGCCCAGGGCATCGATCAGATCAACAGGGCGGTTGCCGAAATGGACAAGGTAATCCAGCAGACGGCCGCTTCCGCGGAAGAATCGGCCTCGGCAGCGGAGGAAATGAATGCGCAGGCCGTCCAGATGAAACAGATATCCATGGAGTTGCTCGATATCATTGGCGGTCAAAAGGCGAATAAGGTCGCGTTTACTCAAAATGGCCGCCGGTCCAGATCAGGAAAAAGAAAAATCCCTTCCGGGAAGGTGACCCCATCGAACAAAGCGGCGCCAAATGTTGCGGCACTGCTCGCCTCCCCAGGGACAAAGTTACAAACACCGCCGGATGGCGCTGATGAGTTCAAGGATTTTCAATAGACTGACCAATGATGATCTACTCGGAACTTCGCGATCGGGAGTTTGAAAAAATCAGCAGGCTCGTTTACGACCTCTGCGGGATCAATCTTCACGATGGTAAAAAAGAACTCGTCAAGGCCAGATTGGGCAAACGCCTGCGGGACGGCAAATTCAAGTCTTTTGCCGAGTATTGCCGGTATGTTACCACCTCCGAGGGAAGAGATGAGTTGATCACCATGATTGATTCCTTATCAACGAATCTTACCTATTTCTTCCGTGAGGAAAAACACTTTCAACGGTTGAACGCTATCCTTCCCCTGCTGTTGCAGCCCGGAAAGAGGTCCTTAACTCCCAGATTGAAGGTATGGTGCGCGGGATGTTCCACCGGCGAGGAAGCATATTCCCTGGCGATAACTATCAAGGAGATTCTCGGCGCCAAAACCGGAGAGATAAAAATTTTGGCTACGGACATCTCTACCAGGGTTTTGAAAACAGCGATAACCGGCATATATCCGGAGGAAAAAATAAGAGACATTCCTAAAGATATCCTCCGCCGTCACTTTCAATACGGTACCGGGGCTTCAGCCGGCCTCTACCGGGTCAAAACGGAATTGCGCCAGGCCATCGAATTCCGGCGCTTTAACCTCATGGAACAGCCCCCCGCAGATTTCCAGTTCGATATCATTTTCTGCAGAAACGTTATGATCTATTTCGATAAAGTCACCCAGAACATGCTTGTCAATCGTTTTTTCGATTGCCTAACCAAAGGTGGCTACCTGTTTGTGGGCCATTCCGAAAGCCTGACCGGGTTGAAACATCCCTTCGGCTATATCGAACCGAGCATATATAGAAAGGTAATCCCGTAAATGGAACGAGCGGAGAAATCATCGCCGCGGTAGGAAGTAAAGAGCTTTATCTTATGAGGAGTGACAATAAATGTCCTGCAATGTTCTGATCGTAGATGACTCACTGTCCATGAGATCGGTTATCCGCAAGATTCTCACTCTTGCCAGATTCGATGTAGGTTCCTTCTTTGAAGCGCCGAATGGAAAAGAGGCTTTGCATGTGCTGGCATCTTCCTGGGTGGACGTCATTATTACCGATATCAATATGCCCGTAATGAACGGAATCGAAATGATTAAAGAACTTCGTCAAGATGATCTTTATCGGAATATTCCGGTTATTGTCGTGACCACGGAAGCCAACCGTGAGCGTATTGAAGAAGCTGCCCGTCTGGGAGCCAAGGGTTTTCTGAAAAAGCCTTTTCTGCCTGAAGAACTCAAACATGTTCTCCAATCAGCATTAGGTTTTGCCAAGGACGGTATCTATCTGGAAAATGTTGAAAATGAAGACGGAGATCTCGATTTCTGAAATCGAAGATAATGAACCGCGTGCTGATGCAACCCGATATTATTGACTATATGCTCCTGCCGGGTCAAATATACGTGAGTCAAGAACCTGCGCGCATCTCGATGGTTCTTGGGTCCTGCGTGGCTGTTTGTTTATGGAATTCGCAACATAAGATAGTCGCCATGAGTTCCTATCTTTATCCATTTACGATGGTGGAGGCGGAGGCCACCGCTAAATATGGAAATGTAGCCTTGATCTGCATGATGCGCCTGATCGCCACTCACGATGTAAAAAAAAACACCTGCAGGCACAAATCTTCGGAGGCGCCGCCCTCGATAACCCTGCATGCCTCGACATCGCCAAGGAAGACATTGCCGTGGCCAGAAAGTTTCTGGCGAAACATGGCATCAAGATCATATCTGAAGATACCGGAGGGAACATGGGTCGCAAGATAGTTTACAACACCCTGACCAATGAAGCGATCATTTACAAGGTGCGCCAGCTTCGTCGTTGCGACTGGTATCCCTATGAGCAGGAGGACCGCTAATTTTGGCAAAGATCAAAGTCCTGATCGTTGATGACTCCGCCATTGTTCGGAAAATATTTTCGGAAGAACTGGCAAAATATCCGGACATCGAGATCGTCGGAGCGGCGCCGGATCCCTTTGTCGCCCGGGACAAGATCATCAGTTTGAAGCCTGATGTCATCACGCTGGATGTCGAGATGCCCCGGATGGACGGTTTGACATTCTTGAGAAAACTGATGAAATATTACCCTCTGCCGACCATAATCGTCAGTTCTTTGACGCAAAAAGGTGGAAAATTGACTCTGGAGGCTCTTGATATCGGGGCCGTGGACGTCATAGCCAAACCGGGAGGTTCCTACAGTGTCGGGGATATGAGCGCCCAGCTCGCGGAAAAAATCAGGGCGGCCGCACGCGCCCGCGTCTTTCGATCATCTTTTCGACAAGAGTCTGTATCCGCCGCTGTGGAAGCGCCGCGGGCACTGGCGCAAACCACCAACAAGATCATTGCCATCGGTGCTTCCACAGGCGGAACGGAAGCTCTGAAAACAGTTCTGACCAAACTTCCCCACAACTCCCCCGGGGTAGTTATCGTACAGCATATGCCGGCAAATTTTACTACAGCCTTTGCGGAACGTTTGAACAGCCTCTGCCAGATAAGCGTGAAGGAGGCTAAAGACAACGATTCGGTGATTCCGGGAACGGCTCTTCTCGCCCCGGGTAATTATCACATGATCCTGAGACGCAGCGGCGCCCGGTATTATGTGGAGATAAAAACCGGCCCCATGATCCATCATCAACGGCCGGCGGTGGATATCCTTTTCAAATCGACGGCAAGATTTGCCGGGGCAAACGCGATTGGGGTCATACTCACCGGCATGGGGGCGGACGGTGCGGAAGGACTCAAAGAAATGAAGGATGCCGGTGCGGGTACCATCGCCCAAGATGAAAAAACCTGTGTCGTATTCGGAATGCCGAAGGAGGCTATCAAGCTTGGTGCCGTGGATCGCATCCTTCCGCTGGACCACATTGCCGCAGAAATCTTAAGGATGGTTTAGCCATGGATTATGAAAAAATCTCAAATCTTGTGGACCGCATGGCCTCCGATTTTCTGTTCTTGAGCAGCCGTGAACTGGACATCCCCACGGCGGGTGTTTTCCTGAACACCTTGGAAAGCATTCTCGCTGTCGCCGGCCAACTCCGACTGCCACCCATCCAGAAAGTCGTAACCGCCGTCAATCATCTCCTGGAACAGATAATCATGGATAATGTCCGCGATAAGACCAGCGGATTTGATAGTTTCGAGAGGGGCATTTCGTTGATGCAAGAAATAGTTCGTGATTATCAGCAAAAGGAGGTCTGTGAACATGAGGACGCTGTCAATCGGTATATCAAGAACATCAGCGACCTGACAGGATATCAGCCGCCCGGGACCCTGGCGGCTGCTGAGGAATCAGCGATGCCGGCAACAGAAGCACCGGCGCTAAAAACAGTCACGCCAATCCTGCAAGAGCAGGATGAAGGCCTCCTCAGAGATTTCATTACCGAGTCCTTCGAATACATTGAACAAATAGAGGTAAATATTCTCAATCTGGAGCAAAATCCCGAAGATAAGGAGTTCATCAATGCTATTTTCCGACCTTTCCATTCCATCAAAGGCGTGGCCAGTTTCCTCAATCTCGATACGATCCGTGATCTGGCCCATTCCCTGGAAAATCTTTTGGACAAGGCACGCAACGGCGAACTGCAGGTAACCGCGGCGATTATCGACGTCATCCTCGACGGCGCCGATGCTTTGAAATCATTGATCGTCCAAGTTCGGGACAAACTGGATGGCAAAACAGATGCCGCGGAAAGAGAAGATTTGACGCAGTTGCTGGAACGCATCCACCGGCTCGATAAAGGCCTGGATTTGGAACCGGCCCCCAAACTCGTCGGTGAGATTCTGTTGGATGACGGCATGATCACCAAAGATGCCTTGAAAGAAGGGCTGAAGGCATCTGCAGACAATCCCGGGAAGAAACTGGGCGAAACCCTTATCAGCGAGGGACTGGCCACGCCGAAGCAGGTCACGAGGGCGCTGCGCAAACAGGCTGAACATATTAGCGATACTTCCACAATACGTGTCGATACGAGAAAGCTTGACGACATGATCGATATGGTTGGGGAACTTGTCATCACGCAGACAATGATTCAACAGGATATTAGCAACCAGTTGACTACCGACCGGAATCTCATGCGGAACATCGCTCAGCTCTTCCGCATCACCTCCGGGTTGCAGCGGGCGACGACCAGTCTCAGGATGATTCCGATCAAACAGGCATTTCAACGCATGTCCCGGCTCATTCGCGACCTTGCCAAGGACAGCGGCAAGTCGATCACTGTGGAACTGGTGGGCGAAGACACGGAAATCGATCGCAACATGGTCGATGAGATCTACAATCCCCTCGTGCATCTGGTGCGCAATGCCGTCGATCACGGACTGGAAGTTCCCGCGGCGCGTATTGCGGCAGGAAAGGACGAAAAAGGCGTCATCAAGCTGAAAGCTTATCATCGCGGCGGCAATATCGTCATTGAAATATCCGATGACGGAGGCGGTCTCAAACCGGATAAAATCCTGAAAAAGGCACTGAACAATAGCCTGATCCAGGATGGCGAGGCACTTACAGAACAGGAAATATACCGGCTGATACTTCTGCCCGGGCTATCTACAGCGGAAAAAATCACCGATGTGTCCGGAAGAGGGGTGGGAATGGATGTTGTGAAGCAGGCTGTCGATCGTCTCCGCGGCAAGATAGAAATTTCTTCTTCGCCCGGCAGGGGAACGACGTTTACCACCAGTTTCCCCCTCACGATGGCCATCATCGACGGCATGATTGTCAAGGTTGGCCGGCAGCGTTACATCCTGCCCACGACCGCCATCCGACAGGCCATACGACCGACTCGCGAGTCATGCACCAATGTCGTGGGCAAGGGAGAATTGGTCAGCGTGATGGGTGCGCTTCTTCCCCTCATGCGACTCAGCGAACTATTTACCGTCCAAACAGACCCCAAAGATCCCTGGGAATCGATTGTGGTGGTGATGGAAGGGAATGGTCGCGCCAAGGGACTGATGGTCGATGAAATCCTCGGCAAGGCGGAAGTAGTCATAAAAAGCCTAGGAGACGCTCTGAAGAACATTAAGGGTATTGCGGGAGGAGCGATTCTGGGTGACGGTCAGATAGGCCTGATCATTGACACGGAAGGTTTGTTTAACCTAAGCGAATCGATCTCCTGACTTTTGGATGAATGGAAATCCGCAGGGAAAATAATGATGCTAATCGACATAATGAAGAATGAAAAGGAGGCACGAAATGACGGATGAGGCAATAAAAACCATCGATGAAAAAATCAAACACAGCCGGGAACGGGAGGGGAAATATCTCACTTTCGTTCTGGCTGGAGAGGAATACGGCATCGGTATTCTGAAGGTCCGGGAAATCATCGGCATGATGACCATTACCACCGTCCCCCAGACGCCCTTGTACGTTAAAGGCGTGATCAACTTGCGCGGCAAGGTCATCCCCGTAATGGACCTCAGACTCAAGTTCAGCATGGCCGCCATGGAATATACCGAAAGGACCTGTATCATTGTTGTGGAGATCACCGGTCCCATGCGGAAGATTCCCATGGGTATCCTGGTGGATTCCGTATCGGAGGTTCTGAATATCAAGGCAACGGATATTGAAGAAACCCCCAATTTCGGCAACAAGCTCGAAACGGAATACATTCTCGGCATGGCCAAGACCGGCGGCGGGGTAAAGATTCTTCTGGATATTGATAAGGTTTTGAATAACGAGGAACTGACGGCCCTGGAAAGAGCCGCCTGAATATAATAATGATTTTCATTTCAAATGAAGGGGGGAAATTTTTATGACGATCAATCAGAAATTACTGCTCATCAGTGGAACAAGCGCCGCGCTCATCCTGTTCGGCGGCGCCATGGGTTACCTCAGCGCCGGGGAGTATTTAAACGGGATCATGAACAAGGGAACGATCATGGTAATGCTGGCGATGGGAACGGTTTTTGGCGCGGCCCTGTCCATGGGTACGGGGTTTATCATCTCCCGTTCCATCAGCAGCGCTATCAGGGAAACCATCGACGGTCTTACCGACAGCACCGTGCAGGTGACCGCCGCCTCGTCGCAGGTGGCATCGGCCAGTCAAAGTCTGGCGGAAGGTTCCTCCGTCGCCGCTTCGGCGATAGAAGAAACCTCCTCATCCCTCGATGAGATGTCTTCCATGACCAGAAAGACCCTTGAAAATTCGAGCTTGATGACCAAGACCGGAGATATTACCTTTACAGCCATGAAGAACTCCCATAAATCCCTGCGCGACACCGACGCCTGTATGAAACGCATCGGCGAATCAGGGGCCCAGGCGGCAAAGATCATCAAGACCAGCGATGAAATCGCCTTTCAGATTAATCTGCTGGCCCTGAATGCTGCCGTGGAGGCCGCCCGGGCCGGAGAGGCGGGAGCAGGTTTTGCCGTCGTTGCGGAAGAGGTGCGCAACCTGGCTATGCGTTCGGCCGAAGCAGCGCGAAACACCGAGTCGATTATCGGAGAAATGTCCCGGGAAATAAAGGAAGGAATGTCCCTGGTCGCCAGGACGCTTGAAGAATTCTATAAAATGGGTGAAGAGGGCAAGAAAACCAATATGCTGATCAAGGAGATCGATTCCGCCATGCAGGAGCAGGCCCAGGGAATCGAACAGATCAATCGGGCCATCGGGGAAATGGATAAGATCACCCAAAAGGCGGCAGCCAACGCCGAGGAAACGGCCAGCGCCGCTGAGGAGCTGTCCGCCCAAGCCGCCCAGATGGAATCTCTCGTAGCGGATATTTCCACCATAACCGGTATGACCGGAAATAATTCGGGATTAGCGCCGTCATACCTGACAGTCGTTGACAGTCCGGGGTGCCAAAGCATCGCCGGCAATCATCCTGCCGGTAGAGGCATCCGCAATAGATTAGCCTCGCTGGCGGGCAATGAATCAGCCTATGGGGAATCCGGGCGAGCAAGGACAACCATCGTCCGCCCGGATAAGATCATTCCCTTGGAAGAAGACAATGCAAAATCTTTCTGATACTTTCGGCCCGCTGTCATCAATATGGCAGCGGGCCTTATCCTGTTGTGAGGACCATCGGGCATCATGAATGTCCCCGTAGAAGAGTTGCAGCTCGGCATGTTTGTGGAGATACCGCTGTCCTGGCATGAACACCCTTTTTTAAAAAACGCCTTCATCATCACCTCGCAAGACGAAATACAAAGGCTTAAAAATATCGGTATCAGGCATGTAAACGTCAATCTCGAACGGAGTCGCTTGCAGAGGGAAATGGCGCGAAGATCTCCGGCCGGCTCATGCGAAAAAACAGATGACGACGACAATGCCTCCATTGTCCCGGGAGAACTGATCATCGCCATTCATGACCACAGCCTCGCTCCGGAAAATAAGGCGCACCTGGTCGTTGAACACTCGATTACCATGATGAAGAACATGCTGGCCAGACCCACGGCATCTCATATCGCCTCCGCCAAGCAAGGTATTTCCGAGATCGTCAATCTCATCCTCAATGATGATCAGACAACCTACCATCTGATCAATATCACTTCCCATGACTTTTATACCTATACTCATTCGGTTAATGTCGGGATTCTGGGGGTGGCCCTGGCCAAGGCCTTGTTCCATAATTCCTCCGACCATGACCTTCATGCCTTGGGTTCCGGATTCTTTCTCCACGATCTGGGCAAGGTCAAAGTGAAGCCGGAAATCATCAACAAACCGGATAGACTTACCGACGAGGAGATGCGGGAGATGCGCCGCCATCCCGCGGAGGGTTACAAAATACTTCTGGAGACAAACCAGTTGACCAGGGAATCACGGATCATCGTCCTGCAACACCATGAACGCGTGGACGGGTTGGGATACCCCAAGGGTTTAAGAAGGGAGGAGATACACATTTACGCCCGTCTATGTGCCCTGGCCGACGTTTACGATGCCTTGACTTCGGAAAGACCCTACAAGAAAAGCCTTGTTTCCTTCGAAGCTCTCAAGCTGATGCGGAAGGAAATGCTTACTCATTTCCAGGCTGATCTATTCGAAAAATTCGTCCTGATGTTTAAAGCGCCGGTCCACGGTTACTGATAATGGAGTTTTTCTTGAGGTCGGCAATAAACAAATGTATCGCCTCCCGGGCATGCTGATGCGCTTCGTTATGGAAATCGATCCGGAATTTCAAACCCAAGCGCACCCGGCTCTTATCCTTGTGAATGGTTCGCGACTCCGCTTCCACAACAATTTCCGGCGAAACATCATGCAGGCTGAATGACAGGCGGACCAGAGCGCCGATTTTCAATTCCGGGAAATCGGCATTTACCGGTAACGAGATTTCAAAGCTGCAGCCGCCGCTGCTGAGATCGGAAATAAAACCCGCCAGGCCATCTCTTTCTTCCAGGTCGCCGGCAAAATGCATGGAAGCCGGCAAAATGCAGATAAATCGTTCTTCTTTTCGGAGATTGATGCTTTCCACCATTTTCGGATAGGCAAATATTACCAGGCGGATCGACTCTCTGATCAGTCCAATGAGAGTGGAACGGAAGCCATAGATATTGCCGCCATGTACATACCGGATGATGATATGGTTTTTCTTGTAGAGCTTATTGCCGATACCGGCCAGCATTGGCAATTTGACGAGCAAATATTGCCCCTGCTCCATTCCGACAAAGAGACCCCGGCAGGAACCGATCCCCTCCAGAGCCACATGCACATATGAACCGATCGTCAAACCCATGCATACCGGCCCTACATCCAACGGCTTTATCTTCCTGGCGCTATCGCTCATGATGTCAAAGGTGCCCCGATTTTTCCGGACATTATGATAAAAATTTTTTTTCTGTCAAGGTATAACATGTTATTTGTCATCATATTGACGTTTCTCGGTTTTCAATTTGCGTTTTTTACGGATAAAGGCAATCACAGAAATTTCTGATGTCTGGCACGTTTATTTCATAAATTTAATATCGGGAAAGATAATCCCCGTGCGTCCGCTCACGAATATGGGTGACATATATATTCAATATTGAACGTTTATGTTTATGGACAATCAAAATACCGAACTGATCCTCAGAGATATTGAAGACAAGCTCTTCTCTCGCCTCCATAGCTTCATCGATCCGGAGGTTATTGCCGTTCTCGATGATCCCAATGCCGAGCAACGGGATATCGAACAGCTAAAAACGAAAATCGATCCGGAAATCATCGGCCGTCTCTTTTCCATGGCCAATGCCGCTTATTCGGGCAAGTTACGGTCCGGAGCATTGAATAATTTTTATGAGGTAGTTTTTCGACTGGGAGTTGAACATACCAAACTTTTTATTATTTTCTTTTCCCTGCCTCAGGTCGGCGGCGATCGGGAAGGAGATGTGCTCATTGCCAAGAGCTTTGCCCGCTATATCGTCGCCGGAACTCTTTTTGCCAGAGAATTTCGTTTGTCAGCAAGGGAAAAAAAGGAGTTGGAGCTTGGCGCGCTGCTATACGAGGTGGGTAAAATCCTTTTCCGCAGCTTCCAGCATATTTTTCCCTATGAATATCTCGAACACGGCATCGATGATGCCTTCGTTTCCGCACATCACCGCCGCCTCGGCATATATTTCTGCAAGACATTCGCCTTGCCGGAATACCTGCCGGAAATCATCGACGCCCAGTATTTCACGTTGGAAACAGAGTATATCTCGATAAGCGGCGTGGTAATGATGACCCATTTTTTAGTGGAAGCGATTTTTTCCGCCTCTGCGAACCGCTTGATAATTCAATCCCCCATGCCCGATTCCCTAGACGTGCTGACTCATAGCCTGGGAGTGGTTATCCGCGATCTTTTCCATTCCGCCGGCATGTCAAAATACCTCGTTATCCATACTGCTTTGACCCCTATCCAGTTGGACAACAAGGTGCATACGATCATATAGAAATGGGAGTATCTTACGTGAAAAGAATAATGCCAGAATCTTCTTGATATTCTCGGTGTTCCGTCATAAATATCATTAATCAAACAAGAGGGAATGCAAAGCGATTGATGAGATGACGAAGAAGATCCTTGTTGTGGACGATGAACAGGCCATGCGGGAATTGATGACAAATATCCTTGGTGAATTGGATTGCGAGGTTTTTCTTGCCGAAGGAGCGCAGGAGGCTCTATTGCAGGTAAAGCATCATGATTTTGCAGTTATTTTTCTTGATTTAAAACTTTTCGGCATGAATGGCATCGACCTGTGCCGGGAAATTCGTAAGCTTAGACCCCTGTCAATCCTTTATGCCATGACGGGTTGGACGGGACTTTTTGAAATCGAAGAATGCCGGGAGGCGGGATTTGACGATTTCTTTTCCAAACCGGTAAAAGTAGAATTTTTGCTTCAGTCCGTTAAAGAGGCTTTTGAAAAAAGACAGCGATGGACAAGAAGATCCGTCACGATTTGATTTTCATATGGATGTAAATTTTATTAATCCTTTTATAACCGGCGCTGTAGAGGTCCTTGGCAAGATGGCCTTTGTAAGTCCGGTGGCCGGCAAGGCTTACGTTAAGACTACTGACGATGCGCATGGCGATGTGTCGGGCATTATCGGCATTACCGGAGATGCTCTTGGTTCCCTGGCCATAAGTTTTAGCAATAACTGCATTTGCATTATCGCCGGCAATATGCTGGGAGAAACTTTTACCGAACCTACCAGAGATGTGCTGGACGCTGTCGGCGAGATTACCAACATGATTTCCGGAGTCGCACGAACAAAAATGGAAAAGGAAGGCATGTCGGTCTATGCGGCAATCCCGTCCGTTGTCTATGGAAGCAATCATACCATCAATCACATCCTGAAGACTCCCAGCATCGTGATTCCCTTTTCCACCTCTGGCGGTTCTTTTGTCATTGATGTCTGCATTCGCAAAATCCTGATTACGGAAAAGCCAGCTGTTGCGTACGGGGTGCAAAACATCAAAACCCTTTCCCCGGAACATGATCAGCATCATAGATCGTTACATAAGGCCGAATTATATTGCCCTGTTTCGGCAAGCAAACCATCAGCACTGTCGGGATCAGGCAAGATAACGGCAAGGGAGGCTACCGCATCTTCTACTCCCCAGCGTTCAGAAGATAAGATCAGACTCATGAAAAACCGGCTAGCGGAACTGATTGAAGCCCGCAACGCCATGCGCCAGCACCTCACGGATAAACCTTTTCTGGAACCGGCCAAACGCCGGTTATATAAAAAGAACATTCCCGTCTTTGACGCCAGGATAAAGAAGATCAAACTGGATATCTCCGCCATGGAAATGCTTGCCCAGATTACCCCGGAGGAACTGGACAATCCAAAAGTCATCTCCCATTATCAGCACTATAAAAACAGGAAATAGGAAACGGGAAATGAAAGATCATATATATAAATTTCTTGTGATCACGGGAGTGTTATCGATCCTGCCGGCAGCAGTTTACGCCCTCACTGCCGAACAGGTCATGGCTCTCAAGAAGGCCGGTGTCACCGATCAGACCATCCAGATGATGATTCAGCAGGAAATGGCGGCAAATTAGATTGGGTACAGATCTTTACCCACCTCCCGTGATAAAAAAATTGCTCCATTTCGAATAAGCGTATTCATTGCTTTTCAGGAGTCGTAGTTTTATTGACTCGTAGATGAACGGGAGGCATGGCATACGATACAGAATTGAAAATCAGCCTTACTGAAAGCAAATACAAGTCAATGCTTGGCCATTTTGATAAAAATATTGAATGCGGTTCGAAAGACGCACATGTCTGACTACTATTATTTTCATAAAGAACCCGGTCTTTGCCTCTTGAAGAGTCCTTCGTCTTATTTCTCGTTTTTCTGTAGCAATCTTAATTATATTATGATAATCGGTGTCGCATATGTGACTATAAAGATTAAGAATCCTAAACTGGTCAACACAGCGTGAGGATGCTATGGACTGATTACTGAAACCCCGTGTCTCCAGAAGAGAGCGGGGTTTTATGTTTTGAAGAATACTTTCATCAGGCAAGTAAGAACGACATCAGGAACTCACGCCGGAACATCGCTGCTAAATAAAAATCCGAATGATTCGTCTCGAAGACCTTCAACCAAACGCCGCAGTATGTGGCCTTCTTCCGGACTGCCTTATCACGGTTGTCAGCGTGCAGTGGTTTGGCTCCGAGGCGCTCGAATTAACCTACAAGACGCCCACGGGCAAGGTGGCAAACGAACTTCTCTATCGATACGACGAGCCACGTCTCGATCTCGTGGAGCAAGGCCGCCCCTGGAGTTTCGACGGCGACGGAGCGCTGTTCCGTCTGGTTTCCGAAGCGCACCGCATCCGCCTTGCCCACCTCTTCGACCCGGTGCTCGCCGTCCACACCTCTATTGTTGACCCACTGCCGCACCAGATTACCGCCGTTTACGAGGCCATGCTGCCGCGTCAACCGCTGCGCTTTCTCCTTGCCGACGATCCCGGCGCCGGCAAGACGATCATGGCAGGCCTGCTCATCAAAGAGCTGGTCGCCCGCGGCGATTTACAGCGCTGTCTAATCGTCTGCCCGGGCAGCCTCGCCGAGCAGTGGCAGGACGAGCTCTACCACCGATTTCATCTGCCCTTTGAGATTCTCACCAACGACAAGCTCCAAGCGGCACGCACCGGCAACTGGTTCCTTGAGACCAACCTTGTCATTGCCCGGCTTGACAAGCTCTCGCGCAATGAGGACGTACAGCAAAAACTCCAGACGCCGGATTGTCGCTGGGATCTTGTGGTCTGTGACGAGGCGCACAAGATGTCTGCCACCATTTTCGGCACGGAGACTAAATACACCAAGCGATACCGGCTCGGCCAGCTTCTTTCGACCCTCACACGGCACTTCCTCTTGATGACGGCGACGCCGCACAACGGTAAGGAGGCTGACTTTCAGCTCTTTATGGCCCTCCTCGACGGCGACCGTTTCGAAGGCCGCTTCCGCGACGGGGTTCATGTAGCCGACGTCTCGGACCTGATGCGCCGGATGGTGAAGGAGAGCCTGCTCAAGTTCGACGGTACGCCGCTATTCCCTGAGCGCATCGCTTACACCGTTCCCTACAAACTCTCGGAGGCCGAAGCGAAGCTCTACAAAGCGGTCACCGAATATGTTCGCGAGGAATTCAACCGTGCCGAGGCGCTACAGAATGATAAACGTACCGGAACTGTGGGCTTCGCCCTCACTATTCTGCAACGACGGCTTGCTTCCTCGCCCGAAGCGATCTATCAATCATTGCGTAGACGACGAGAACGCTTAGAAAGCAGACTGCGTGAGATGGAAGTGCTCCAACGCGGAGGCCAAGCCGCGCCGATCCTTGCCGCCGACCTGCTGGCTCTGGATGCCGAGGACGTCGAGGATCTCGAAGATGCACCGGACAATGAGGTCAAGGCCGCCGAGGAGGAAATCCTCGATCAGGCAACGGCGGCGCGAACCATCACCGAGTTAAAAGCGGAGATTGAGACCCTCAAAGGTCTGGAGTCGCTCGCGCTCGGTGTCCGTCGCAGCGGTACGGATACCAAATGGCGCGAGCTTTCAACCCTTCTGGGTGAGATTTTCACCACCGCCGCAATTTCGAACAGATTAGCCGAACCGATTACTCCTTTCGGCGCCGGAGCGATTCCCCGTCACACACCATCCTTACAACAGAAGCTTGTACTCTTCACCGAGCACCGCGACACCCTGAATTATCTTGAGAACCGTATCACCACGCTGCTCGGACGTAAGGAGGCGGTGGTTATGATCCACGGCGGCATGGGCCGCGAGGAACGCATGAAGGAGCAGGAGTCTTTCAAGCATGACCCCAAAGTGCAGGTTCTGTTGGCCACGGATGCCGCCGGCGAGGGCATCAACCTCCAGCGTGCACATTTGATGGTGAACTATGACCTGCCGTGGAACCCCAACCGCATCGAGCAGCGTTTTGGCCGTATCCACCGCATCGGCCAGACCGAGGTATGCCATCTCTGGAACCTGGTGGCCGAAGAAACCCGTGAGGGAGACGTTTATCGCAAGCTTCTGGACAAACTGGAACAGGCCCGTCAATCCCTCGGCGGCCAGGTATTCGACGTGCTCGGCAAGCTCCAATTCGAGGGTAAACTGTTGCGGGATCTGCTGATTGAGGCTGTCCGTTATGGCGAGCGCCCAGAGGTTAAAGCCTACCTGACCACCGTTATTGACCATGCCTTGGATCGCGACCAGCTCCGGGACCTTCTTGAAGACCATGCTCTTGCCCACGATGCAATGGACGCGAGTCGCATCCAACATATCCGGGAGGATATGGAGCGGGCAGAAGCCAGACGCCTTCAGCCGCACTATATCGAGTCTTTTTTCCTCGAAGCCTTCCGCTATCTGGGAGGATCGGCCAGACAGCGTGAGCCGCGCCGCTACGAGGTTACCCATGTCCCGGCCCCGGTGCGGAACCGTGACCGTTTGATCGGTATCGGCGAACCGGTGCTGCCCCGATATGAACGCATTGCCTTTGAGAAGCCGCTGGTAGCGCCTCAAGGTCTGCCACTGGCTGCCTTTGTTTGTCCTGGGCATCCGTTGCTTGATTCGGTTATCGACCTTACCCTTGAGCGCCACCGAGATCTCTTGAAACGCGGCGCCGTGCTGGTAGATGAACGCGACACGGGTATCCAGCCGCACGTGATGTTCTATCTCGAACATACTATCCAGGACGCAAGCCTGACACGGTCGGGAGAGCGCCGCGTCGTCTCCAGGCGGATGCTATATATAGAGCTTGACGCCGATGGCGCCACACACCATGTGAATTATGCACCCTATCTCGATTACCGGCCGCTGGCCAAAGGCGAACCGACTGTTGAAGCAATCCTCAACAGGCCCGAGTGCACCTGGATTACCCGCGAGCTGGAGAAGAAGGCACAGGGTCACGCGATAGTGAACGTCGTTCCGGAACACTTGGCGGAGGTGCGAGGCCCCAAGCTCAAACTGATTGCCAAGACAGAAGCGGCGGTGAAGGAGCGGCTCACCAAGGAGATTACCTATTGGGATCATCGCGCCGAGCAGCTCAAACTCTTGGAACAGGCAGGCAGAACAGGTAATCGGCTCAATTCGGGTGAGGCCCGTAAGCGGGCCGATCTGCTTCAGGGGCGGCTGCAAAAGCGACTCGAAGACCTGAAACTCGAAGCTCAGATCTCGCCGCTACCACCGGTCGTGTTGGGTGGAATGCTGATCGTGCCCAAAGGTTTACTGACGGCCATGACAGGTCAGGGGGCGGCAATATCGACCGCGCCTGCTGATACACAAGCCAGTGCCGCCCGAGCCCGCGCCATCATTATGGAGGTCGAACGCAACCTCGGGTTTGAGCCGACCGACCGCGAACTTGAGAAATTGGGTTACGATATCGAAAGCTGTATCCCGGGCACGGGAAAATTGCGTTTCATCGAGGTGAAAGGACGAGTATCCGGTGCACCGACGGTCACGGTGACCCGCAATGAAATCCTCTACTCCCTCAACAAGCCCGAGGATTTTATCCTTGCCATCGTGGAATTTCTCGATGGCGACTCTTACCGGGTACACTACCTGAGACAGCCCTTTCAACGCGAGCCGGATTTCGGCGTGACAAGCGTCAACTACGACTTTGCCGAGTTGCTGGCCAAAGCGAAAGAACCCTCATAATCCTTGCAAAATCGTCCATGAATGGATATAATTCACGCCATGAATGAAAATACATTTCCCCGACACATGATGGCCGCATTGGGCCAACGGTTACGTGTGATGCCGGCTGTTGTGGTTACCGGCGCCCGTCAGACGGGCAAGAGCAC
>Ga0116172_10002442_pt1 | contig 16131 bp, 14 predicted proteins | sample AD_UKC083_MetaG_FD_89799 | JGI IMG/M metagenome (GOLD analysis project Ga0116172, IMG submission 89799) | Active sludge microbial communities of municipal wastewater-treating anaerobic digesters from USA - AD_UKC083_MetaG | ecosystem: Engineered > Bioreactor > Anaerobic > Digestate | place: USA...
AAATTTTAGGGTTATTTAAAGAATCGAGGCCGGTACCAAGTTGATTTAGTCTTTTTCCTCTTCTTTACTCATCGTGATTAAATCTACAAGTATTTTTTGATGAGGTCAAGTAAAAAATATTTTTATCTAAAAATCATTTCCTCAGTAATAACTACTTTTTTATTAATAACCGCCAAAATCGTAAGTAATATGATTCTAATATCTAATTTGAGGCTCCAATTATTAGCATAAGCTAATTCTAATCTTTTTTTATGAGGTAAAATTACTTTCCTGTCATACTCAAAGGGATTATTCACTGTTGCTAATAATTGATCTTCATGATGATAAATTAAAGAACCTGCACCAGTAATACCGGGCCGCATTGTATAGTATTGAACAATTTGCATTTCAGATAATGTTGTGGCTAATTGTTCGCGAACTAATGGACGCGGTCCTACTAAGCTCATATCACCCAATAAAACATTTAATAGCTGTGGCAGTTCATTTATTTTTGTCTTGCGCAAAAACTTGCCAAATTTAAATGGCCGATTGTCATTTGCTGTTGTAATGTAACCCATTTTTTCAGAGCCTTTAGGCATCGTTGTGAATTTATAAACATAAAAATCATTTCCATTATAGCCGACTCTTTTTTGAAGATAAAATACATCTTGTTTTTTAAGTTTCAATCCGATCGTGACAAAAAAAAAGATTGGTGAAGTAATAAATAACCCCAGAATAGCCATAATTTTATCAATGAGATATTTACTAAATAAGGTTCGATTTTTATTTTCGACCATTCTTAAGAGCCTCACAAACTTGATCAATTTGAGTTCTACTGAGATTTACTGAACAAGGAATATTTAAAGTTATATCTAAAAGTCGCGGTGCTTTCTCTATTCGATATGACTGGCAATTACGGTAAGGTTTTTGTAAATGATTTAAATACCAAATTGGACGAGTTTGAATCTTTTTGTTTGTGAGAAGTGCCATAAGGCTTTCTCGATCACGCCCATAAATCTTTTTGTCAATCTGTAAACAGTACATCCAATAATTCACCACCGCATAGTCAGGAACAGGTGCTAAATTTAATCCATCAATTTTATCAATCTGGTTTTTATATATCTGGTAATTTTCTTGTTTGATGTCTATGTATTCTTTGAGTTTTTCAAGCTGGGCTACTCCCATTGCGGCTTGGATATTTGTTAAACGGTAATTATACCCAATTTCATTATGGATAAAACGCAATTCATCATCTTTAGCTTGTGTGGTAAGGTAACGAGCTCTATTGGCGATTAATTTGTCATTCGTTATTATCATCCCTCCACCACCGGTGGTGATTATTTTATTGCCGTTAAATGAAAAACAGCCGATTGTCCCAACTGTTCCTGTGAAGCATCCTTTGAGATTTGTATCTGTATAGTAAGTTCCGATAGATTCCGCCGCGTCTTCGATGACAATGATATTCCTTTGATGGCATAATTCAAGTAATTCGGCTAGATTGACGGCGTTACCGAAAACATGCACTGGTACTAATGCGGCTATTCGTTTGCCAGTTATTGAGTTATAAGTATAACCATTTTTAAACTTCGTCTGTGATTTAATAAATTCGATTGTCTTTTCTACGTCCAGGCAATAATAATCATCGCAATCCATAAATATTGGTTCGGCGCGACAATAACGGACAACGTTTATTGAAGCTATAAAAGTTAATGTTGGGACGATAACCTCATCATTCTCAGTTACGCCAGCCAATTTGAGAGCTATTTCAAGCGCTGCAGTTCCGTTAACACACGCGATAGCATATTTACTTCCACATAATGAGCAAACATTCTCTTCAAATTTATTAACGTATTTACCGACAGAAGATACCCATTCTGTATCTAAACATTCCTTGATGTATTTCCATTCATTCCCGCGAATGGAAGGTACAGATAAAGGGATAAATTCAGACATTATAGATTCCAGCCTTATAAAATGAAAGATTTTCTTTAATCCAATTTATTGTCTCAGTTAATCCTTGAATGAGCTCATATCGAGGACGCCAGGGAGTCTTGGTAGTAATTTTTGTATTATCACACCGTAAATGTTCTACTTCGCTATCTTCCGGTCGAATTCGTTGTTCTTCGAGATTTATAGGTTTTGATAAATTCATAATTTCCATAATTGATTTGGCTAAATCACCAATACTAATTTCTTGGTTCATACCAATATTGGTTACTTCGCCAAAAAGTTCTTGGCTCTCGAATATTTTAATAAATCCTGCAACAGTATCTTTGACATAAGTTAGATCACGTGTAGGTGATAGATTCCCTAATTTCAGAGTCTGACATTCGGATAGGATTTGAGTAACGATGGTTGGAATAACTGCACGTGCAGATTGACGGGGGCCGTAAGTATTAAATGGACGAACAATTTTAACCGGTAGGCCAAACGAACGGTAATAGCTAATTGCCAGTTGATCTGCTGCGATTTTTGTTGCTGAATAAGGTGATTGCCCAACTAATGGGTGCTTTTCGTCAATTGGAATGTATTGGGCAGTGCCATAAGTTTCACTCGTGGAAGTCATTAGAATTTGTTCAACTCCAGATTCTTTAGTTGATTGCAGAATATTATAGGCACCTTCCACGTTGGTTTTGATATAAGCAAGTGGAGAAATATATGAATAAGGAATCCCAATCAGCGCAGCCAAATGAAAAACAACCTTACAACCTTTCACTGCGTTATAAACAGAATCATAATCCCGAATATCACCAGTTATGACCTCAATATCTCTTTTTATGGGCAATGTATCTAACCAGCCCCAACGGTTATTAGAATTATAGCGCACAAATGCTCGGACTTCAAACCCCGAAGCAGCTAAATATTCAGTCAGATGCGAACCAATAAATCCACCTGCTCCTGTTACTAATACTTTCAATACTACCTCAAATAAATCTTCTTATATTTTTTCCTATGATTAATAACAAAATAAATCTTCTATTAGTAATCATAAATTTAGGATAATATTTCTTGATAGGAATGAAATAAATTTGCTTTGTTTTTTATTAAAAAATCTTCTATGCGATTGATATAATTCTGATTTATTTCTGCATGAGTTGGTAGGTTTACGATATGCCTCGCAATTTTTTCTGCTATTGGACAAGCGCCCCATTGGTAATTAAAAATTTCCAAGTTGTCCAAAATTGGGTGGATAGGCGAAAGAAACCAATCCCCTAGCTCAATCTTCATTTTCTCAGCTTGATGGAAAAAAGCCGGTCGGTCTTTTACTAACAATGGAAACTTGAGAAAAGTATGAATAGCATATTCCGGTTCAAAAGGTGGCTCAATATTCATACTTTTTAAAATATCTATATAATTCTGAGCAACTTTCCTGCGATGTTGAAGTATTGCTGTAAAATTAGACAATTCCCTTTCACCACGTCGGATTTGCGTTTTCGAAATCCCTTTTTCAAATCCATCTGGCATCTGAGGAAAACCTAATTCTTCTCTTTGTGAAGATCCCAAAATTAAATTATTTTTACTCAGCCAGCGGTAAATTTTAATTGCTGGCCAATAGAGGTTAGTGCTGAGATTATCTCGAATAAAGAGGAGAACTTTCAAAGTAATTTCGTCTTTGAAGGAAGGTCGTGTATAATTAATTTCCATTTCCCTTAATTTTCTAGCAATTAAAGGATTACGGGATACCGCAAAACCACCAATTCCGGTTGAAAAAGGTTTGTTCCATTGAGTACTGAAAAAAGAAACATCAGCAACTGTTCCATTAGGTTTACCCTTATAATAACCGCCAAAACCATGGGCACAATCTTCAATAACGGAGAGGTTGTATTTACGAGCAATTTCAAAAATTGCATCAAGGTCAGGGGCCAAACCATAGGTATTTTGGGCTAATATGGCTTTAGTTCGAGGCGTTATTTTACTTTCTATGGCGGATACATCAATTGTATATGTCAATGGATTAATTTCTACATAAACAGGTATAGCACCTAAATACATTATGGGATTGACCACTACAATGCAAGTATATCCCGGTAGAATAATCTCATCGCCAGACTCAATGCCAATTGCTTTTAGTATCGCATATAGAGCCACACGACCTTTCCAGAAAAAGGTAACTTGACTGGGTTCAACACCTAAAAATTCGGCTATAATTTCACGCATTATTTACTTCTAATTCTATTCAATTTTAAGAACGTGTTAATTGACTAAACTTAGCTATATTCAACTTTTTAAAAACAATAAAATCTAATAATCCACGTAAAAATCCATAACCATAACCTAAATGAAAAGCTGCTAATACAAATGGTATAATTGGGATATATTTCCAATTCTGTGGCTTTTTACATATGCTTAAAGTTGCAATTAAATTAAATATCAAGTAAGTGCCAATCATTAAAATAAAAAATAATCTGCTAATTTTAAATTTAATTCCAAGTAATAAACTAATAGTTAAAAATACTAAAAAAGTTCCTGGTATGATATGTCTGATAGAAGCCGGTATTTTATGCTTCTGAATCACTCTTACTTTCCAGTAGCCATATTGCATATATTGTTTAAATAGAGATCTAATAGATGATCTTGGATAATACCAGGATTTTATACTTGAGGATTGCCAGATTTTGCCACCAGACCGAATAATACGGAGATTTAGTTCATCATCTTGATTACGAACAAGTTCTTCATCAAATAGTCCAATTTTTTCCAATGTTGACTTTTTCCAACAGCCAAGATAAACCGAATCAATATATCCGGTATATTTATGATTATGTGAACCTGCCCCTCCTGAAGAAAACTTAGATTGAAATGCTTTGGCAATAGCCTTTTGGACATAGGATTCTCCGGATGCAACCCAAGGCCCTCCCACATTGTCTGCACCAGTTTGGTTTAAAATTTTAATACACTGGGTTACATAATCCTCGGCGTATTTTGTATGTACATCCATTCTGATTATTATATCACCTGTAGCTGCTTTGATGCCGAGATTTAATGCTGAAGGTACGATCTTTTTAGGATTGTCTAATAATTTGATGAAATTATATTTATCTATATAATTTTTAATAATAAATCTTGTTCTATCCGTGCTCATACCATCAATAATTAATACTTCTATTAAATTTTTGGGATAATCCTGATTAATAATTGAATTAAGACAACTAGCTATATTTTTTTCTTCATTTCTACAAGGGACTAAAATCGTAACTTTATTACTCATGTTTTATTCAATAATATAGAAAATAATTGCCAAAAAGAGTCTATCATAAATATCGAAAACCATCCAATGCTAAGGTATTTTTTAATTTAATTTCCTACTTAAGAATACATTCGATTCTTGTAATAATTTCTGATCCCCATTTAAAATAAAGCGCCAAACACAGGTCAGGAATTAACAATTCCTTGTAAAAATACCAATCAGCGCTATTATTGATATAGAGTTCAATATTGTTTTGCTTTAAAAACTGACTACCAATCATTTGATCACCCTCTATTTTCTTCAATTATCTGGTATAGGTATTTTTCCATTAATTTTAAATTTTCTTGCCAATCATAATTTTTCGATACAAATTTACGCCCTTCTAGTCCAATTTTTTTTCTTAATTCTTTATCAATAACGAGATGATACATTTTTTCAGATAAATCTTGTTCATTACCAGGTTTTACCAAATAGCCAGTTTTACCATCGATAACAACTTCAGGCAAGCCTCCAATATTGGAGGCAATCACCGGCACTTCACAGGCAGAAGCTTCAATCGCGGCTACTCCAAAACTTTCAGACATGCTGGGAAAACAAGCAATATCGAACTGATTTAAATAATAAGGCACATCGGTATTTTTCACACGTCCTATTATAGACACCTGTTTATCTAAACCGAGTTGGGTTACAAGGGATTGCACCACGTATTTTTGCGGTCCGTCGCCAATAATAACTAATCGCAGACGGTCAGCAATTTCTGTTCGGCCTTCTAACTTTAGTCGTTCAAGTAATAACTTGAAAGCTTTTATTAGGCACGTTTGACCATACTTCTCATCAATAGTTTTAATAATTCCAATAGTAATATTTTGAGAATCTTGTTTTCTATTTGGCTTGAATATATCAAGATCGACACCAAATGGAGTAACAAATATTTCGTAAGGTGATTGATACAGCTTTAGTACTTGTTCACGCATGATTTTACTGGTTGAGGCAATTCTCGTAGCCGCCTGCAAATTTCTCCGCACAATATTATACATTATCCTGTTTTGATATGGTACATCAAAAACATCCGAACCCCAGACGGAAAGCAAAGTCGGTCGAAAATTTATTAATCTGGATAATGTTCCGTAACCACTGGCATAATGTGTATTAAGTATATCGGGTTGGATTTGGTTTATCAGTTTCCGTGTCCAAAGCCAATTTAGATAATACCCAGCTGATGGTCGGAAAGGGAGGACAAACAAGCTCACTTTTGGATTGATTTCATCTATTCCGGGTTTATCTGCACTAAGAAGATAAACTTCATGATCAATTCCACTTAAACCATTAGCCCATTTGACTATATGGATATTCGACGCATTTCCGATTATACAAATTCGCAAGATCTTATCCTAAAAGTGCTCTGAAACAAAGTAATTATTAGTATTGTTATTTTGCCAACTTCTATTTTCTAATTTTAAATAATTTAATACCCGGAATATAGTTATCATTATTAGATAGATGAAAATGAACTCATATAAAGATAGAAGTGTTAAATACTGAACAAAAAATGTCAGGGTTGCTAAAGTCATACAAAAGATATTTATAAAGGTCAAATAAATATTAGGTTGCCTTCTGTTTTGAAAAAATACCCAATAATAAATAACTGAAAGTAAGACTGTCATAAACAAGGTAAACATCCAACCTCCAATGAGGTAAAACACACCATAAGCAGTTCCAGTATTAGAAAAAGTAATATTAGAAATCGGTAAAAAACCAATGCTAACATCTTGCCCGGGATCAGACCTCAAAGGATTACCAATGATAACATTTTTTATATTATAAAAAACGCTCAACATCGTCGAATCCGGTTTAATAGCAGGATAATTGAGCCACTCATCTAAATTAATTGGAGAAGAAGTGATATAAAGCATAGTATGTTCGAGAAGAAATTTCCAAACTCCTTCTGAAGTAAATGAAAATGTTTTCCAGGCAATTGTCAATAAAACCCAAAATAAGTTCATAATAAATAAAACTATTATTCCTGTCCATAAAAGAGCTTTCCATTGTTTCGACGGTGGTATTTCATTTATTTTATAAATAAATAACATAATTACAACCCATAATAGATGGTATTTAACCTGCATTGCGGCTAGTGCAATAAACAATCCTACTAATGTTAAGAATGACAGTACTTTCCTTTTCGAGAACCGGAAAAAGATCCCAAGTAAAATAAAACATACTTTGGCCACCTCGCCCATATGAGCTGCAAATCCATGCGTCATCTTATCTTCAAATCGTGGATCGCCTAAAAAAGCGAAACCACCGAACTGATTAAATAAACTAATTACTTTTTTTAAATTACTCCAATCACAATCCATGAGATAATTATTACCAGCCATTCATAATCAGAATATTCCATAATTAGGTTATCTAAACGACCACTATTTTGATTTATCGTTTTCTCTGTTTTATAAAAATGAGCAAATAACTGGCCTATAATCCATAATATCATTAGGTTGCATAGGACAAAAAGCTGAGCTCGCATGGTAAATGGTTTAAATCCAATATAAATTAAAATATAATTAACTAGTACACTAATTATTGCAAAAGGCCAGGCAGTTACAATAAAAGGTGTAACAAGAGTATTTAACCGCCTTTTCTCAAAAGTAGTTAGGGCAAAGACTATTGAAAAAAAGGTTAGACTCGTAATCTGATCTAAGTTCAATTTTTATTCCTGATCAATAATAGATTGAACTACATTTTTGTCTACCTTTGTAAGGGGAGCACTGATTTTTCTGGCTGAATATATCGTATCCCAGGCTTCCTTAAATGATACTCGATATTGAAGTATTAAAAGAAGGAAAAAATAACTTAACGCAGGTCCAAGCCATAACCGCCATTTTACTGGCGATAAATATTTTTTCATATTAACTATCCTGTTAACTGCAAAAAGTAATACTTTTTTACTGGCTTTTTGATTTAAATATTCATCCGATGAAATACCGATTTTATGATAGACTTTTGTATTGTTAATACAGGCCTTATTTATATTCAATTTTTTAAGCTTCATACTAAACTCAAAATCTTCTTCGCCGTAAAAAAAATCTTCTGATAAAGCGCCGTACTTATCAATAATTTCACACCTAATACAAAGAGCGCAACCATTGAGAAAAGCGACTTCTCGTACGTTCGAATTACTAAGTTTCTTATAATATTTTGTTTGTCCCCATGGCCAGATCATTCCACCAGCATTAGCGATCTTATTCGGTTGATAATAAGAGTAGATAGTTGCCTGTGATGCTCCAATCGAAAAATCGGATTGCATTATGGAAATAATTTCATTAATTGTATGAGGCTCGATTACCGTATCATTATTTAAAAGAAAAACATATTGACTTTGATATATTTTCAAAGCCAAATCTATAGCGATATTGTTAGCAATTGCAAATCCATAGTTCTCATCATTTACTAAAAATAAGACCTTAGGTTTTTTATCTTTTAAAGGTGTAATTTTCAATTTTCGATTATGTATATCAACAGCTATTAAATCAATCGGTTTTTTTTCAAGGGGGAAAACTAAATCCGGAAAATTAGTGTTGATTACATCTTCCAGCCCAATTTTAGCCCATGTTTGAATTTTTGATACTGAGTTATTATCCGAGCCATTATCAACCAGAATAATATTGAAGTTCGGATAATCCGATTTCAATACCGACTCCAGGCACTCAATCGTATCAGCCCATTTATTCCAGTTCAAGATTATGATAGATACGTGCGGATAACTCATAATTCTAAGGGATTTGTTGAACATTTATATTTATTATGTTGAATATGGTAAACCAAAAGCATAAATAGAATAAATTCGGAAAGCAATAGAGCAGTTGCCGCGCCAATTTCGCTGATTAAATGACAAAGAATTGCGCAAATTATAGTATTCAATATTCCCACAATCATCACGCTCTTTAAAAATTCTTTCTTCAAATCGTAGTTTGTCATAAAAATTATTCCAATACAATAATTCAAACCCCCGAATAAAATTACAAAAGAGGCGATTCTAATCACTCGTACCATTGCCAGATTAACTGACCCATTTAAAAGATAAGCAATTTTCCCTGCAAAGATAAATAGTAATATTGAGATAATACATCCAATAAAACCCATAATCGTAATCATTCTACTGATATATCTTATGGATTTTTCCGGTTCTTCAATTTTCTTTCGGGAGATAAAAGGATACAAGGTTTGAGTAAGAGGTGATAAGGTACTTTGGATTGCTTTGACTATCTTTTCACCGGCACTGTATATTCCCACGCTTATATCTGATGAAAAGATTCCCAGAATAATAACATTAGTATTGCGATATAAATTCATAGCAATATTTGAGAGAAAAATGTGCCAACCTTCTTTTAAATATCTCTTCAAAATATCCTTATTCGGTTTGAGAAAACGGATGATGAATTTTTTCCTTAAAATGATAATGCTAACAATCCCCGCCAGAAAGGTAGTCGCCGAATTAAATATCGGCACTAAAACAAAATCGTTTTCATTTTTAATAAAAATGATAATTAAGAGTATATATAATAATTTTGATATAGAAATAATTACGTTGACATATTTGACTTTTTCCACTCCAATGTAAAACCAGGTAAATAAAAATATATTCGCTAAGATATAGCCGTAGGAAAATAGATAAATGGATCTATAATCGTGTATTTTAGGAATCAAAAAACATAATATCCCTAATAGTATAAAACAAATACTGAATAGTATAATTTGAATTATTAAAACATTCGATACTATTTCTGATTGTTTCCTACTATTATTCTGACTCTGGGCAATCATCTGGATTCCCGTTATCCCAAATCCATACTCTACGACTATTTGAAAATAATAGACGAGAGCCATTGCAAAGCTGATGATACCAAATTTTGCTACTCCAATATACCTCAAGAGATACGGAACAGTAATTAAAGGTGCTAAATAAATAATAACCTGATATATGCCAAATTGAGCAAAATTAGCAAATAAACTTTTACCTTCTTTATTAGAGAAAAATCCCTTTAACTCATTTAGGGTGGGGAATTGGTTCATCAGGCTTGAGTTCTTTGCGAAAATTATTAATAATTAAAATGAGAGCATTTACACATATTTGTAAAATTAGAAAGAGCCCTCCCAGACTGATCATAGTTAGTAATCTTTTAGGTCTACTCTTCAAATAAGGTGCTTGGGCTATATCAAGGACTTTAACTTCTGCCAGGCTTGGGATTGACTTTAATGTATAAATTTCTTTTTGCTGTTTAAGTTCGATCCAGATAGTAGAATACAATTCCAGATCCCTTTTTAATGCCAATTCTTTGATCTGGTTAGCCGGCTCAGCAATTGATTTTACCTGCTCTAAAAATGTTTGTAAATTTTTTTCTGCAATTTTGATACTGTCTTGGGTATTTTTGATGTGATCTTCAATGTATAATAATTGTTGACGATTTTCATGCTGGATTTGGGTTACGACAATTTCATTTAATAGTTCTACCATCCTATTGGCTACATTAGCCGCATAAAAAGGATCGGTGAGTGTCACCGATAACTTAGTAACATTACTTTCATTATTGATATTTACATAAATAACATCTTTGAGTAATTTTTTCAATGCCTTGTCAATTTTTTCTCTTTCATTTTTGGCTTTGATGTCAAGCATATCAATTAACTTTTTTCGATAAATTGTACCGCTGGAATCAACTCCTTCAAATTCTTCAAATAGGATTGTATCTAAAACTTTTCTTGAGGTAAGGATTTCTTTATACATCTCAGGACTCTGGAGTGTACTCTGAGGTAAATTTATCCCAGCTAAATTTGCCAAAGCACCCATCGAGCTGCCTATACCTGATGATAAATCCTGGCTGGGAGGTAAAATTGACACTGTAGCGGTATATTTTTTCTTCATTCCAAAAAATACGATTACAAAAACTAGGATAGCTCCAAGGAGTAAAATTAATAGGTTTGTGACGCGATGTTTAAAAATAAAATAGAGAAGCGGATGTTCTTTTTTTATAGGTGCCACGTAATTCTCCTGTTATTTATGAAAATTTTAAATTTCATTTACTTCATTGCGGCAATAAAAGTTAATAAAATAGTTGCAATGGAAGTAAATATTTCCAGAACTGATAAATCTCCGAATATTGTACTCTTAGAACTACGAGGGATAATTATAACATCACCTCGTTTAAGAGTTGCAGATTTACCTGGCTCGGTACTTCCATCCAAGTGACGTATGTAAACCTTATCGATATCTCCTTCATAGGTGTTTCCACCAGCCATATTAATATAATCCAAATATGAATAGCCCGGATAAAAATAAAAACTACCTGGAGATTGGACGAATCCATTAACTGATATTCCTCTTTCTGAGAGAATGTCAATTGCATCACCAGGCTTTAATGGAGTGGAGAAGAAATCTCGCGGATATACCGTCATTACTAGCTGGTGATCAGCCTCTTTTCGCGTAATTGTTACATTTTCCAAGTCAGCGTTTTCAATAAACTGAGCTTGGCGTCGTAGATAATAGCCTAAGGATTCATTTTCTTGGATAATATCATAGCCACTTCCATACACTGCACCTCGAATAACGATAGCTTCTTTATCCGGATCTCCAAATGGGACGAATATTCTATCGCCCTCTAAAAAAGTAGGGTTATGCTTCAGGTCTCCCTCGAGTTTATAATTAAAGTAATTTACTGTGTCAATTCTGCCATCGTTTCTAGTTATCTGGATATTAAATTCCTTGGCAAATTGGTCAAATCCCTCAGCCAGCTCAATTATTTCATTTAATCTTGTAACCGCAGTAACATCATAGAACCCTGGTTGAAACACGGCGCCGGCAATTTGAATCTTGAAAGTGCGTAAGTTTACCAATGCTACATCGACTTTGGCACTTGGGTAGACTTCATTGATTTTCTTTTTACATAGTTCGATGGCATCTTTCAGAATTAAACCATTTACATTAATTTTTCCAACCGATGGTATTAATAAATCCCCAGTAGGAGTTATAGCTAATTCTATGTTTATATTTTCAGTGATAATTATATCAATCCCAAATATATCACCAGGGCCTACGATATATTCTTCGGGTGAAACTGCTTTATCAAGAGCAATTAGTTCTTGCATTTTTGAAACTTCTTTTGCTTTTTCTTTTAAAGTAGTTTTTTCTTTTTCAGTCTCTTGTTCAAACATTTTCCCATAGGATCTATACGATTTTTGAGATTCGGAGGATCTATATTGTTGCCCTAATGAAATATCGAATAAAATAGCCACCATTAGAATAACAAATGCTTTTTTCATTAATATACCTCTTAGATTTTATAATACCTTTTATAATATTCTAGGTATTCGCCGCTTTTTAATGGTTTCCACCATTGCGGATTGTCAATATACCACTGGATAGTATTGCGCATAGCATCTTCGAATTTGTTTTGTGCTTGCCAGCCGAGTTCGTGCAGTTTAGCCGCCGAAATCGAGTAACGCCGGTCATGTCCCAGTCGGTCCGCGACTGGTTTTATCAATGTCTTCGGTTTATTCATATATTCAAAAATAAAGTTGGTGATGAAGATGTTTTCCAACTCGTTTTCTCCGGCGATATTATAAACTTCGCCGGGTTTTCCATTTTTCAGAATGAATTCAATCGCATCACAATGATCCCAGACGTACAACCAATCACGCACATTTTTTCCATCACCATACAAGGGAACGGGTTTATCCTCGATTAAATTTGTGACAAACAGCGGAATGAGTTTTTCCGGGTATTGGTAAGGACCGTAATTATTCGAAGCGCGCGTAATAATTACCGGCAAGTTATAAGTATTGAAATAGGAATACGCCAGACGATCGCCACCGGCTTTGCTGGCTGAATAAGGATTACCCGGTTTCAATGGCGATTCTTCGGTAAATGAACCTTCCAAAATTGAGCCATAGACTTCATCAGTACTAATCTGGATGAAACGCTCAATCCCAAATTCTTTGGAAGCTTCCAATAAAACAAAAACGCCAAACATATCCGTCCGAATAAAATCGTCCGGCTTACCGATACTACGATCTACATGCGACTCGGCCGCAAAATTCACGACGTAATCCGGATGATATTTACGAAAAATATTATTTACAGTATCCGCATCACAAATATCGCCTTTAACAAAAATATAATCGGAATTGTTAGCCAGATCTTGCAGATTTGCCAGGTTGCCGGCATATGTAAGTTTATCGAGATTAATCACCCGAACATTTTTGTACTTTGCAAATAGATAGTGGATATAGTTACTGCCGATAAATCCGGCGCCACCGGTCACCAGATAGACTTTTCGTTCGGAATCAGACATTAGTATATTCCTAATTAATTGACAATTTTACGGCCGATACAATCGTAAATGAAGCCTACTGCTTGGACTTTTTGAGGATCGTAAATATTCCTCGCATCAATCATAATCGGATTTTTCATCACTGATTTTAGATAATTTAAGTCCAAATTGCGAAATTCGTTCCATTCCGTCATAATAATCAAAGCATCAGCTCCTTTAGCGGCATCTTCGGTGGAAGCCACATAAGTAATTTGGGGATAATATTTGCGCATTTCTTTCATAGCTTCCGGATCATAGGCTTTGATTTGCCCGCCGCGTTTCAAAATTTCTTCAATTACGGTTAATGCTGGCGTTTCGCGGACATCGTTAGTGTTGGGCTTGAAGGCTAATCCCAGGATTCCAATCGTTTTATCGGAGAGGTTTGGTAGAACTTTCAAGAGCTTCTCGACTAGCCGCATTTTCTGACGATTATTGACTTCAATAACAGCTTCGACAATTGTAGCTCGCATTCCGGCTTTTTCAGCTATTTTAGTTAAAGCTAAAGTATCTTTTGGGAAGCAAGATCCGCCATAACCCGGTCCAGCATGTAGAAATTTCTTACCGATCCGTCCGTCCAGCCCCATAGCCTTGGCGACTTGCTGAACATCGGCGCCTACTAGTTCGCAGAGATTAGCTATTTCGTTAATAAATGAAATTTTCGTCGCTAAAAAAGCATTCGAGGCATACTTAATCATTTCCGCGGTGTGGATATCGGTTGCCACAATCGGCGTTTCGATTAAATAGAGGGGACGGTAAATTTCCTTCATTATCTCGAGGGCTTTTGGTGAACTGGTGCCGATCACAATCCGATCCGGCCGCATAAAATCGCTAACCGCCGAACCCTCGCGTAAAAATTCGGGATTTGAAACCACTTCGAACATTTCCGGCGCAATTTTATGTGATAATAGACGTTCGCGGATTTGATCATTAGTTCCAACCTCGACTGTACTTTTGGTGACAATAACTTTAAAACTGTCAATAACCTTGGCGATTTGGTCAACCGCATTAAAAATATAGGAAAGATCAACTTCACCGTTTTCGCCGGAAGGAGTCGGTACCGCCAGAAAAATCACTTCCGATTCCCGTATTGCCAGCGTCAGATCGTCGGTGAACTTCAGTCGGCCTTTAGCGACGTTCTTTCTAACCAAATCAATCAAACCCGGTTCATAAATTGGCATTTCTCCGTTATTTAGTTTTTCTATTTTAGTCGTATCAATATCATAACAGATTACTTCATTACCGAAATCAGCCAGTCCCGTTCCGGATACTAAACCGACATATCCTACTCCCAGCATTGCAATTTTCTTCATAAAATCACTCCGGTATTTTTTTCTATTTAATAAATGGGGTAAGCGTTTTACGTGCTAAGACCAGATCGGATTTACCAATTCTTGCTGAAATACCTCTTTTTTTGAATTCTAGTCTGCACGGTGGAAATTTGAACATAAACAATTAAAAGGTCAAGACTTTTTATAGAAAGCCCTGAAAACGTCGCATACTCCATTCTACTGTAAGTAAAACAATCAAAATCACAAGCGTCCATCGCCAGTTTAAAAACTTGATAACGTGTGACTGGGTGATAATCTTTTCCGTTACTTGTAAGCGATCAATAATTTCGGGAATCCGGTTCGTTTTTAAACCGCCACTCCGTAAGGCAATTGTTCTGAGTAAATCCACGTTTTGCCGAACCTCAAGTAATTCGATCGAGCGATCAACTACCGTGATCGGCTGTTCGCGAATTCCGATTAAATTATCGCCACTCCAAGCTGAAATGCGTACCTGACAATCGCCGGCATTTCTAACGGGTATAACTCCCGAATAATTATTTCCATTCCAGATCAAATTGCTTGAGGCGATCACGTCGTTTTGTTGAATTAGTTCGGCTTTGACTACGGCATCGTTTACTACTAAGCCCTTCAAATCGTACAGCAGGCAACTCATTTCGACGGTTTCACCGTTCAGAAATATTCTTTTATTGATTGACAGTTGAATTGGGGAAGAGCTGAGGGTATCGGTCAACCATTTTGCCATTCCTTGAAACAGTTCATCATAAATATCAAACCGTCCTATCTCATTGGTCATAAATGACCAGCGCCAAAAATCTAATCCGATACAGAGCGCCAAAGGTTTATTTCTTTCTTGATTGATGGCAATAACCGGATTTTCGGTGATATCAGTGCTTTCAATAATCGTTAGCAAAGACGGCTTAAGGCGAATCCGTCGGAAAGGCGAGCCAATCGGTGGCAATTCCCGCCAGATTATTTCAGAAACATTTGCTTTTTGAAAATTTTTTATCAGAGGATGTTCCAGACCTGCGCGCGTTGGTTTGACGCTAATCTGATTTACTGATTTATCAACCAACAATTCATTCATCGGATTCCAGCCCAGCAGTCTTTCTAATTGTTTGGAATCGACATCTCCATCGAGAAAAAATATTAGTGGCAAATTGTAATCGGAAATTTTTTGCCGGAGACAAATTAAATCGTTCTGGCTGGATTCGGCTGTCGGATAGCCGATAAAAATTATCAAATTCCACCCTTTTGCCATTATCTCTTGAAATGATAACGGCAACCACTGGCCATCATTTATAACAACATT
>Ga0116172_10002443_pt1 | contig 16127 bp, 6 predicted proteins | sample AD_UKC083_MetaG_FD_89799 | JGI IMG/M metagenome (GOLD analysis project Ga0116172, IMG submission 89799) | Active sludge microbial communities of municipal wastewater-treating anaerobic digesters from USA - AD_UKC083_MetaG | ecosystem: Engineered > Bioreactor > Anaerobic > Digestate | place: USA...
ACAACGCCTATACCGGATAGAGACCGACCTGGCTCACGACGGTCTGAACCCAGCTCACGTGCCACTTTAATGGGCGAACAGTCCAACCCTTGGGGGATTATCCACCCCCAGGAAGTGACGAGCCGACATCGAGGTGCCGAACCGCGGCGTCAATGTGAACTTTCGGCCGCGACTAGCCTGTTATCCCCGGGGTAGCTTATCTTCGTTAATCACTGGCGATACCACTATCTGCCAAAGGATCACTTAGACCTGCTTTCGCAACTGCTCAGGATGTCTCCCTCACAGTAAAGCCTCCTTATGCCTATGCACTCTTCATCCGATTTCCATCCGGATTGAGGAGACCTTTGTGCGCTTGCGTTACTCTTTCGCAAGCAACCGCCCCAGTCAAACTGCCTGCCGTGCACTGTTATTCACCTGGGTAACAGGAAAATTTAGAAACAAAGTGCCAAAAGAGTGGTATTACACTGTCGACTCCCCCAGCCCTAACGAGCCGAGTTCCAAGTCTCCCACCTATTCTATTCATCCAGAACCTTATTCCAATGCAAAGCTGCAGTAAAGCTCCACGGGGTCTTTTTGTCCTCGTACGGGTAGGCCGCATCTTCACAGCCATTTCAGTTTCGCCGAGCGCGTGATCAAGACAGCGAGAGAATCGTTACGCCTTTCATGCAAGCCACTAATTAAGTGGCGAGGTATTAAGCTACCTTAGGACCGTTATAGTTACAGCCGCCATTCACCAGGGCTTCGGGCATCCGCTTCTCCGCATCCCTGAGAGCAAGCTCCCAGGAAAGCATGATGACGAACTTCCTTAACCTTCTGGCATTGGGCAGGCGTCAGCACTTATACATCTTCTTACGAATTTGCAAGCACCTGTAGTTTTGTTAACTAGTCGTTCTCTCCTATTCTCTGCGGCCATAATCATTACAAGAAATAAATCCATAATGTATGGCCCCCCTTATCCCGAAGTTACGGGGTCAATTTGCCGAATTCCTGAACCACGCATCACTCGTTCGCCTTGGTGCATTTACACCAGTTTACCAGTGTCGGTTTGCGGTACGATTACCAGATAACTTCTCTTCTTGCGAAGAGTTTAGAAGATTTTCCTGGAGTAATAAACAAGACAGGTTGGTTTCCACAAAGGTCACCTCCATATCGTAGCTCGCGTGCCCCTCCACTTCTAAACCAAACTAATTTGATCTAAAAGCGGAGGGACGTTTTCCCGGATTTACCAAAGAAAACTAGCTAACTACTTCAACCCCCATACCATTAGGGGGCCTGCCCGTTCACTTCCCGTGCTCCATCATATTATCTAGTAGTACAGGAATATTAACCTGTAATCCGTCGCCTACGCCTTTCGGCCTCAACTTAGGATCGACTAACCCATGGATGACTGACATAGCCATGGAACCCTCAAACATACGGCGAGCGGGGTTTTCACCCACTTTACGCTACTCGTCCCAGCATTCGCACTTCTGCACGCTCCATCCGTGCCTTACGGCCGAACTTCACAGCTACGATCCCTTACGAGACTCGTGCAGAACGCTCCCCTACCACTCATTCCGCCAACTTAACATCAACGAAATAGTGAATTAACTTTACAATTTCCTAAAAACTAAACTCCTTACACAGTATTACTATGTATTTACGCAAAGCGATTCACATATCTCACTAACATTAAGCTAGCGGAATGAATTCGCGGCTTCGGAATCTACCTTGAGCCCCGTTACATTTTTGACGCGGAGTCTCTTGACTAGTAAGCTTTTACGCACTTTTTAAAGGATGGCTGCCTCTGAGCCAACCTCCTAGCTGTCTGAGAAGCTCCACTATCTTTCCCACTTAGGTAGAATTTAGGGTCCTTATCCGACGATCTGGACTGTTTTCCTCTTGAACATAGAAGCTTAGCCCTCTAGTTCTGACTGCCGTATTGTACACCTCGGCATTCGGAGTTTGAGAGAATTTGGTACCCTTTCGAGCCCAAGGTTCAATCAGTGCTCTACCTCCGAGGATTAAAATACGACGCTAGCCCAAAAGCTATTTCGGGGAGAACCAGCTATCACCAAGTTCGATTGGCATATTACCTCTAACCACGCCTCATCTCATAATTTTGCAACATTAAATAGTTCGGACCTCCATCACACTTTCGTGAGACTTCATCCTGGACGAGGTTAGATCACTTGGTTTCGGGTCTAGTGCATGCGACTTAAATTGCCCTATTTGGACTCGCTTTCGCTTCGGCTTCTCCTGCTTAGCAGGATTAACCTTGCCGCACACAACTAACTCGCTGGGTCATTCTTCAATAGGCACGCCATTACCACGCATATAGCGAGGCTCTGACTGCTTGTAAGCTTATGGTTTCAGTTGCTATTTCACTCCCCTATCAGGGGTACTTTTCACCTTTCCCTCACGGAACTTGTCCACTATCGGTCACAAAAAGTATTTAGCCTTACCAGATGGTTCTGGCAGATTCCCACAGGGTTTCTCGTGTCCCGTGGTACTTAAGAAATTGTTAAGAAGATATATATCTTTCGCGTACACAGCTTTCATGTTCTATGGCCTATCTTTCCAGATATGTTCTGCTAGATATACACTTTATAACTTCTCGATTGGCTTGCTGCCCAATCACACAATCCTTACAACACCAATAATGCACGAACAGCAATCTACGAGATCACCTCTTCATTCATCGCAACGCGAATCCTAATTTGGATCACTCTTACACATTAATGGTTTAGGCTATTCCCGTTTCGCTCGCCACTACTTGGGGAATATTACTCGCTTTCGCGAGCTTGTTTTCTTTTCCTGCAGATACTGAGAGGTTTCACTTCTCTGCGTTATTTTCATACGGTTATTAATTAGCCGTCAGATAATCCGACATGACTCGGATTGGGTTTCCCCATTCGGAAATCCCCGGGTATAACGTTTATTGGCAACTTCCCGAGGCTTATCGCAGCCTATTGCGTCCTTCTTAATCTTTCTGTGCCAAGGCATCCACCATAAGCTCTTAATTAACTTATTAAAATGACTATCATTTTCTATTCAGTTGTAAATGTGCAATACATATAGGCTTTCTTTATTACCGCCGACCTACCCCGGTTGAAATGAAGCAACCGTGACGCGGATTTCATACTTACCTAATGATTTTAATGAACATACCATCATCCAAATTTACACTTGGGTGATGATTAATTCACTCAATTAATCAATAATATATTATATAATTTTGGTGGACCTGAGAGGACTTGAACCCCTTACCTCCTCATTGCAAATGAGGCGTTCTAGCCAGATGAACTACAGGCCCTCATAGAGACAAATAAATATAAAAACTGTCTCAAATCAAATCCATAATTTTCAAGGTGCCAAAAATACAATTACCTTCTATAAAGTAAGCACTCCGCCCATTTTGAAAAATGGTGGGTGCACCAAGGATCGAACCTGGGACCTCAGTCTTATCAGGACTGTGCTCTAACCAACTGAGCTATGCACCCTTATCTTCATGCAATGCCTCGATAAAATAGGTAGCCCAAGTACTGGTTATCATATTCTTGTACTTAGCAAATGTACTTTTTTAGGTACCACCCTTAATATTATTTAAAAGAGCAAATATTTCTCCTTAACTTCTGTAAAGTGACAGGTAAAGCGTCTCCTTTTTAAGTACTCCTTAGAAAGGAGGTAATTCAGCCGCAGATTCCCCTACGGCTACCTTGTTACGACTTTATCCCAGTCATAAGCCTTACCTTATTCACCCCGACCACAAGAATATCGATATATTTCAATAACCTTGTGGTCAGGATGCTTTCGGGTACTGCCTATTCCCATGACATGACGGGCGGTGTGTGCAAAACCCGAGAACGTATTCACCGCAACATGGCTGATTTGCGATTACTAGCGAATCCAACTTCATGAGGTCGAGTTGCAGACCTCAATCCGTACTGAGATCGATTTTTTAGGATTTGCTCCGCCTTACGGCTTGGCTTCCTTTTGTATCGACCATTGTAGCGCGTGTGTCGCCCAGGACATAAGGGCCATGCGGACCAGACGTCATCCCCACCTTCCTCCCCGTTTTACCGAGGCAGTTTCCTAAGACACTTGTAACATAGGATAGGGGTTGCGCTCGTTTCGGGACTTAACCCTACATCTCACGACACGAGCTGACGACGGCCATGCAGCACCTGTGTAGCACCCTCGAAGGATTCCTACTTTCATAGGTTTAGCAGCTACATTTCAAGCCCTGGTAAGGTTCTTCGATTACCGTCGAATTAAACCACGCGCTCCTCCGCTTGTGCGGGTTCCCGCCAATTCATTTGAGTTTTAACCTTGCGGCCGTACTCCCCAGGTGGAATGCTTAACGCGTTAGCTTCGGCACTTAATACTTCCACTTTGTCCCGAAGGACAAAGAAGTTGTATCAAACACCCAGCATTCATTGTTTACAGCGTGGACTACACGGGTATCTAATCCGTTTTGCTCCCCACGCTTTCGAGCCTGAGCGTCAGAACAGGACCAGTGAGTCGCCTTCGCCTCTGGTATTCCTCCCGATATCAACGCATTTAACCGCTACACCGGGAATTCTACTCACCCCTTCCTGTCTCAATTCTGGTAGTTTCGAGTGCACTCCCTCCGTTGAGCGGAGGTCTTTAACACAAGACTTACCAAAACGCCTACGCATCTCTTTACACCCAATAACTCCGGGTAATGTTTGTGCCCTACGCGTCACCGATGCTTCTGGCACGTAGTTAGCAGGCACTTATTCATAGAGTACCGTCAATTATTCTTCCCCTATAAAAGAAGTTTACGATCCTAGGACCTTCATCCTTCACGCGGCGTCGCTGCGTCAGGGTTGCCCCCATTGCGCAAGATTCCTAATTGCAGCCTCCCGTAGGAGTAAGGACCGTCTCTCAGTTCCTTTGTGGCTGACCACGCTCTCACGCCAGCTACCTGTCTTAGCCTTGGTGGGCCTTTACCTCACCAACAAGCTGATAGGACATAAACTCCTCTCGAAGCGCCTGAACTTTACCGTAAAAAACTCTCGTAAATACGGACCATCAAGTATTATCCCGCCTTTCGGCGAGCTATTCCTGACTTCGAGGCAGATTATCTATGTATTCCTCACCCGTTCGCCGCTGCTCCACTTGCGTGGAACCGCTCGACTTGCATACCTTAGGCACGCCGCTAACATTCACCCTGAGCCATGATCAAACTCTCATTGAAAAATGGCACTGATTTCAACAAACTCAAACTAGTTGAGTGTTATCCAACCTACTTGCTATTAAAAATAGCTTTCACGAAGGATACAAAGAAATCAGATATAGGTTAATTTCAAAGGTATAAATACCTTCATATCTAAATAACCAAACAAGCAGATGCGAACATCTGTTGTAGATTACTAGAAAAGTTTTGCTTACCTGTCACTTTACAGTTGTCAAAGAGCAACAGTGCGTATATTACAATATCCGACTCTCTAAGTCAATATCCAAAACTGAAAACATAAAAATATTTGCTATATATTCGTTGGGTTAAACCCAAGAGGAAATTTTTCCATCCCATACACTCGCACGAGTGTAGAAATAATTATATCAGAAATCGCTCGAAAGTCAAGAACTTATACGCTCAAGACTTTACTCTACTGTGTAAAGTCTTTTACCCAGTTAAGGAACTCCGCAATTTTCATGGCAGGATCTTCTACGACATTTCCCATAGATAAATAAGCCATTGAATAATAACCTGCAGCATATAACCCATTTCTTTTGACAAATTCCCATGGTTTACGCATAGCCTTAGTTACATTTTTAGCAACTTTTGTTGGATCGAAGATATTTTGAGTAATAGTTCCAAATCCCAATCGCAATACAAACCAGGCCAAAAAGATGAAATTGTAATCTTGAATAGTAGGTATTATTCCGGAATTTTGATAAAGATAGGCTATTTCTCTAGCAGCAAAAATATGCGCCCCAATACCTATCACGGTTATAAAGAAACTCATTACATCACCCAACGGACCCTTACTAAACCCTTTCTCTAAAGCTGTACCCACATCTTTTGCACCATCAAGCAAGCTACCATCACTTCTCCGATAAGTCATATCTGTCGTTTCAGGCGAAACGCTAAGAGCTGCTTCTCTTTCCTCGGAACAAACATTTTTATCAACTCTTAAATCATTATATGGACTCATATAATATTATATCACATACTATGGGTTCGAGCAATAATATGCTTTATCATTCAGAGATCCAAGCTTTTCGAAAAGCTACAATAGACATTTCAGAATAGATAAATAACATACTAGGATTTCACTTAGAAACAAAGCCGCAATACTTGTGTCGAATATAATTGCATACTTAACGCTTGGGTAGTCATGGAATAACATAATTGGAACGCAATCTGGTCGGTGGCATACCTTAAAAAATCAACCTTGCTTATCAAATTTTACTTTGCTTCCCTACGGAACTTAAACATTTGTACCAACTCGTCGACGGTTGTTGCATCAGTAGCAACTTTATCTCTTCCAAAAATAATTAATCGTGGGAATCGCAGAGCCAATCCGAATCCCAACTGATCTAGACCCGCACTATAAACTTTACTTGCAGATATTTCATCAGCTTCAACTTGTACTACTATGCTTGGTTCTACCCAAAAATCTGGTTTCTGATAAACACCTTCAACAACCTCTTTTGGTTTGGCTGCAAGTGTAATTTCCTTTAACCTACTTGATATTTCTGCCCACCTATCCTCGGTAATTCCCGTACCTATCTTAGTTATGGGTTCATAATTATTATTTTGTGAGTTATATACTCCAGCAAGCAATGCGCCCATACCAAATTTTGTTTGCTTTCCTGATCCAGAGTAATAACCTAATATAACTAAATCAACTGTATCGACAACTTTACCCTCAATTGATTTTTTAATCTTTATCCAGTCGAGATTTCTAACTCCAGGGATATATCTGTCATCAATTTTCTTCAAGATTATTCCCTCAAAACCCTGAGAAACATATTTGTCAAACATTTTACGCATTTGATCCACATTACTCACTATTGGCGATTCAGTAGGGATTATTACTGCCGCTTGATTGTAAAATTTTGAATTTTCATCTTTGATTAAACTCTCTACAAAATCATTATCCGAGGTTACTTTCTCTTCCTTATTATTTGAGCTAAATGATTCCTTAGCTCCAAGTAATTCGCTAATTATTTCGACCCTATCTTGGAGTAATTCAACAGAAGTATCCCTGCCATCAAGATGTAAAATGTCAAAAACAAAAGCTTTTACCGGTACTTCACTTTGAGTATTACCAACCTCATATTTACGGCGTCTTGTCATCGTTTCTTGAAATGGAATAAACTCACCATCTTTATCAACTCCAACAATTTCACAATCCAATATTGCACTCTTACAATTCAAACTTGATGCGTATTTTATAATATCCGGAAAAGCGACTGTCAAATCCTCAAGATTTCTTGAGAAAATCTTAATTTCTTTATTTTCACCCTGTCTATCACGATTTTTATCCCCAAACAACTTATTCCCATTATCATCATTATTAGTTGAAGTTGAAAACATATCAAAACCGTTTACACTTTCATTCTGAGTCTGATCACCAGTACTATCCGTCAATAAATGTGACCAGATACAGTCTTTAAAAAAGTCATTAACATAATCTACACCTATATGTATCTGCCCACGCAATCCGTCAAATTTTGGTTGCAGATAAAAACGTCCACCAAGTTTTTCAAATGCCTCATCAAATCCCCCTACTCTTTGTACTAACCTTGGAAAAAATGGCATACCAGGTACAGGTTTAATTTTTGCTAATTCAATAATTAGTTCATCTCGATTCAAGCCTTTTATTTTAGCCTCGATTGCAAATCCGGCAAGATAACCAACATCTGCTGCAAAACCGTATGCAAGATCAAAAGAATCCCTCAACGATTTATCCCCCACAAGATAAACTGAAAGAGCATCTAAAATTGTCTTGTAATTACAGCCCAAACGGAGATTCCCCACTATTATCCTCGCCAAGTATTTTGCATCAACTGGAGAAAGTTTAACTATATATTCATTTAACATAGAGGATTTTTGAGATACCGATTTCGCACCTTTGATCATAGCAAATCGGCTAAGGAAATCGTAGAAATCGCCTATCTGAACACCATAATTAACATTTGTATCATTTTTTTCTTCTTGGGACGATGCCGGTCTCGAAACATTTTCTAAATATTTATCTAGACCGATACGGTACTGTTCCACCGCTGTCCCGATATCACCACTTGATTCCCTAAGTTTAGCAATATCTATATCAGCACCGTATAATTTTGCCAGATTATTTAAGGCTGAAATGACACTTTTTTCCGAGAAATTGAACTCTGAGGATACAAACAAAGGTGCTACTCGGCCATCAAACAAATAACATAACTTCTGAATTTCTTCTTTATTTATTTTACTAAAAACATCAACCAATATCTCCACCATTTTATTTCTTGACTGAGTTTGCTCAATTGCTTGCAAGACTTGGGAAATCGACACTTTTGAAGTGCTGTCATTATAATAACTGCTCTTACTCATTTCTTCAGACGAATTTGTTGTTTTTCCAAGCTGATTATCGATACCATCCATATTATTTTTTTATTAAATATATTTAATCACTACTTCAACTCCGCCATATTATTTCCAGAGCTAAAATGTACTTCTAACGGCACTTCTAATTGTACAATCTCAGTCATAACTTTGACAGCATCTTTTTCGAAATCTTCAAGAATATCCTCTCCGACTTCTAGAATAATTTCATCATGGATCTGAAGCAATAGAAAAGCTTTGCTTGAATACTTATTCATAATAAGATCATCTATTGCAATCATAGCTATTTTCATCAAATCTGAAGCGCTTCCCTGTATTGGCATATTTATTGCCTCACGTATCGCCGCTGATTTAATATTCCTGTTTTTAGAATCAAGTCCGTAAATATATCGACGACGACCAAACATACTTTGTACATATCCATTAACTAAAGCTTCTTTTGTAGAATTTTCGATATACTGAGCAACTCCAAAATATTTCTCAAAATAATCATTAATATATTTACTGGCCTCTGCTTGAGTTATCTTTAACTGCCTTGACAAACCAAAAGGTGTAAGTCCATAAAGAACTGCAAAGTTTAATGTTTTTCCTCGACCACGCTCTTCACTTGAGATAAGATCCTCAGGTTTATCAAAAATTTTACTTGCTGTCGCTCGATGGATATCTTGTCGATTATTAAATATTTCTCTAAGAGCTTTATCCCCCGAAACATCAGCCATCACCCTAAACTCTATCTGAGAATAGTCTATTGAAACATATTTAAATTTACGACGAGGAACAAAAACTTCACGGATCCTTTTACTCCAATCTCCTTTTATTGGAATATTTTGTAAGTTGGGGTTAACTGATGAGAATCTGCCAGATGAAGTCCCAATTTGTTTAAAGTCGGTATTTATCACATACTCTTTTTTTGAACTCTGATAACTTTCATTTGATTTACGAATAAGCACATCTACATATGTTGTAAGCATTTTATTAAGCTCACGATACTCTAGGATACGACTTATTATTGGGTGCGCATCCTGTAGTTCAACCAAGATCTCTTCTCTCGTCGAAAGTCCTGTTTTACCCTTCTTTTTCCCAACTATCGCTCCAGTATTAATATTTAGATGTGTAAACAAGACCTCACTTAATTGTTTTGGCGAATTAATATTGAATTCATGGCCGACGTAATAATACACTTCCTGCTCAATAGAATTAATCCTTTCCACCAAATCTTTTTTTAGCATTTCGAGTTGTTCCGGATTAACACACAAACCCCTATTCTCCATTTCTGCCAATATACAAGATATACGATTCTCAATAAGATAGGCCGTTCTTTCAACACAATTAATATCGCCACCTGCCTCCTTATCATTAGATTCGATATTCTGAGATTTCTGTCGCAAGTTCGATTCAACCTTTTTCTTCAATGACCCCACACTCTGCTGGGTCTTTTCCTGCATTGCAGACTCACTAGATATAACCCCGTCATTTATATCCGGCAACCCTACTGATCCAAAATTACAATCAAGATAGAGCGATGATAACTTATTACTTGCATTATCAGATCTTTTAGCTATTAAATCAGCTATCTTGAGTTGATGTAAATCAGCTTTGATTTTATCTGATATTCTACTTATTATTTCCAAATCAACATTTTCACCCACTCGTTTGGGAAAAACTCCACCCAAATAATCAAACACCAACGCAGACAAAGAATAGTCCCGTTTCCCAGAAGAAACGAGATGCGCAAAAAGTTTAATATCAAAGAGCTTATTGACTCTATCCTTAATCACAGGAATACTCTTCGAAATAGAATTTTTATAATTTACTGCCGATTCTTCGAAATTCTTAGACGATTCATTATCTGACTTAGGAAGTTCAGACTTATCCTGCTCCAATAGATCAGTGCTTGCAGAATAATAAATAGCCATTACATACGAGATATATTCCTCCCAATTGTACGCCAATGTTTCACGGTCCATTTTGAGCCATTCTGTGAAACATACAAAACTATCCACAACGTTTTGGGTACTGTGCATAACCACATCGACCTCAAGTCGCCCAATACCATCTATATCTACGCTATCTTTATCTGACGGGGTGACTCTTGACGGCACCACCAAACCGCTATTTATATACCCCTGGGGGTATATAAACCTTATCTTGATAAGTTGTTCATTACCACCTATATTCCCTACATATTCTTCATTATTAAAGAATGCTATTATTATTTTCGAAGCCTTTTGGTAATTACTCAGATTACATGCATATAGCTCATCTGCCCTTATGATGCTCGGACTGGAAGTATCTGTAGTTTGACTTGTATTAGCAATATCTGGTTCATTTTCATCAACTGAGGTGCCAACCTTTGTACTAACATCGATCTCAGATTTTTTCGCTTTGATTTTATCGACAATTTGTTCGTATGTAATAAGTTGTTCATCGAAATCCGATGCAATACCCGACGAATCACTTTGATCAAAAGATTGATTCATATTAGGGCTACTATTTTTCCCCATTGCTTCCCTAGCAACTTTAGAATCATCACTTTTACTTACTTTCTCGGCATTATTATCGACCGTACTCATAGGTGAACCAAATAGATCATACTGGACTCCATCATCAACTTCCTTTTCATTGGATTGAGGAATTTTATCGATTAAAGACCTAAATTCGAATTTATTAAAAATATTTACCACGTCATTACGATGAAAATCACGAGTCTGGCAATCTTCAAGTCTGAGATCTAGATTAACATCTGTTTTAATTGTTGCGAGTTCCCTGCTCAATTCTGCCTGCTCGATACCCTCGGTCAGTAATTGTTTATAACGAGGCTTTATTTCATCTATGTTCTTATATATACCATCAAGCGTTTCATATTTAGTCAAAAGCTCAATTGCAGACTTATCTCCGATACCTTTTACTCCGGGGATATTATCTGATGAGTCACCTACTATCGCCTTATATTCAATTATTTGTTCAGGATAAATCTGATATTTCTCAAATACTTCAGCGCGATTAAATGCCTTAATGGTCTTAAAAGATCCCTGTGGCAAGCACACATTAACCTTATCATTAACTAACTGAAGTAAATCCCTATCTCCCGATACCAATAGCATTTTTATTGTATCAGAGCTCCATTTCCCGTCTGTCACATATTTTGAAGCCGTACCAAGTATATCGTCGGCTTCATATCCTTCTTTTTTGATTATTGGAATATTTAGTGCCCTAACAACCTCCTCGACTAAAGGGAATTGTTCCGCCAGACCTTCATCCATTGGCTTACGGTTTGCTTTATAATCTGAGAACTGAGTATGCCTGAAAGTAGGCTTTTTTGTATCGAACGCACAGAAAATATAATGAGGATCGTATTTCTTCAGTACTTCCAATAGCATCACTGTAAAACCGAATACTGCGTTAACCTGAATACCCTGCGAAGTGACCAAAGAAGGTGGATATGCATGGTAAGCTCTGTGAACTATAGCATTGCCATCTATCGCGATAAACAATTTATAACCATTTTCGATCATTGAAGATAGCTAAGCAAATTTAACACTATATTATTGCAAGATATAACGATTACTTCAATTAGTAACCAATTAAAGCTTTGAGGCAGTTATTTACCCAGTGTAGAAAAAATGAAAAATAGAAAGCCAGGAAACAAGATAATACATACTACATTGACAACATCCTTGTCGGTAATAGTTTTTTGCGCAAACTAATAGTTCAACAAAACCTATTCTTTTATCTCTACAAAAAGCTTTTCAAACTCGTCTTTATCTACAACTTCTTTTTCGAGAAGCATATTTACAAGCTTTTCAACTATGTTTTTATGATCTTTCAAAATTGTTCGAGCATTATCTTGTGCAGTTTCGATAATCTCCCTAACCTCCTGATCAATCATTAGAGCTGTTTTATCGCTGAAATTTCTTTCACCACCATATTGATAGCCTAAATATCTAGTTTCATCGAGATTACCATATTGTACAAAACCTAATCTTTCGCTCATACCATATTGCTGAACCATCTCTTTTGCAACCGAAGTAACCATCCTTATATCGCTTGATGAACCAGAAGACATCTCATCACAAAATAGTTCTTCTGCAATCTTACCTGCAACTCCATGTTGTATATGGGCCATAAGTTTTGATTTAGTTTCAACTTTTGTGTCTTCATCAGGTACAAAAACTGTAACTCCGCCACTCATACCTCTCTGTATAATCGATACCTGTTCGACAGGATCAGAATTCTTTGTAAATTTACCTACAATCGCGTGACCAGCCTCATGATATGCAAATCTTTTCAAGTCTTCCTCGATTACTTTATTCTTCTTTTTTCTGCCTAATTTTACTTTCAAATACGCTTCCATAAGATCAGATTGTATTATCTCCTTACGATTATCCTTAGCTGACATGATTGCTGCTTCATTTAGGAGATTTTCTAAGTCTGCACCAGAATACCCAACAGTCTTTTTTGCGACTATATCCATATTTACATCTTTACCAAATTTCTTATTTTTAGCATGAACATCAAGTATAGCTTTACGTCCCTCAAAATCAGGCATAAGTACTGTTACTGTTCTGTCAAACCTACCTGGTCGCAAAATTGCAGGGTCCAATACATCAGGACGGTTTGTTGCACCGAGAACAATAACATTCTCTTTTGTCTCTAATCCATCCATCTCAACCAATAATTGATTCAATGTCTGCTCTGTATTTCCCGATTGAATAACTGTACCACGCTTTTTAGCTATAGCATCAATTTCATCAATAAAGATAATACATGGAGCTGTTTTCTTTGCTTTAGCAAAAAGATCTCTAACTCTAGAAGCGCCTGCTCCCACTAACATTTCTTCAAATTCTGAACCAGATGTGTGAAAAAATGGAACTCCTGCTTCACCTGCTATTGCTTTTGCAAGCATGGTCTTACCAGTACCTGGAGCACCGACAAGCAATACCCCCCGGGGTATACGAGCACCGGCATCAAGATATTTTCGGGGATTTCTAAGGAAATCTACAACTTCTTGCAATTCTTCTTTTGCGTCATCAATACCAGCAACTTCTTTAAATGTAATACCAACCTTTTTGCCGAATAACAATCGTGCTTTTGATTGCCCGAATTCAAATACTTTGCTTCCTGAAGATTGCATATTCCTGATAAGCATAAATACCATAACGATGCCCGCACCGAATGCAATAAAAATAAATACATCACCAAAAGTAATCTGTGTATTTGGCTTATATGAATAATTTTTGATCTGATCTTTTGAAATACCTGCCTGTATTAATGAATCATAAAAAGATTGATCTGATCCATCTCTATATTGTGAAAAGTTTCTTGTAACAACTTCGATTTTTCTGCCATCAATTTCTTTTTCTTCTTTGAATTCGATTACTACATAATTATTTCGTTCTGTAATGCTTTCATACTGTCCACTCTCAATTTTGCTTATTATCTCACTCTGAGATACTTCACTACCTTTGTTAATAAAACTGTTGTAAGTTGACCACGCCACTGCAGACAATATTAACAATACTATAGTGATGATTATCCCTGGAGTGCTAAATTTCGCTGACGGAGAAAACTTTCGAATATCTGGTTTAACCGATGATCCTGAATTATTTCCGACGTTGCCAACTTGAGTGTTCTCTGGTGAATTCATTTGTGAAGTAGTATTTTCTCCCTGCTCTCCTTGTTTCGTTGCAACTCCACCTGGATTAGCACTTGATGTGTCCGCATCCGCATTTTGAGTGTTTTGCATTCTTGCAGAACTTTCTGCTAGCTTCTGCTGAAACTCATCAAGCTGATTGATTATCTGGTCTATTGTTTCATTATCAGCCCCAGCTACCTGATTTGGGATATCATTTTTAGTATCTTTATTTGCTGTAACTTCTTTGACCTGTTCTTTTGTCTTGTCTGTTTTATTTGTTTCTTCCATATTTGTTTATTATTAAATAAATGTGTAAATAATATGATAGGATAATTTCTCTGAGGAAATGGTGGTAACTGGAATCGAACCAGTGACCTTGGGTTTATGAGTCCCATGCTCTAACCTTCTGAGCTATACCACCGTAAACCACTTTGAATCGTGCAACATATTTTATCAGATTGTACAATTATGCACAACAATTTATTAACAACAAAAACCGAACAAGAATAATCAAGTACGCTAATTGATTATTACGATAATAAATAATTAAATTTGAAGCAAACAAAGTAAATAGGTATACTATTAATATGAAAATAGATTCAAATAAATCAATAAGAATAATTAGTAACTTTCTCACGCCAGAGTCATACAACAAAACAGCATTTCTAGACAACCATATATTAGAAACTGACGAAAATGGGAAAATCACAGAGTTCCACTCTGCCCCAAGACTCTTTGACAGAAGTGGTACGATTGATTTACGCAAATTCATCATTTCGCCAGCACTTATCGATACACATGCTCACGTACCTCAAATTGAAGCTATTGGAAAGCATGAACCCAACCTACTAAGCTGGCTAAACAAACACATATACACTGTCGAACAATCTTTTAACGATCTTAACTACGCCAAGCAAATAGCGGACAAGTTTTTTACCCTAGCTAGAAGCGCAGGTACATCAACAATTGTTGCCTATTCATCTGGGGATATAAATCCGACTCACGAGATATTCAAATCGGCACTAAAGCACCGAGTAAGAATTGTCGCTGGCAATGTACTTATGGATCAGAATGTACCTCAATCCCTTATTGGCAACCCAATGAGTATATTGACAGGTAGTATGGAGCTTTGCGAGCAATGGAATAAATATTCCAACAAAGCGGATACCGAAAAAGGTTACAATAATGACAGAAACGAAACCACACAAAAAGAGAGTAGCTTAAAAGATTTATATTATGCGTTCACACCTAGATTCGCGATTAGTTGTAGCGAGGGATTGTTACAAGAAACTGCTAAACTGGCTAAAAAATACGACGCTTACATACAAACTCATCTAAATGAGTCTCAACTTGAGATTAAAGATGCAATAAAAAATCATCCTTACGCCAAAACATATACTGAAATTTATCAAAAAAGCGACTTACTTGGTCCCAAAACATTGTTGGCACATTGCATACACAATACTGACGAGGAATTACAGATTATCAAAGATACTGAAAGTAAAATCGTTCATTGTCCAGATTCTAACCTGTTCCTAGGAAGTGGTCGTTTTCAGATAGAAAAGATAATGGATTTTGACATTACAATCGGTTTAGGTTCAGATGTCGGAGCAGGGACGTCTCTAAATATGTTTAGGATAATGAGATCCATGTTATATATGCAACTTGCACATCAAAAGAAAGTTGATATTAATATCCCCTACTATCTTGCAACCATGGGTAACGCAAAAGTTTTAGGTTTACACGATATGATTGGAAGTATTGAGGTCGGTAAACAAGCAGAATTACTTTTAATTGGCATCAAAAATATTGATTTCGGCCTAAAAAATAATGAAGCAAGTAAGGATATACTTAGCAAATTGATTTTTACTGAAGATTACTCAATGCAATTAGTCAATTAGATTATATTGACATTAAAGCATATTG
>Ga0116172_10002444_pt1 | contig 16126 bp, 14 predicted proteins | sample AD_UKC083_MetaG_FD_89799 | JGI IMG/M metagenome (GOLD analysis project Ga0116172, IMG submission 89799) | Active sludge microbial communities of municipal wastewater-treating anaerobic digesters from USA - AD_UKC083_MetaG | ecosystem: Engineered > Bioreactor > Anaerobic > Digestate | place: USA...
CGTTCTCCCTTGACCAGGCCATGGTCCTGGGATCGGACGGCCAGATGACGCGGCAGGCCCCGTTCGTCATCAGCGCCGTGTTCGCCTTCAACGTCCTTCCGGTGATCATCTTCGTGGCGGCCGTGTCCGCCATCCTCCAGCATCTCGGCGTGATCCAGGCCGTGGTGCGGGGCATGGCCTGGCTCATGCGGCGGACCATGAAAACTTCCGGCGCGGAGACCTTTGGCGCGGCCCTGCTGGTGTTTACGGGCATCGAGTCCGCGACCGCACTCGGCGGGTATCTGGCGAAAATGACCCGCTCCGAACTGTTCACCATACAAACGGCCTACATGGCGACCATCGCCGCGAGCGTGATGGTGGCCTACGCGTCCTTCGGCGCGGAGCCGGGCCACCTGCTGGCGGCGTCGCTCATGAGCGCCCCGGCGGCCATCGCTTTGGCGAAGCTCATGGTGCCGGAGACGGGAACGCCGGAGACCGGATCCGCCGCCCACCGCTTCGAGATGCCGGTTGAAAGCGTGAACGTCTTCGACGCGGCGGCGCGCGGGGCCGCCACGGGCCTGAACATGGCCCTCAACGTCGGCGCGCTGCTCATCGTGTTCGTCGGCCTGATCTTCCTGCTCGACAAGGGGGCCACCGCCCTGACCGGGGAAAAGCTGACGGTCATTCTCGGGGTGGCGTTCCGGCCTTTCGCGTGGCTCATGGGCGTGCCCGGGCCGGACATCCGCGCGGCCTCTGAACTGCTGGCCACCAAGACCGTGTTCAACGAGTTTCTGGCCTACCAGCAGCTTCAGGGGCTCATTGCGGAAGGTGCGCTGTCCAAGCGCAGCATCGTCATCCTGACCTACGCCCTGTGCGGCTTCGCCAACCTGGGCAGCATGGGAATTCTCATCGGCGGTCTGTCCGCCCTCGCCCCGGAACGCCGCGCCGAGATCGCCCGCCTGAGCCTGTGGGCCGTGGTCTCCGGCACCCTCGCCTCCTTCACCACCGCCTGCATCGCTGGAATGCTCTCGGCGGAGTAGGCCGCGCGGTCGGCGGGGCTGCACCTCAGACGGGGACTTCGATCTGACAGGTTTCCAGCGTCAGCGGGATTCCCTGCTCGGCGCGCACCTCCAGGCATAGGCAAATGGCCTCCTCTATGGCGGAGAGAGCCTCCCCCTCGGTCATGCCCTGGCTGACGCAACCGGGAAGGCCGGGGCACTCAACAACCCACATTCCGTCCTCATCCCTGGAAATTGTCACAAGGAATTTCATTTTGCCTTCTCCATGCACATCCAGACGAATTGCACGGCAAAGGGGCAGATCGGAAGCAATGGTTCGGCCTTTTCCCCTTGGGGCAATCGCATCACAATGTCTCACAGGAAGGGCCGGTGAGCGGAACGATCGCCCCCCGGATTTATGACTTCTGGCCTTTTTTGTCCCAACGGGACATCCGAATATAGCCCAGGCCAGGCCGCCGCCCGAAGGGCCAGGCCTGTCCTGGGTAGGAGGCTCCCTCGAAACATGCCCTGAAGGGGCATCAGAAATTCGCGCGCCTGCCCCGTCTTTGGGCGCTCACCACCATTTCGGCTGCCCCTTCAGGGCATGATGTGTTCTTGCTTGGGCAACCCAGGGCTGGCCTGGCCCTTCGGGCGGCGGCCTGCCCTGGGCTATAGTCGGCAACGCTTTCAGCGTTGAAGAGGTTGTGGAAAGGGCAATGAACGGACGCCTTCCGGAAAAGACTCACGATCTTAGTTCGACTGCCCTGGCGTCCCCCCCCTGCCCCAAAACGGGCGGACGACCTGAAATCGGGCGGGTTTCCGGCGGCGCTTGCGAAGCGGTCGGTTTGCCCGAAATCTCCGTAAATCCTTGCGGGACAATGCCTAAAACGCGCATAATGGCCGAATGCCGCGTGCGTGTTGCGTTGGCACGGCCCTTGCCTTTCCCCTGCGGGCCGGTTTGGTGTTTCGCGCCCTGCGCGGCCGGTCCGATCCAACCCCCAAGCGGAAGCGGAGAGAAGAGCATGATCAGAGCAAAGAAGCTGACGATGCATTACGGGCCCGTGGTGGCGCTGGACGATGTGTCGTTCGAGGTGAACCGGGGAGAAATCGTCGGTTTGCTGGGCCCGAACGGCGCGGGGAAGTCCACGTGCATGAAGATCCTGACGACCTACCTGTATCCGAGCCGGGGCACGGCGGAGGTCGGCGGGGTGGACGTGCTGAAGGACCCCCTGAAGGTGCGCAAGCTCATCGGCTACCTGCCGGAGATCCTGCCGCTGTACATGGACATGGAGGTGCGGTCGTACCTCCAGTTCGTGGGACGGGCGCGGGGCCTTTCGGGCGGCACCCTGAACAGCCGGATCAACGCCGTGGTGGAGACGTGCGGGCTGCGCCCCATGTTCCGCAAGGTGGTCCGGGAGCTGTCCAAGGGCTACAAGCAGCGCACGGCGCTGGCGCAGGCGCTGATCCACGACCCCGACGTGATCATCCTGGACGAGCCGACCTCGGGCCTGGACCCGCACCAGATCCTGGAAATCCGCCACCTCATCGAGCGGCTGGCGAAGGAGAAGACGGTGATCCTCTCCACGCACATCCTGCAGGAGGTGGAGACGACGGCGGACCGCATCGTGATCATCAACCGCGGCCGGATCGTCGGCGACGGCACGCTGGCGGAGCTCCGGAGCAAGGCCAAGGACGGCGAGCGGATCCTGGTGGCCGTCGAGGGCGCGAACGACGAGGCAGAGCGCCTGCTGTCGGGCGTCGAGGGTGTCCGCCGGGTCGAGGCGAGCGGCACCGTGGACGGGTGCCCGGCCTTCACGCTGCACACCGCGCCGGGGCGCAACCCGTGGCGCGAGGTGAACGAGCTGGCGCGGGGGCGCAACTGGAGGCTGCGGGAGCTGGGAGACCGGCCCCTGACGCTGGAGGAAACCTTCCTGAGGCTGACCGAACGGGCGACGCAGGGCGCGGCTCGCGACTAGGAGAGAGAACCAATGCGCAACATCATCGCCATACTTCGCAGGGACTTGGGCGCCTACTTCACGTCGCCCATCGGCTACATCTTCATGATGGTGTTCATCACCATCAGCGTGGGGCTGTACATCACCTCCTTCTTCGTGTTCCCCGTGGCCGACATGCGGCCCTACTTCGAGAACCTCCCCCTCCTGCTGTGCGTGTTCATCCCCGCGGTGACCATGCGCATCTGGGCGGAGGAGCGAAAGGAGAACACCTGGGAGATGCTCCTGACCTTCCCCATGCAGGCGTGGGAGCTGGTCATGGGCAAGTTTTTCGCCGCCCTGGTCTTCTACGTCGTCACCCTGGCCGCCACCTTCACCGTGCCGGCCATGCTCTTCTCCCTGGGGACCCCGGACCCCGGCATGATCCTCGGCGGATATCTCGGCACCCTCCTCATGGGCGCCTTCTTCCTGTCCCTGGGCATCCTGTTCTCGGGGTTCTTCAAGGACCAGATCGTCGCCTTTGTGGTGACCCTGCTCACCTGCCTGGGCTTCTTCCTGCTGGGCACCTCGTTCATTTCCGCCTACATTGACGGCCGCGTGGCGGGGCTCGGCTCCCTCCTCTCCGACCTGATGGGCGTGTTCACCCACTACACGCCCTTCGTGCGCGGCGTGGTGGACGTGGCCGACCTGGCCTTCTTCCTCGCCTGGATCGCCATCTTCCTGGCGCTGAACGTGCTCTTCATTGACGGGCGCAACCGGCCGCGGGCGCGGACCATCTTCGCCGTCGCCGCCGTGATGAGCGTCGCCATCGGCCTGCTGTTCAACTACCTGCTGGCGGGCAGCAGCATCGCCCGCGCCGACCTGACGGAGGGCAAGATTTACACGGTGTCCGACGCGACCCGCGACATCCTGTCCAAGCTGGACAGCGAGGTGCAGGTGAAGGTGTACATCACGCCGAAGGACAAGATGCCCACGCAGATGCGCTCGCTGGAGACGGACATCACAGACAAGCTGGACGAGCTGCGCATCGCCGCGGGCGGCAACCTGGCCTACGACGTGGTCTACCTGGAGGCGGCCAACATCCAGTACACCGAACAGGAGCGCAAGGACGAGGACGGGGAAAAGGACGAAAACGAGGCGATCGAGCAGCGCATGCTCGACAAGGGCGTGCAGCCCTTCAGCGTGCAGGCCATCAGCGAGGACGAGATGACCAACAAGCTCGTCTACTCCAGCATCGGCATCGCCTACAAGGACAAGACCGAGGAGATTCTCCCGCAGGTCATCCCCGACGAGATGAACAGCGGCGCCTACGGCACCGTGCTGCTGTCCCAGCTCGAGTACCGGCTCGCCAACACGGTCTACAAGATGAGCCGGGCCAAGGCCCCCGTGGTCGCCCTCGTGGCACCGAAGGAGGCGGTCACCATTGACCCGCAGATCCGGGCCATGATGATGCAGATGGGCCAGCCCGTTCCCGACCAGGAGGACCCCTACGAGGTCCTGCAGGAAGTGCTGGAGATGGAGAAGTACGAGGTGCGGCGCGTGGACCTGACCAAGGACAGCCCGCTGCCGGAGGAGTATGACACCCTGGTGGTCGTGAACCCGCGGAGCCTGAACGAGCGGCAGCTCTGGGAGATCAACCGGGCGCTGCACGGCGGCAAGCCGGTGGTCATGGCGGTGCAGACCTACGAGTGGAACTACCAGGCCACCCGCCAGGGAACCCAGATCCAGCGGCGCGAGGAAAATCCGGGGGTCAACCCGCTGCTGGAGAAGTACGGGCTGGGCGTGAGCAAGGATGTGCTCATGGACACCAGCCACACGACGCTGACGATGCAGGGCGGCCAGGGGCTCCAGGCGCTGGTTGGCCAGCCGTTCAAGCTGCCCACGCACATCGTGGTGGGCAACGACACCATGGACGCCGAGTCCCCGGTCACCAACCGCCTCAGCCAGCTCCTCTACCTCTGGGGCACCGCGCTCGACCTCAAGGAGGACAAGCTCAAGGAATTGAACCTTGAGGCGCGCGTCCTCATGCGCAGCTCCGGCGGCGCGTGGACGGTTCCGGGGGACGCCCAGATGACCGGACAGTCCTTTGAGGCGCCCGCCTCGGGGCAGTCCTACCCGCTCATGGCCGCGGTGACGGGCCAGTTCCCCGACGCCTACGCCGGGACGCCGCGCCCCGCGTGGCCCAAGCCCGAGCAGCAGCCCGGCATGCCCCCCGCGCCGGACGGGCCGGACAACGAGCCCGCCGCGTCGCCCGTGGAGGCAAAGCCCTCGAAACTGGTGCTGCTGGGCTGCTCCGAGCTGTTCCGCAAGAACTTCCTCCAGCGCGCCAACCTGGACCTGTTCCTGAACAGCGTGGACTCGGTGTCGCTGGACGAGAGCCTCATCAAGGTGCGCGGCCGCAAGCCGGTGGACCGGATCATCAGCGAGAAGCTGTCCGACACCACCAAGATGGTCTGGCGCTTCGTGAACTACGGCCTGGCCAATTTGGTCATCGCGGCCGCCGGCCTCGCCGTGTTCACCTACCGCCGGAGCGCGCGCAACGCCTACACGGTCGCGCAGGCGCGGCAGCAGGCCAACTAAGAACCACAAAACAGCGGAGACAAGAAAATGAGCCCGAAAAAACTCATTCCGTTCCTGGTTGTCCTGCTCGTGCTCGCGGGGCTGGTCGTGTGGCGGAAAGCCTCCGAGAAGAGGCCCGGAACCATCGTGGAGCAGGTCAGGCTTGAAACCCTGGCGGACAGCGCCCTGAAGGCCGAGGACATCGCCCGCGTGGAGCTGTACGCCGGGTCCAAGCCCGAGGAGAAGGTCGTGCTCGCCAAGGAGGGGGACGCCTGGAAGATCACCTCCCTGCACAACGCCCCCGCGGACAAGGAAACCGTGGACAAGTTTGTGAAGAGCCTGGTCGGCCTCAAGGGCGAGTTCCGCGCCACCGCCGAGGGCGACGAGAAACTCGCCGGTTTCGAGCTGAAAGACGACCAGGCCTTCCACGCGAAGGGATTCAAGGACGGGTCGGACACGCCCGCCGTGGACGTGCTGGTGGGCAAGACCGCCGACTTCCGGACCGTCTTCATCCGCAAGGCGGGCGATTCGCGCGTCCATGTGGAAAGCACCAATCTCCGGCGCGACGCGGGGGTGACCGACTCGGGCGAGAACGCGGTGCCCAAGGCCACCAAGTGGCTGGAGACCGAGCTGCTCGCCTTGGACAAGACCAAGATCACCCGCGTGGCCCTGACCCTGCCGGACAAGGAGCTGGTCTTCGAGCGGCACGAGAAGCCCGCCGCCGAGGAACCGCCCGCCGAGGCGGAAAAGGCCGAGGGCGACGCGGCCGCTCCGGAGACGCCGAAGGCGCCGGAATACGAATGGAAACTCGCGGCCGGCGGCTTCGACCAGAAGTTCTCCAACGTGGAACTGGAGACCCTTCTGGGCCGCTTCACCAACCTGACGGTCACCGACGTGGCCGACCCCGCCAAGAAGGCGGAGATCGGCTTTGACCCGCCCCAGTACAAGGCGGTCCTTTCCATCGAGGGGCAGGACGACGTGGTGCTGCTGGGCGGCCGGACCGCCCCCGGCCAGAACGCCTATGTACAGGTGGCCGGCGGCGACGCGCTCATCTACGAGATGAACAAGATCAACTTCGAGCAGGTGTTCATCAAGGGCGCGCCCATGTTCACCCTGCCCGCCCTCTCGGTGGCCAAGGACAAGGCCTCCCGCGTGGAGGTGACCCAGCCGGACGGCAAAACCGCCGTGGCGCAGTCCGACGGGAAATGGGCGCTCACCGAGCCGGTCTACGAGCTGGAGAAACAGCAGCTCACAGTGGACAACCTCGTGAACACAGCGGTCGCCCTGAAGGCCGTGGACTACGCGGACGGGGTCCAGGAGGACGCCTCCTTCGACAAGACCGTCCTCATCGAGAGCCCCGACGGCAACCACACCGTCCGCCTGGGCGGGCCGTCCAAGTGCATCGAGGGCGTCTACGCCCGCTTCGACGACAACCCCGCCACGCTGGTCGTGTCCAAGACCGACGCGGCCAAACTCCTCGCGCCCGCCCGCGACTACTACGTCATGGCCGTGCTGGGCGGACGCCTGGACGATGTGAACCGCATCGAGTTCACCGGAGAGGGCGGCCCCTTCGCCGTCGCCAAGGCCGGAGAGACTTGGAGCCTGGAGAAGGGCGGCGCGACCACTCCGGTGCCCAACGACATGGTGGAGGATTTCCTGTCCGCCGCCCGCGCTTTCCAGCTGGCGGGTCCGGTGCCGGGACAGCCGGCCGCCCTGGAGAGCACCGCTTTCGCGCTGGTGTGCCGGAACGCGGACGGCTCGGCGGCGTCGCTGGACTTCGGTCCGGAGGCCGGCGGCCGCCACAACGTGGTGCTGGGCGGCGCGTCCACCCTCTTCCGCGCGGAGGCCCCGGCGGTCGCCCAGCTGCGGGAGGCGCTGAACACGCTGGCGAACCCGCCCGCCCCCGAGCCGGCGCCCGCGCCGGAGACATTGCCGATGCCCGCCGTTGAGGCGCCGGCGGCTCCCGCCCCCGTGCCCGAGATTTCCCACGAGATCGTGGAGTTGCCCGGAGAGGCGGCGCCTGCGGCGGCGGCGGCCCCCGAGGTGGCGGAAGCACCCGCGGCGGCCCCCGAGGCGCCCATCGTGGTGGCGCCGGAGCCCTCCCCGGCGGCGCAGTAAGAGAGAAACCTCTGGAAAATTGGGGCCGTCGGCGGGAGCGCCGGCGGCCCCTTTCCCATTTCGGGGCGGCCAGCCCCCTCAAGGAGACGACCGGATGAAACACGGAAACCGTCTGGCAGTCTGCGCCGCGGCCGTCCTGTGCGCGGGCCTCACCGCCGGGGCGCAGGAGACGCTTGACCTTTCCCGGCGCACCGCCCTTGTCACGGCCATCGAGAAGGCCGGCCCCGCGGTGGTCACCATCAACACGGTGAAGATCCGCCGCGAGCGCTTTTCGGACCCCTTCTACGACCTGTTCCTCTTCGGGCCGGCCCCGGTGCGCGAGGAGGCCGTGGAGGGGATCGGCAGCGGGTTCATCGTGGACGAGAAGGGGCACATCCTCACAAACTACCACGTCCTGCAGGACGCCGACGCCATCTCATCCGTCACGCTGCCCAACGGACGCCGCCTCGATGTGGACCTGGTCGGCGCGGACGAGCGCTCCGATCTGGCGGTGCTGAAAGTGCGGGAGGCCGACGGCCCCCCCCTGCCCTTCGTCCCTTTGGGCGACTCGGAGTCGCTCATGACCGGGGAATGGGTGATCGCCATCGGGAACCCCTTTGGAAACATGATGCGCGACCCGCAGCCGAGCGTGAGCGTGGGCGTGGTCTCCGCCACCGACCGGCGGGTGAGCCGGGAAATCGGGGAAGGTGAGCGGTTCTACCAGGATCTTATCCAGACGGACGCGGCCATCAACCCCGGAAACAGCGGCGGCCCCCTGATCAACGCCCTGGGCGGGGTGGTCGGGGTCAACACCATGATTTTCAGCAACACCGGGGGCTATCAGGGACTGGGCTTCGCCATCCCCGCAAGCCGCGTCCGGCGGATTGTGGACGAGATCCTCACCCATGGACGGCGGCGCAACCCTTGGTTTGGCTTCCACGGCCAGGCACTGGAAGAGGTCAGTCCCCATGTGCTGCGCCGTCTCGGCGTGGCCGGCAAGGAGGGGGTGCTCGTCACCGAGGTCTTCTCCGCATCCGCCGCGGGGGAGGCGGGCCTCCAGCCGGGGGATGTGGTGGTGCGGGTGAACGGCGAGGCCGTGGCGCACCCGACGGATGTGGATTTCGTCAACTGGGGGCTGTTTGTGGGCGACCAGGCAACGCTGGAGGTGAACCGCGCCGGAGCCCTCCTCAAGATGCCCCTGGTGGTCCGGGAATACCGCTAGAACCCCGCCCCCATCCCAGCCCGAAAAATCTAAACAAACGATTGTATTGCGGGGGATAAAATGATATGATGCAAAACGGTTTTGGGATTGGCACGGATACGGAAAGGGGCGTCCTTTCCGTGGTGGGAGTCCCGCGCCGCGGGAATTGCGGCAGCGGCGGAAGGCATGCAGGGAGTGAAGGCGATGGATTTGGCGGGCAAACAGCGGAGAATGACGCGGCAGCGCCGGGTGATCTGGGACGAATTGCGCAAACTTCGCACCCATCCCTCGGCGGAGGAGCTGCACGTGGTTGTCCGCCGAGCGATGCCCGGCATCAGCCTGGGCACCGTCTATCGGAACCTGGTCGTCCTCTGGAAGGACGGTCGGATTCTGCGGCTCGAGGGCCTCGGCGGGCGGGCGCGCTATGACGGGGACATCCGCCCGCATCACCACGCGCTCTGCCTCCGGTGCGGCAGGATCGTGGATCTCATGCCGAGCCAGGTGGCGGGCGTGGGCGATCCGCGCGTTCTTGACGGGGTCTTCAAGGCCACCGGGTGGCGGCTTGACTTTGAGGGGCTCTGTCCGGCGTGCGCCGGGAATGAACCCGAAACCCCCGGGTGTTGACAGAACAGGAGGTATTCCACATGCTTAAACCGGAAATGCAGAAGGCTTTCAACGACCAGATCAACGAGGAACTGTTTTCCTCCTATCTGTACGCGTCCATGGTGAGCTACTTTGAGCAGCAGAACCTCAAGGGAATGGCCGCCTGGATGCGGGTGCAGGTGCAGGAGGAGCTCCTGCACGCCACCAAGCTCTTCGGGTATGTCCTGGAGCGCGACGGGGCGGTGGAACTCAAGGCCATCGCCGCCCCCACGGCCGCGTGGGACTCCCCCCTGGACGCCTGGAAGGCGGCCTTCGCCCATGAGCAGCACATCACCGCCTGCATCTCGGACCTTCACTCGAAGGCCGTGGAGCTCAAGGACCCCGCCAGCACCATCTTCCTCGAGTGGTTTGTGACAGAGCAGGTGGAGGAGGAGTCCAACGCCCGCGACATCGTCGCGCAGATGGAAATGGTTCAGGGCGCGCCGGGCGGCCTGTTCATGCTCGACCGCGAGCTGGGCAGCCGGCCCGCCCCGGCGGCCGGCGGAAACGCGGCGGCCACCTGACCCTCCCCTTTTCCCTAGACAGGCCCCGGCGGAATAACAGCGATTCCGCCGGGGTTTTTTCATGCAAGTGGGAACGGTTCCTGTCAGTCTCCCAGAGAGCGCCGTCCCGCAAACTGCATCTGTCTGCTGGCAAGAACCACAGCAACCAGGAGGTAAACCCATGAGCGTTCAAGTCACCCAGCCCGCCCCGGATTTCAAGGCCACCGCCGTGATGGCGGACAACACCTTCAACGAGAAGTTCCAGCTTTCCGACTACCGCGGGAAGCATGTGGTGCTCTTCTTTTACCCCCTCGACTTCACCTTCGTGTGCCCCTCGGAGATCATCGCGTTTGACAAGCGCCTCAAGGAGTTCGAGGAGCGCGGGGTGCAGGTCGTCGGCGTTTCGGTGGACTCCCACTTCACCCACTGGGCGTGGAAGAACACCCCGGTGGAGAAGGGCGGCATCGGAAACATCCAGTATCCGCTGGTGTCCGACCTGACCAAGCAGATCGCGCGCGACTACGGCGTGCTGGTGAACGAGGCGGTCGCCCTGCGGGGCCTGTTCCTCATCGACAAGGACGGCGTCGTGCGCCACGCGCTGGTCAACGACCTGCCGCTGGGCCGCAGCGTGGACGAGGCGCTGCGCATCGTGGACGCGCTCCAGTTCCACGAGGAGAACGGCGAGGTCTGCCCGGCCAACTGGCGCAAGGGCGCGGACGGCATGAAGGCCTCCGCCGAGGGCGTGGCCGAGTACCTCTCCAAGAACGCCTGACCGGGGAACCCCTTTTTCGACACGACGGGCCGGACCCGCACACACGCGGTCCGGCCCCCTTTCTTTCCATGCCCCCGCCGCGGTCTGACACCCGGGGAGGGCGTTGCGTTTCGCGCGGCCCCGCCCCCTATAATGCTTGGAACAAGGAGGACTCCGGCATGAAGACGACACGCAGACAATGGCTGGCGGGCGGCGGGGCTTTGGCGTGCGCCCTGGCGGCGAACCCGACACCCGCGCGGGCCGCGGAGGCCTCCGGAAAGCCCCCCCTGCGCCTCAGCCTGGCGGCCTACTCGTTCCGCGACCTGCTGCCGCGCGGGGACAAGAAGGGCACCATGACCCTGCACGACCTGCTGGACCGGTGTCCGGGGTGGGGGCTGGACGCCTTTGAGCCGACGTCGTACTATTTCAGTTCGGAGGAGCCCGCGTATCTGCACTCGCTCAAGGCCAGAGCCTTCCGGCTGGGGATCGAGATTTCCGGCACCGCCGTGGGCAACAACTTCTGCCTGCCCGAGGGGGACGACCGCGCGCGGGAGATGGCGGACATGAAACGCTGGATCGGCAACGCCGTCGAGATCGGCGCGCCGGTCATCCGCATCTTCGCGGGCCGCGAGGACAAGAAGACGGACCGGGCGGCGGCCTTTGACCGCGCCGTGGCGGGCATGCGGGAGGCCTGCGATTACGCCGGGTCGCGTGGGGTCTTTCTCGCCATCGAGAACCACGGCTATCTCACGGAGACCGCCGACGACGTGCTGCGCATCCTGGACACGGTCAACCACGAATGGCTCGGCGTGAACCTCGACACGGGGAACTTCCACGGCGACCCCTACGCGAACATGGCCCAACTCGCGCCGAAGGCGCTGAACGTGCAGGTGAAGGCGGCCGTGAACGTGGACGGCAAAAAGGGGGAGGCCGACTTCGCCCGCATCGCGGGCATCCTGCGCGACGCGGGCTACCGCGGCTATGTCGCGCTGGAGTACGAGGAGGACGCCGACCCCCTCACAGCCGTGCCGCCGATGCTCGACAAACTGCGGGCCGCGCTCCGGAGCGTGTGATGCCCTGCCCTCGGTCCGCGGAGGGTGAGGGCTATTCTGTTCCGGACCTGTCCTGCTCCGGTTCCTCCCACCTCACGAAGAGGTATAGGACGCTTCTTCCGTCGCCGATGTCGCCCAGACCCGCATAGTGGGAGGTCGTCTGGTAAAACCGTCTGGGGGCATCGCCGTCCCAAAGGCAGTCGTTGTAGCGCTTGACCATGTCCACCTGGCCGAAACGGGACGCCCTTTCAGGTTTCCACCAGGGGCACCTTTCCGAGTAGAAAGAGCGGCTTTTCAGCATCCAGTCTTTTGCGGGACCTGCTTCGAAGAGTTGACGGTTCATCGGAAGCCGGTGTGATCTGTCAAACACCGCCTCCAGGGCCGAGGTCTCCGCCTCCAGGCACCCTAAAAGGACGTCTACCGCGGGACTGGATTCATAGTGGGCGTGGATATTGTCCGCCGATGCGGGAAGTCCGCCCAGGTGGTCCTTTAGGATGCCAAGCGCGAACTCGTCTGAATCCACGGATGGCCTCCGGGGGGCGGTTGCGCACCCCGACAGAAGCAGGAGCGCAAGGACCGTGCACGAAAGGGTCAGGAGGTCCCGTTTTCCCATCTTCCAAACCCTCCATCGCGGTGCCTGCGAGCCCGCCGCAAATCTGTCCAGAGGACTCCCCGACCGATCAGCCGGTTTCAGAAACCCCCGCCGTATCCGTTTGCGGCGCGCGCTTACAGCCCGCCGCGCCCGTCTACGAAGGCCATCACCTCGTCCCAGGTGGGCATGAAGTTGGCGCAGCCGTGCTTGGTCACGACGATGGCGCCGCAGGCCGCGCCGAGGCGTCCGGACTGCCGCCAGTCCAGCCCGCGGACCCGGCCGCAGAGGAACCCCGCCGCGAAGGCGTCGCCCGCGCCGAGGATGTTGTACACCTCGACGGGATAGCCCGGCGCGTCAATCTGGTCCACGCCGCCGTCCTCCCGCCGCAGGTGGACCCGGGCGCCGTGTATCCCGCGCTTGTGCACCAGCGCCTTCGGCCCGCGCGCCAGCAGCGCGGCGATCCCCGCGTCCACGTCGCCCGCCACCTTGGTGTCCGACACCTGCGAGTGGGTGAGGGTGATCTGCGCGGGGTCCTGGAGCATCGCCGCGTTGATCTCGTCGTCCGTGCCGAGAACGATGTCCACCAGCGGGAGGATGGCCCGCGCCATCACGCCGAAGGCGCGCGGGTCGTGCCACTGGTCGGGGCGGAAGTCAATGTCGAAGACCACCTCGGCCCCCGCCGCCCGCGCCTGCTCGGCGGCGAAGAAGGTCGCGCTGCGGCTGGGCTCCTTCGAGAGGTTCGTGCCCGCGAACTGGAAGAACCTGCACCGCGTCACCGGGGCCGCCAGCACGTCGTCTATCGTCAGCTCGATGTCCGCGCAGTTGTCGCGGTAGTACACCAGCGGAAAGCGGTCGGGCGGCTCGATGCCCAGCACCACCGCGCTGGTCCGGCGCCCCGGCTTGCGGGGGATGTAGGCCGTCTCCACCCCCTCCTTCTCCAGGAAGCGGAGGATGAAGTCGCCCACGGGGTCCGCGCCCAGCGCCGTGATCACCGCCGTGTCCATCCCCAGCCGCCGCCCGCCCACACTGATGTTCAGCGGCGACCCGCCGACATAGGCCGCAAACTTCGTGATCTCCGGAAACGGCGCCCCCACGTCGTCGCTGTACAGGTCAATGGACGACCGGCCCATGTGCACGGAGTCAAACACTTTTTCCTGCGTCATCTTCTTCTCCCCCCGGGCGCGCGGCCCGGGTCAGTACAGCGGCAGACGGTCGTCGCCGCCGCGGTAGGTTTCCTTCACCCAGGAATAGCGGGGGTCGTCGCGGGCCATGAGGCTCTGCGCGCTGCCCGCCAGCACGTTCAGGTAGTAGGTCGTGTAGCCCGGCGCGCTCACCACGGGGTGGTAGCCCTCGGGCACCAGCACGGCACAACCGTCCGTCGCCGTCACCACGGCGTCTATGGGGAATCCCGCGCGGTGCAGGGGGCAGGTGGCGTCCGTGTAGACCCTTTGGAACGCGTAGCCCTCCGGCGGGTTGATCCGGTAGTAGTAAACCTCCTCGAGGTCGGCCTCCAGCAGGGCGCCGTCCGCGCCGGCCGCGTGCACGTCGTGCTTGTGCGGGGGGTAGCTGCTCCAGTTGCCCCCCGGTGTGTACACCTCCACCAGCACCAGCCGGTGCACCGGCGATCCCGGCGGCAGGAGGTCGTTGATCTGCCGGGTGACATTGTCGCCGCCGCGCAGGGACACCCGCACCTCCTCGGGACGGACCAGCCGCGGGGCGTGGTCCTCGTCCGTGGGGCACCAGGTGACCGCGAACTCCCCGGCCTCCTCCGCCGTCACGGTGAACGCCGTGCGCCGGGGCAGGTACAGCGCGTGCGCCGCCCCCTCAAAAGGCGACATCCGCCCGCCGATGCCCGACCAGGTCCCCTTGTCGGAAACCACCGCATACCGCCCGCTCAAATTGACCAGCGCCAGCTCGTTCTCCCCGGTCGCAAAGGACCACGAAGCCCCTGCGGCCAGTTTTCGGACCTGGAAAGAGATGTACTCCCATCCGGCGCTTTCGGGGGTGATGGACAGGACACAGCCTGGGTCATCCGGACAGGGCGACGGGGGGATGAGCAGGTTTTGGGTGGTGTATTGCTTCATGGTGTGGGCTCCAGGGACTAGGGTCTTGGGTTTAGGGTTTAGGAAGGCGGCAAGGATCCTTTCGGCATGCGGCGCAGCGAGGAGATGAGTCCTGTGAGCATTTTGCCCACTTCCTGGGTGGTGTTCCATATTTCCACGGCCTTTTCGCGGGGAACGTATTCGAGGCGGACGGCGAGGGTGATATGCGTTTCCAGTTCAGCCAGCGAGCCGCGCGCCATGCTCAGGTGATGCACATAGTCCCCCCGATGGAGACGCGCATAGCCCTCCGCGATGTTCGCGGGCACGGACACCGCCGCACGTTGCGTCTGGCTCGCCAACCCGTACTTCTCCTGCGCGGGAAACTCGCCGGTCACCCCATACACCGCGACCACCATATCCATCGCCCGCTTCCAAACCTCCAAGTCCCGGTAACTCTTCATGCCCATCTTCCCCATCCCTTCCTTCTCTTCCTGAACCCGAAACCCTAGACCCTAGACCCTAGACCCCATGCTTTTTCCCGAGGACTTAAGCTCCTCGCAGGCCTGGACCACCCGCTCCACCATGCCCGCGCGGCCCTTGTCGAGCCAGGTGCTGGCGAGGTAATCCTGTTTCACGCCGACCTCGCCGTCCACCTTCAGCACCCCGGCGTAGTGCGTGAACATGTGGTCGGCGACGGCGCGGGTCAGGGCGTACTGCGTGTCGGTGTGGACGTTCATCTTAACCACGCCGTAGCCCAGGGTCTCGTGGATTTCCTCCGTGCTGGTGCCGGAGCCGCCGTGGAACACGAGCCACATGCGCGCGGCGTCCCCGTATTTCGCCGCCACGGCGTCCTGCCCCTCTTTCAGAATGCCGGGCATCAGCTTGACATGCCCCGGCTTGTACACGCCGTGGACGTTGCCGAAGGTGGCGGCCAGCAGGCAACGGCCCCCGTCGCGCTCCAGGGTTTCATGCACGAGCAGCATGTCCTCCGGCGTCGTGTAAAGCTTCGCGTTCGGCGCGCCGGAGATGCCGTCCTCCTCGCCGCCGACGACGCCCGCCTCCACCTCCAGGATGATCTCGTTTTCGCGGCACAGCGCCATGAGCTCCGCCGCCACGCGCAGGTTCTCGCGCATGGGCAGGTCGCTGCCGTCGTACATGTGGCTCTGGAAGAGGTTCGGCAGGCCCGCCGCACGCCGCCGTGCCGTCTCGGCGATAAGGGGCTTCAAAAAGGTGTCCACCTTCCCGGTCGGACAGTGGTCGGTGTGCACCGCCACATGGACCCCGGCCCGTTCCGCCACCCGGCGCGTGTGCTCCGCCAGCGTGATCGCCCCCAGCACGGGGTCCTTCGCCGGACCCGACGCATGCATGCCCGCCGCCACGGAGATCTGGACGATCCCGTCGCTGCCCGCCGCCTCGAAGCCCTCAATGGCGGCGTTCAGGCTGGTCAGCTCCAGCACATTGATCGCCGGATACGCGAACCCCCCGGCAAGGGCGCGGTCCAGCATGCGGACATAGGTGGCATGGTCAACGGCGGGCATGGCGGTGTCTCCCTGCGCGCGGTCTGGACCGGAAGCCGGCCTGAAACGCGCCGGAAGGGAGTCTAGCAAAGCCCCCCGGGCAGGTCAACAGCGCCTTCGTGTCAAGCCATTTGCTAATCTTACCGGGGCGCCTATTATCGCGCCATTTGCTTTCTTACCAAGATTCAGGGATAACGCTTCTGTTGTGCCTGCCTGCCTGCCCCCCCTCGCCCCCCCTTTC
>Ga0116172_10002447_pt1 | contig 16112 bp, 12 predicted proteins | sample AD_UKC083_MetaG_FD_89799 | JGI IMG/M metagenome (GOLD analysis project Ga0116172, IMG submission 89799) | Active sludge microbial communities of municipal wastewater-treating anaerobic digesters from USA - AD_UKC083_MetaG | ecosystem: Engineered > Bioreactor > Anaerobic > Digestate | place: USA...
AGAAGAGATAGTTAGGCAAGCATTTTTATATAGATTATTGAATCAGTATCACTACCCCCCCCAACGCATTGACGTTGAAAGAGGAGTTTATTTTGGGTCTCAATTAGCAGAAAAAAGAGCGGATATAGTTATATTCGACAAAGATGACCCAGAAAGTATTTATGTTATTGTAGAACTGAAAAAACCAAAAAGAACTGATGGTCTTGAACAATTAAAATCATATTGTAATGCTGAAGGTGCATCTATTGGTGTTTGGACAAATGGTTCTGATATTATGTATTTGCACAGAGCAGAACCAAATACTTTCAAGAATCTTTCTGATATCCCAACATCTTTTCAAACTCTAAACGATCTTCTAACAGAAAGATGGACTCTTGATAAACTAAACGAGGAAAATAGTCTTAAAAACACAACTCTAAAAGACATTATCCTAACCATTGAAAATCTTGTTTTGGCTAATGCAGGTGTTGATGCGTTTGATGAAGTGTTTAAGTTGATTTGGACTAAACTTTTTGATGAAATGAATTCACGCGCTGGCGGGAAGAATAAGAACTTAGAATTCAATGTATATGGTTCTACTCCCAACGAGTACAAGGAAAGGATTAATAATCTCTTCAACCAAGCAAAGAAAAAATGGCCTGGAATCTTTTTGGAGGGTGAAAAAATCGATCTTACACCAACTCATCTAGTAACCTGTGGTTCATTTTTGGAAAGTGTAAAATTGACCAATTCAAACCTTCAAATAATTGATGAAGCTTTTGAATATCTTTCTGTCAAATCAGCAAAAGGTGAAAAAGGTCAATATTTCACACCCAGACATGTTATTGATATGTGCGTGAGGATGCTCAATCCAAAGATTGACGAGTATGTTATTGATCCAGCATGTGGTTCTTGTGGTTTTACGGTTCATGCCTTTTTCCATGTTTGGGGTAATATGTTTAGACCGGAAGGGCCATCTGATTGGCAGAAGGAATATGCCAGTAACAATGTTTTTGGAATAGATTTTGATGCTCGATCTGTAAAGATTGCAAAAGCTCTAAACCTTATTGCAGGTGATGGAAGAACCAATGTATTCAAAGCTAACTCACTTGACCCAAAAGCATGGGATGAGGACACAAGAGTTGGCATGAAAAAAAGACTGTTTAACTTCAATGACCATGTTCAAGATGAAGAAAACCAAAAGAATTTCCGATACTTTGACTTTGATGTTTTGTTCACCAATCCACCTTTTGCAGGGGATATTAAAGAATCGAAAATACTCAATCAATATGATTTGGCTCGAAAATCGAACGGCAAACTTCAAAACAGCATGAGTCGTGACGTTTTGTTTATCGAACGATGTTTGGAATTGGTAAAACCAGGCGGAAGGCTGTGTATGGTTTTACCACAAGGTCGATTCAATAACAGTTCCGATGAGTATGTGCGTCGCTATATTGCTGATAAGGCAAGAATTTTGGCAGTCGTGAGTTTGCACGGTAACACTTTCAAACCTCACACAGGTACAAAAACAAGCGTTATTTTCCTTCAAAAATGGAATGATGATAAAGAAATTGGCATTTACAATCCAAAACTTGAAGATTACCCAATATTCATGGCAGTTTCGGAAGAAGGTGGGAAGGATAATTCAGGAAACTATATATATCAAAGAGATGACAACGGCAACTACATTCTTGACAATCATAATCACAAAATAGTTAAACATGATTTGTTTACAATAAGTGATAAATTTGTTGAGTTTGCAAAAGAGCAAAAAATGCCGTTTTGGGTTGAGCTTTCTGAGGATAGAATATCTTTTAAAAGCAAATTGGAATGTTTGCCCAATACATGGATTGTTTATTATACAAAAGCTCAACATTTTGAACGTCTCGATCCAGAATTTTGGCATCCAAAATTTGAGAGACTGAAACAGCAATTTTTAGAGAAAAATGCACTAGAGTACGCAAATAATCTTTTAGTATATAACAGCAGAGGTTTACAACCCGATTACATTAACGATGGGGAGATATTGGTAGTGAATAGTCAGCATCTTGGGAGCCAATATGTCGATGTTGATTCATTAGAACATACTAATCAAGAATTTTGGGACAGGAACCCTAGATCAAGAATATTTAAAAATGATATTTTGCTGTATACAACTGGGGCTTACTTAGGCAGGACAAATATTTGGCTTGAAGATAAAAAAGCAATCGCAAGTAACCATGTGAATATTTTGAGAGTCGATGAAAATAAATGCAATCCAGTATATTTAGCATTTTATTTGAACTCAGAATATGGGGTGATGCAGTCAAAACGTTGGCAAAGTGGGTCTGGACAACAAGAAATATATCCAAGTGATATTGGACAAATGATGATTTATTTACCTCCAAAAGATGTTCAAGACAAAATCTCTGAAAATATTATCGACTTTTACTGTCAACTTAAAGAATCCAAAAAGTTTTTAGAAGTTGCCAAAAAAGCAGTTGAAATAGCTATTGAAGAATCTGAAGAAAAAGCCATGCAATACTTAAATAAGAATCAAGCAACCAGCATTGAATGCTGAACTCTCTTACCAACTATCCCTTTCAATGCCTGGTTGAATCTCTCACCATCTGAATCTTTTCTTGTATTCCATCTATAACAGAATTCATCGCAATAGAGACCTAGATATTTGACTGAGACATGATGAAAAACACCACCAATGCCCTTTTTAAGAAGTGACCAGAAAGATTCAATCCAATTGGTTGAAATGTTGCCACGCACATACTCACCACTTCTGTGATTAACTACCTCATGCCCAAAGTCAAAATACTTTCCGATTCCATTGTAAGCTGGCCATTCGTCAGTGAGGATTTTTGAAAAAGTATCTACGTTGTTGACAATGAACTCTTGAAGTGTTTTGGAGTCTACATGCTTAACGGGTTTTACTTTTGCCTTGCCGTTGCGCTGCACTAATCCAATAACCGGAGTCTTTGACTGTGAACCACGACCTCTTTTACCACCCTTGCCCTTGCCACCAACGTAAGTTTCATCGGCTTCGACGTAACCAAACAGTTTGCAAAAGTCAGGTGATTCTTCCATAGCTTTACGAATTTTATGGTTGAGTGACCAAGCTGTCTTGTATGATCCGATTCCAAGTTGTCTTTGAAGTTGAAGGGCTGAAATTCCCTTCTTTGATGAACAAACGAGATAGAATGCCAACAACCATACTTTGATTGGAAGGTGTGAACCATGAATGATTGTATTAACGGTTACTGTGAATGGTTTTCCACATGAAGCGCATTCGTAGAGACCATTTCTAGTTGTTTTGCCATTTAAAGAATAGGAGTGAGTATGACCACAGAACGGACAAACTGGTTTTTCGCCCCAGACAATCTTCTCAAGATATGCTCTGGCTTCGTTTTCTGTCATATTGCCGATGTTAATCAGGTTCATGACGAGGAGTGTATATGGAAACTAACCTATGTCAAGTACATAATGCCGTTATAGAATACTGATTAGTGCTACATCTATACGTTGTCTACAAAGCATGTTGTTAAAAGTTGCATTATTACCGTCTGAAGGCTAACAATAATCGTGTTTATAAGCACTTATACCGTGAATCCGTAGAATCCGTAACATGCAAAGATTAGCCGCAAGTGATTTCTCGAAGCAGTAAAAAACATAGACTGATACTGTGTTTATATGGGAATACCGATATTGCACTAAAACAGCATAAAAACCTTTATCAGACTATTTTGATATGGATTAAGCCGTAAGATATGTTTATTTTCTGCAAGTGTTTTGTGTGCTTTAACACTGTATACAAATTATATGTAACGTTGACACAGTCTACATTATATGGCTTAGTCAAAACAGTTGCACCCCTTGTTAAAGCGCAAGAGATACAATCATCTTAAAATGTAATCACAGGCGTTGTTTTAAGGAAGAAACATTGAGTATCTAAGGACTAGTTTGAAAGCTAATGTTAATATCTAGCAATTATCAACGTTTTAAGAAGGTCAACAAGCAGCAACCATTTACAATCATTTAGACAAATCATTACTTTAGGGTTTTACCTTATTTTTTTTTAACTGTTCTAATCGTTCCAATTGTTTGTCTAAATTATTATACATTTTTTCTGTAGATTTCTTTGAAGATTCCACCGCTTTCGTGGTAGATTCCTCTGCCTTTTTAAGTAAATTGGTAAGTTCTTCCTGCCTTTTATCTAATTCTGCTTTACTTTCGTATTCAGAACTTCCACACCCTGCAATTGTTGCAAAGCAACAGGCTATTAATAATACCAACATAAGCTTATTCATGCTTTCCCCTTCTTGAAACTTTGTCTTATTTAAACAAGTCTTTGCTTTCAGGTTTATCCTTCTCTTGCCTTGTTGCCCCCTTAAACAGTGTAAGGTCTCCAGTGTCACAATATGGATAATCAGGTTGCTTGCCGTTCATAATCTCTTCGCTTGTGAGCATTTGTATTCAATTTCACCGGTATATCAAGAGTGACGGTTGGAAAGCTCTAAATGAAGTTTCGAAGACGCATTCTTGCCTGCTGGACGAATCGCCGTTTGTCGGAGAGGTGGAGTTGGACGAGAGCTATTTTGGCCCAAAAAGAATCAGGGGAAAGCGTGGCAGAGGAGCTGGAGATAAGATTCCAGTATTTGGGATAATCAAACGAGGTGATAAGGTGTTCACAAGGATTGTCAGCAATTGCTCGAGAGAAGAGCTTCTGCCCATCATCAAAGGCCATGTGCTTGAAGGGAGCGACATCTTCACTGATGGATGGAAAGCGTATGACGGTCTTCTGCTTGACGGCCACAAGCATTACAGGATTGCCGACCACAACAACGAGTTTAGAGAGGGGCAAGAACCATGTAAACGGCATTGAATCATTCAGGGGTTACAAAAAAAAGAGACATGCAAAGTTCAATGGTTTGCAGGAAACTCACTTTCTGCTACATTTGAAAAAGTCGCAATGGAGATGGAACATGAGAGTGTCAGGCAAAAGCATATACCATACCCTGCTTGAGACATTCAGGAATGAAATGCCCTAAAACTAGCGAGACCCTAAATAATTAACATTGCATTACTAAAATATTTACCAAGAAATAGAGAGAAGAGTTTAAAAATAATACTTTTGAAATCCAATATATCCAACCAAAGCAACTCCAACAATCCTTTTTTTCTAAGGCCCCAATGCAACCTTTATGATTGTGAATTAGGAATGTACGGCATGGGTGCAAGACACTACAATACAGTCACAATGAGGTTTTGTATCCCATGATTTTGAAACTTGAACCTTTTTGAAAGGTAATGCGTATTGATTTCAGATTTGGGAGATTCTGAGTCCAAATCAAAAAATTTGGAGGCATACACCAATGTTGAGATATGGCTTTCCACCTTTGTTTGCCAAGAAGACGTCTTATAGCGGTTATTGCTATAGGTCTATTCTGGCACAAAGTGCCATAAACGGAGGTTTGTATGTCAGCAGCAGCGAAAGCCCTGTTAGTTGGGGGTGTCTACTCTCTCATCCAACCGATTATCGAACAGGCGGTTGGTGCTACTCCAAAGCTATATGAAGTAGTGATTATTCTCCTCCTCACCTACGTGGTGATAAGGGGAGTGGACGGTAAACCACCCGCCCCCGTCAAAGCACGCAATAGGAAACACAACAGAACCCCGCTTAGGCGGGGTTCTTGATTTGTAGACTCAATGGGCACTCAACATTGAACATATATCATACTTTAGTCCACTTGACAAAAAAGCATTTATTCTTTATATTATTATTCGGCTAATATGTATTAGTATAACAATCAGCCCCGAAAGGTGAAAAGATGAATAAGATCACTACCATAGAGCGGAAAGAAGGAAGAGCGAACATCAGCAACAAAGATCAGTTGTCAAATGTCTCAACTGATAGAGCTGAACTTGCAAACTTCATAAGCACAATACAGTCATTCATTCTAACTAGAGATTCATCAAAAACTAGGAAAGACTACGAAAGGCATTTGTTGGACTTTGTAAACATAATCGATAAGCCTCTTGATCAGATTAAACCGCAAGACCTTGTTAACTTTCGTGAAATCCTTCTTTCCGATGGCCGTGGCAATGCCACACATGCCCAATCAATAGCTGCTATCCGTTCTTTTTTAAACTGGTCAAAGGGCTTGGATCTGCATGCCATCCCATATGAGGCCGTTTCGTTGTTCCTTAAAATACCGGCAGCCAAGGTAGTCAACCCATATAAAACACTTAATGATTCAGAGATTGCAAGAGTGCTTGCTCTGTCTGTAAACCTAAGAGACAAAGCAATGTTTGCCCTCATGGTGGGAGCTGGCTTGAGAGTTTCAGAAGTCTCAAAGACTAAGTTCGAGGATTTTTATGAAGGCCAAGGCGGTTGGAATCTGGTTGTAAGAAGTGGCAAAGGAAACAAAGATAGGATTGTACCTCTATTAAATGACGTGTTTGGTTTTATCCTAGAATATGTTGCTGAAACAGGCAAGGCTTTAGGTAAGTCTGGCGAGTATGTTTTTAGAAGCACAAAAAGAGTTTCAAAAGACGGGAAGCTAACAGGCAGAGCAATCGAAAATGTCATTGCAGGAATGATTTCAAATTCAAACATTGATAAAGAAATCACACCTCACTCTTTAAGGCATAGTTTTGCATTTAGAGCATTAAAAGCAGGCACAAGACTTATTGATCTTTCAAAGATACTAGGACATTCAAATGTTTCAGTCACACAGCGTTATGTTGACCATTTTGAAATGGATGAGATGAGATTGTCTTTACCACCGTTGCCATTGTTGAACACAGCAATGATTGGTGCAAGAGCTTGATTATTGAGAGGAGTGTGCAATAAAGGAGGACATTTATAGTTGCTAATAAATGAAAAAAGACCTTGGTGGAACAAGGTCTTTGAGAGTTCTTTTTTAGACGGCTTTGATTGTAGCACATTTAAATTTCTTTTGCAATACAGTGCTATAACAATTCCTTTGCCTTGCCGACAAAGTAAGGTGAGAAGATGATTTTTACTGAAGCCCAAAAAGTCAGGAAGCGCTATGAGAAGATTGGGCTCGATGTCATCCCTGTCTCGCCAGTTGTTGTCGATGGTAAAAAGCCTCCACTTTGTGGTGGTTGGCAAGATAAAGAACCTTTAGACCTCTGGAGCCAAGTGAAAGGTCAAAATTGTAATGTAGCTATACGTTGGGGTAAAACTCAGCAAGACGGAATGATTGTAGCAGCCGACGCAGATGACTCAAAATCTGAGGCTGTTTTAGGCCATTTTTTAGAAGGCTTAGGCATAAATGCTCCATACTGGAGAACACCACTTAAAAACGGCGTGCAATTCGTCGTCAAAATAAACGATGTTCCAGACAGTATTTCTGTAAGACCTTGGCTATCATCTATTGGAAAAGGTGAGTTTAGAGCCAGAAAATGCTATTCAGTTTGCCCAGAGTCAGCCTATGAAGGAAAACCATATTTGTGGGAGCGTGGCAACATTCAAGACGTTCTAAACTTACAACCCATATCCTATATAGATTTATTGCCTCTTTTTGCCGACATACCTCAAAAAATTATAACAAAACCACCTTTTACGCTCATTAAGTTGAACACTCCAAAAATGACTTATGGACTTTTGAAAGAGTTGGATGGAGCTCATAAAGGACAATCATTCGACCTGAACAACAGGCATTATGTCAGCCGAAATGAGGCAGAAACAAGAGTAGTCTGGGACATGGTAGTCACCGGACACATGCTTGATGATATTCTAAGAGAGTTTGAATTCTGGAAGCCATCTAAATACATGGAACAAAAAAGCAGATCGCTCTATATCGAGAAAAAATATTATGTGGCATTAGGAAGGCTAAAAGAGCAAAGAAAGTCTTATGAACTCTTATACTATTATGCCGACAGTTTGGAAATGAACCACAGGGGCAAAGAGCTTGACAAAGAAACCCTAAAAGCTATTTGTGTTCTGGGTTGGCAATTTGGAATTTCAAACCCATTCTGCGATCAAAGAACCCTAGGACATTATTTAGGCTACACACAGCAAGCAATCGCAAAATCAACAACTAGATTAGAAAGAATGGGCTTGATTAAGGTCACCCCAGGCATATCTTGGGCAGAAGGTTCAGGCCTGGCAACTATCTATGATTTAACACCTTTGCTTTTGTCATCAAGCATATCGCTTCCAGAACCTGCGCTCTTTAGAAAGGAGTTTCCATTTTGATATAATAGGTAACCTCAGCACAAATCCTAACATATGAAAGGAATAAAAAATCATGTAGCACAAAAAGTGTTACTATTACAAATATAATACTAATCTACCTTTCTTTTGCATCGTTGTCACACTAAGAAAGGGGGGATTATACTCCTCTAGGGGTTATGTTATGGGGGATTACTTAAAGAAGGTTAGTGTATGTCTTTAAAGGAGTTTGATTATTACTGGAATATATCGCTTATAAAAAATAATTTAGAACTGAGAAGATTCATTTTATCCAGGGAAGATACAAAAACATTTATAAAAGTGCAGTCTGTCCTTATTATTATCAAGTCTAGAGTTCTTGCTAATTGGTTGGCTTCAAGGGTTGTCAAGTGTCTTATTGATCCCGCAGAGGCTTTGAGTGTGTGGAGAGAGCTTACTTTTAACGATGCTCTGAAGCTAAAGTCTTCGGACGAGACCAACTGCTATGGCCTGATTCGAGACGACCTTTTAAAATTGAGTGCTGAGGAGCTAGGGGGTTAACCGTGGTGGACAATCACGCATATTTAAATGAGAGTGCGACTAGAAGAAAATTAATTGATCCTCTACTTAAAGAGGCAGGTTGGGTGGTTATCAACTATCTTGGGGACGAGAACACACCCCGCATAGGTTTTTATGCTGTCACCGAAAGACCGGCTGGTGATGGTTTTGCCGACTATACACTCTTTATTGATGGTGTCATCATTGGCATAATCGAAGCCAAAAAAGAAGGCAGGGCAGTCCAGGAAGTCTTGACACAAGCTGAACGTTACGCAAAAGCAATAAAATGTGTTTCATTCTTGTATTCTGTAAATGGCAATCAAATAAGGTTTTGGGACTACAGAGACCCAAGAAATACAGCCTATGAGATATCAAGATTTCATACACCTGATGCAATCAAAGAGATGCTTGAGAGTGATTTCGACAATAATTGCAAAAAACTTCTTTTATCACCGTGCAATAATGGCAGAGACTACCAGAACGAAGCAGTGATGGCTATTGAAAAAGCCATGAGTGAAAAACGAAGAAAAATGATGATAGCAATGGCAACAGGAACAGGAAAGACATTTATGACCGTCAATCTCATCTATAGACTTATGAAGTCTGGCGCTTCAAAAAGAGTCCTCTTTCTCGTTGACAGGAAGATTTTAGCCGCTCAGGCAGTAAGAGCCTTCTCATCTTTTGAGGCCGAACCCGGAAAGAAGTTTGACAAGATTTATGAAGTCTATTCTCAGAATTTTCAAAAAGAAGACTTCGAGGATTCAAATGATAAATTCGATCCAAAAGTCTTGCCAAATTCATACCTTACAAACCCCAAGCCTGGAAATGCCTTCGTTTATGTTTGTACAATCCAGAGAATGACAATGAATATTTTTGGCAAAGACGCTTACAAAGATGGAAACGAGGATTTGCCTTATGAAATTAATGATGAGGCAACAAAGCTAGACATTCCTATACATGCTTTTGACGTCATAATTGCTGATGAATGCCACAGAGGTTACACATCCCAGGAAGCAAATATGTGGCGCCAAACCATAGACCACTTTGATGCAATTAAAGTCGGTTTGACGGCCACTCCAGCAGTTCACTCTTCGGCATATTTTGGAGAGCCAGTGTACAACTATCCTTATGGTCAAGCAGTCCAGGATGGTTACCTTGTTGATTATGATGCAGTGAAAATCAAATCAGAAGTTAGGATGAAGGGCGTATTCTTGCAAGAAGGTGAATTAATAAAGATTGTCAATCCTGACACTGGTATAATCGAAACAGATAAACTTGAGGACAGTAGAGACTTTGACTCAACAGATATTGAAAGAAAGATTACTTCTGTTGACTCAAATAGGAAAATACTAGAAGAGATAAAAAAGTATTGCGATATTCATGAAAATGAATACGGCAGGTTTCCAAAAACCCTAATCTTTGCCGTCCACGATGTAGAATTTTCTTCTCATGCAGATCAGCTTGTAAAATTGGCAAGAGAAGTTTTTGGCAAAGGTGAAAAGTTTGTCCAAAAAATCACAGGCAAATCAGACAAACCACTTCAAAAGATAAAGGAATTCAGGAACAGAGATGAAATCGGTGTTGTTGTGACGGTTGACATGCTTTCAACCGGTGTCGACATTCCAAAAATAGAAAACATTGTTTTCTTGAGGCCAGTAAAATCAAGAATACTTTTTGAGCAGATCCTTGGCAGAGGGACAAGAAAATGCGAAGAAGGTTTCAACAAATCGCATTTCACTGTATTTGACTGCTTCGATGGGACTCTTTTGGATTATTTCAAAAATACTGTGGGAATGGCCGACAAAGACCCAAGCCAACCTACAAAACCACTTGAAGAAATAATTAATAATATTAGCAAGAACAAGGACAGAGACTATTATTCAAAAGTATTGGCCAAAAGACTCCAAAGATTTGCAAAAGAAATGACAGGTGATCTAATAGACACAATCGAAAGCTTTGGAATCAAAAACGGCAATCTTTCAGAATTTGCGAAAATCCTTCCTGAAATGATTAAAAATGACTTTCCAGCTGTGATCAAAGTTCTTACAAATCCACAATTTATAGACCTTCTGAAGAACCTGAAGCCTTTTAAACCAGGTCTAATTATTGATGAAACAACCAATGATACGGTTATTTCAGTTCCTTTATCTTGTCAACAATACAAACCACAAGACTATCTTGTCGAATTTGAAAAGTATCTGAAAGAAAACAAGGACACAATTGATGCAATCTCAATTCTTTTCAACCATCCAAAGGATTGGAACCGTCAAGCCCTTGTTGAGCTTAAACAAAAACTGCTTCTTTCAAAAATAAGATTCACGGTTGAGGATCTGCAGAAAGCACACAAACTAGCCTACAAGAAAGATCTTGCAGACATTATCTCTATGGTTAAGCATGCAATAAAACATGACGAACCCATATTTACAGCCTCAGAGCGTGTTGAAAAGGCTTTCGAAAAACTCATGGCTTCACAACAATTCACGCCTGACCAACAAAACTGGATAGACAGGATCAAAGAGCACATGGAAAAAACCCTTACAATTGAGCTTGAAGATTTTGATATACAGCCTATTTTTGAGGACAAAGGCGGAAAAAGAAAAGCCGAACAGCTTTTTGGCAACGACCTGTTTGCAATTCTAAAAACGATAAATGAGGCGGTGGCGGCTTGAGTGATATAGTCAACAAACTTTGGGGATTCTGCAACGCATTAAGGCATGACGGCATAGATTATGGAGACTATATCGAACAGCTCACATACCTCCTTTTCATCAAAATGATGGATGAAAAAGGCAACACAATGCCAGAAAAAGCAGATTGGAAATCTATCATTTCCAAGTCTGGAATGGAGCTCATCGATTATTATTCGGATGTTCTAAGACTTCTAGGCCGTCAAAAAGGCATTCTTGGCGATATCTACTCAGGTGCAAAGTCAGCCTTCACAAACCCTGTGAATCTGAAAAAACTTGTTTCACAAATTGACGAAACAGAATGGACAATGCTTGATGTTGACATAAAAGCGGCAGCATTTGAAGGCTTGCTCGAAAAAGCCGCATCAGAAGGCAAAAAAGGCGCAGGACAGTACTTTACTCCCAGGATTCTAATCCAATCAATTGTCCGTTGTATAAAGCCAGACCCAAGGCCAAGCAGAGATTTTAAGATAGGCGATCCTGCTTGTGGCTCAGGAGGCTTTCTGGTTTGCTCTTATGAATGGCTGAAGGAAATCACAAAAGGCTCTTTTGATTACGATGTTATTGACAGAATAAAGAAAAACACATATTTTGGCCAAGACCTTGTAGACAGGCCAAAAAGACTGGCTTTGATGAACATGTATCTGCACAACATTGAGCCTCATATTTCATTAGGTGATTCAATTTATGAACTACCCTCAGACACTCGTTTTGATGTTATTCTTACAAACCCACCCTTTGGCACAAAAGGAGCCAACCAATCCCCAGAGCGTGATGATTTCATGATCTCAACATCAAACAAGCAATTAAACTTCATTCAGCACGTCATGTCAGTCTTGAAAAACAATGGCAGAGCTGCTGTGGTTGTTCCCGACAACTGCCTTTTTGCCGACCAAGCAGGCCAAGTGTTCGAATTTCTTACCAAAGACTGCAACCTGCACACTGTGTTAAGGCTTCCAAACGGCACCTTTACCCCTTACAGTCCAGGCACAAAAACAAACGTCATTTTCTTTGTGAAAGGTCAGCCAACAAGCACTACCTGGATCTATGACGCCAGGACAAACATCCCAGGCATAACCAAAAAAGACAGGCCATTGACCAAAGAATATTTTGAGGAGTTTGAGAAATGTTATGGTGATGACCCATTTGGCAAGTCAAACAGGGCTGAAAGTGATTCAACCAAGGACAGGTGGAGGAGCTTTGCAATAAATGAAATAAAGGCCAAAGATTATAAAATTGACGGCCTCAAATGGCTCAAAGATGAGCTAGGTGAGGATGATATAGAGGCCGAACCCCTAGAATTAGCTCATAATGCAACCCTTGAGCTGACACAAGCCATACAAGGACTAAACAAGATTATTGCATGCCTTGAAGAGAACGGAAACGGTCAATGAAAAATAACGACAACGAACCTGCATCCGACCTCCCAGAGGGATGGCATGTAAGTAGTTTAATGGATGTTGCTGATTTCATAAGAGGAGTTACCTATAAAACAGAGGATGCTAAATCTTATATTTTAAACGGTTACAAGGCAGTCTTAAGAGCAAATAATTTTAATGATGTGTTACATCTTGATGATTTAGTTTATGTACCTGAAACCAATATAAAAACAAACCAGAATTTAAAAATCGGAGATATTTTACTTGCCATATCAAGTGGTAGTAAAAACATAGTTGGGAAAGCAATATTTATAAATGAGAATATTGATGCTTCTTTTGGGGCTTTCTGCGGAGTGCTAAGACCTAAAAATATAGTAAATAAATACCTAGGATACTTTTTTTGTACTAGTGAATATCGTAACTATGTCTCAGAAGCTTCAACTGGCGTGAATATTAATAATTTAAACAGAAGCATATTCGAAAGTATAAATATTAGGATCTCCCCCACAAACGAGCAAAAAAGAATTGTAGCAAAGATTGATGAGATATTTGAGCAGGTGGCAAAGGTAAAGGAAAGCCTGGAGAAGAGCAAAAAGCTTGTCAAGCAGTTCCGTAAAATGGTTCTTACAAAGGCTTTCAAAGGGGAGCTTGTGCCAACCGAGGCAGAGCTTGCACGCCGTGAAGGTAGAGACTATGAGACAGCCTCACAGCTCCTGACCAAAATTAATCAAAACACCCCAAAAACCAAAAATCAAGCCAACGTACCACCTACCGACTCTGAACCCCCAACCGACCTCCCCGAAGGATGGGATATTATAGAAGCAGAAAAATTATTTAGGTGGACTAGTGGAAAATTCATAAATGGTGGAGCCATCTCTAACGGGCTATATCCAGTATTTGGAGGAAATGGTATATCAGGTTATCTAAATGAATATTTAATCGATATTCCGACAATTGTAATTGGAAGAGTAGGAGCTTTGTGCGGAAATGTTTATATTTCTACAGGAAGAACATGGATAACTGATAATGCTATTTATGCAAAAAAAGTTATTCCAATAATAGATATAGGGTATGCATACTGGATATTTACTATAAGCAATCTAAATAAATCATCAGGTGGTTCAGGACAACCCTTTGTAAACCAAAAAATACTAAATGCTATAAAAATTTTATTACCACCACTTGAAGAGCAAAAAAGAATTGTTGCAAAAATAGATGAGCTTTATGCTTTTGCAGATGAGATTGAAGCTCAAATTGACTTTGCCTTGAAACGAACAGACACGATAAAACAGGCAGTGCTTGCTAAGGCTTTTAGAGGAGAATTGGTTATAACAGAAGCAGAGCTTGCAAGGCGTGAGGGCAGAGACTATGAGCCTGCCTCTGCGCTTCTTGAAAAAATCAAGAGCCAGGCAAAAGAAATATCAGAAAAACCACAAATCAGAAAAAGAATAAATAAGAAAGGTGAGTGAATTGAAAAAAGCAGAGACAAATCAAAAAAGGAGATTTAAAAAGACGATGACAGAAAAAGCCCTTGAGGCAAACAGAAACAACGCAAAGAAATCAACAGGGCCAAAGTTCAAAAAAAGAACCCAACTGGTTTTGCCTTCAAACTACAAACACGGGATATTGGCTTCGATACCTGTGTTGCCTTTCATAGAGAACCAAAAAGAATGGGAAGAATTTGTAATAGGGCTTAAAAATGATTTGAAACCCAACGGCACACTTGAGAATCTTCTTGTTGAAAGAATAGCAACTCTATACTGGCGACTGGGTAGATTGGAAAGATACCAACATGAGAAGCTTACAAGAGATATAAACAATGTTCCTCAGGATGTTGCTTCAAAATGGAAACCCAAGCCCGGAACAGATACGCAATTTGATATATTAACGGAATACGAGGCTTGTGAAGCAGGGCAGGTTGAGAAAGAAGCAAAGATATATCCTAAAGTGCTCAATTTGATAGATGACTTGTATCAAGGCAAACAAAAGGATGAACTGAATCAAGACTTGGCAAGAGAAGTAGTAAAGATAAGTGCAGAGCTTTACGTGGAGTTTGTAAACAAAAAGGAATTAGAAAAGCCAGAAAAAGAAAGATCATTGAAAGGTGTAAATGAAAAGTACCTTGAGAATGACTTTACCGATTCAAAAAAGATTGTAAAGATTCTAAAAGATGATGCCAAGAATAGAGGAATAACTTACAAAGAACACTTAGGATGTATATATGCAAGAGCAGAGGACTATTCTGAGAAAGCGCAGGCAAGCTGGAAGAGAATGAAAGTGGCTATTGAAAGTAGAAGGCTTGATAAGCTTAGTCCTTTTGAGTCACCAATAGGCAATGAATCAATCATAAAGCTTGAAGCTCACATCAATAGACAAATCCTGCAGAACTTGCATGAACTTCAAAGAATGCAGGGGATGAGAATAGGGATATCTAGACCACCTGAGGCGATTGATGTTACAGGGGTGGAAGTATAATGGCTTTAAATTTGAAAAGTTGTATTGCACTTACACCAATACGGTTCACGGTAAAAGATATGCATTTATGTGGTTGGTTGTCATATAAAACGACTCAGTTAGACCCATTTACGGAAAAAGTTTGGAGAAAATGAAGTGGGTGGATATGGCAGTGGTGTAAAAACAGACAAGAAAAGAACGGTTGAAAGCTGTTTACTCACTCTTGATATTGATGCATTGAAAGTGGGTTTTTTAAATAGACAAAGACCAATAGAATATGTATTGAAGAATCATTTTAACGGTACAGAAACCCCACTTTGTTCAATAACATACAACAGAGATAGCAAATCGCTACACTATTTTGGTGATAACCGCAGTATAGAAGTCACAGGTAATATGTGTGTTACGTTCGATAATTATGAGAAATACATAGCAATTCATACCTATGATACAAACAATAGAAATAGATTATGGTATTTCCTGTGTCCGTATTGCAACGAGAAAGCCAAAAAACTATACATGCCTGATTATGACGAACCTATTGCATGTAGGAAATGCCATAAACTTACCTATGAGAAACAGCAAACACATGATAAGCGTTTTGACACCAAGAATGTCACTCAAACAATTATCAATTGCATGCAAAATTACAAAAACAGCAACACAAAGGAAGAAACCACAAAGAATTTCTTCAAGATGTATTTTATGGCCACAAAGTTGCAAACAGATTTGATGTTGGAAAAGATTGATGAACTGATGAATGATAAAACCAAAGGAAAGAGTGAATGATTATGACAAGAAGAATAGCAGTGGGTCTCTCAAAAGGTGGGGTAGGAAAAACAACAACAGCCATTAACCTGGCTCACGGTCTTTCAAGGTTAGGCC
>Ga0116172_10002456_pt1 | contig 16085 bp, 12 predicted proteins | sample AD_UKC083_MetaG_FD_89799 | JGI IMG/M metagenome (GOLD analysis project Ga0116172, IMG submission 89799) | Active sludge microbial communities of municipal wastewater-treating anaerobic digesters from USA - AD_UKC083_MetaG | ecosystem: Engineered > Bioreactor > Anaerobic > Digestate | place: USA...
GTTTTCAAAAGCGCTTGGGGGCATTGTGTTTGTTATGATTTAAGTGAATAGTTATTAGTGGTTAGTGTTTATTTTAATAACGTCGCCGAAGGCGACACCAAAACTAAACACTAACCACTAATAACTATTCACTTAAATCATAACAAACACAATGCCCCCAAGCGCTTTTGAAAACGCTCAGGGGCAAAGCTTTTATTAGAGTATACGTTTTATGCCTTCAGGATTTTGGTTACGGCTCAAGAGAGGCTATCTTCCTGAGGAGGAATTCCTGTATCTTGAGAGCGTCGTTTGAGGTTAGACCTGCTGTGGAGCTGTCAACGTCGCCGTTGAGCTTGCCCTGGTCTGTCAGGTGCTTGTCGTTGGAGCCTGAGAGGCCGTACTTGTCGGGATTTGCAAGGCTCTGCATGATGAGTATAGCGTCAGCCAGCTCGACCTTTCCGTCGCAGTTGGTGTCGCCGTAGAGAATATCATCCTGAGGCATATCCGAAGCTTCTGCGATATTGTCAAAGTCCAGCCAGAGCTTTACGTATTCGCTGTCGGGAGCATAAGCGGGGGAAGCGGTATTCTGTGCCGAGAGCTCACTTGCGCTGAGTGCCTTGCTGTAGACTCTGAGCTCATAGAAGTCTGCCACAGAGTTTCGGCCTGTTTCGGGGCAGGCGCCCAGAGTCAGGTTATAATCAGAGTGAGCCACGCCTGCGGTAGTGCCCACAGCCTTTTCGCCGATGATCTTGCCGTCACAGAAAACGCGGAGCATATTGCTCTGAGCGTCATAGATACCTGCAACCTGATGCTTTTTGCCTACCCAGCCCGAGGAAGCGTCGGTCTTCATATCGCAGTAGAGACTGCGCCACTCACCGCCTGCAAAGATAAAGAAGTCAAGGGTATTATTTCCTGCGCGGAAGCCGAAGGCGTAATCGCCCTTGCCTGCGAACATATTGAACTGCTGAGAGCCTGTGGGAACTACATTCACCTCAACTGTGAAGGAGTTATTTCCCTCAAGGGCGGAGTCGATATCGCTGTTGTGGGGGATCGTAAGAGCCCCTGAGATGTAGTTGCCGCTGTCGGAGCTGCCAAGCTTTGCTGAGCCGCCTACGGGGATAGTGAGAGCGTTTCTGCTCTTGTCCTGAACGGACACGCCGTTGGAGCGGAGCTTTGCTGCTGCGCCGGTCATTTCCTTGTCGGAAGCATCTGAAGCCACGGGCATGATGGTATATTTCCAGCTGTATGTCTTTGATGATGGCAGGCGGTACTTGTCAAGTGTAGCCTGACCGCAGGTAGCGCTTCCCGTACCCATTGAGCCGTAGTCCACGCTGAGATAGGTCTCGGAACGGGGGCGGAGCTTGTATGTATGGTCTGCATTCTGGAGATCCTCGGGAGTGAAGTGGAGTGCACTTGCCTCCACAGTGCCCTCTGCGGCGATAAGAAGTTTGAAATCCTTCTGCTGTGAGCCTGCCGAGATCCATCTTACGTCGGTAAGGTTACCGCAGTCATCAGCTTTCAGATAGGGGTAGAACATCTCCGAAACGGTGCTGTTCCATACGCCAAGTCTGCCGCCGCTCTTTCTGTCGTTGAAGGTCTCAACGGGACCGTTTCCGTACCAGCTCACATTCTCGCTTCCCTCGGGGAGCTTCATGATAGAGCCTACGCGGATGAAGTTGCCCAGACCTGATTTAGAGCCGTCAACATTGAACTCCACGTCTGTACTGCCGTCGCAGTGGATGGTGTAGGTTATATCCACCTTGGTGTTGCCTGCATTGGTAAGCGTAAGGTGAGAGATGACCACCTTTGCGCCGTTTTCGCCGTCCTTGACGTCGATACCGTCACAGCGCGCCTTGTCCATAGCGTTGCGCCACTTTGTATCGAAGGCGTTAGCGCGGGCGCTTCCACCGTCATTTTCCACATTTCCTCTCCAGAAGTTGGGAGTGGGTCCTTCCTCGATGAGGGTATTGCCCTGATAGGAGTATTTTCTCATGAGACCTGTGGACTTGTCGATGAGCATATTGAAGCCGTGACCTGTGGGAACGAATGCGTCGGGAGTTTCCACAACGTCAACGTTATCGGTGCCGTAGTCATACTTGACAGTGCTTCCGTTTGCGGAAACAGCCACCTGACCGTAGGAGATCTCGGTGCCTTCGGGTACAATGTCGTTGCCCTGCTTAGTCTTTACGGACAGCTCCAGAACGAACTCATCGCCTGAGACTGCGGTCCTTGGAATGGAGTAGGGAACGGTGAGAGCCGTTTTTGAAAGGGGAGCACAGGAAGCATTCTCGAGAGTGCCGTCCTGAATGGAAATGCCGTTTTTCAGCAGCTTCCAGTTTACCTTGAACTCGCTGAGGTCAGCAAAGTTGTTCTCGTTATAAACGTTTACAGTCTGAGGAGCGCCTTCGGAGAACCAGAAGTTCTGATACTGGAATTTTACCTCAGAGAGCTCGGGCTGAGGATTTCTGTCGGGGCTTACCAGACCGTTCTCGCAGAAGCTGTTGTCGTTTGGCCAGTCGCCCCAGTCGCCGCCGTAAGCGTAGTATCTGCCCTTTATGTCCTCGGAGTAGAGGTTCTTCTGAGCATAGGGCTCGGAGAAGTAGTCCCAGCCGCCGTTGGGAAGGGGAGTAGCTCTTGACTGATCTACCCAGTCCCAGATGAAGCCGCCCAGCATATTGTCAGCGCTTCTTATAGCGTCCCAGTACTCCTTGAGAGCGCCCACTGAGTTGCCCATAGCGTGGTCATATTCGCACATAACGTAAGGCATTTTTCCGTGGCCTGCATTATTCCTTATGCCGTCAGATGATGGGTACATATTACTGCTCATATCAACTCCCATGGCGCTGCCCTGACCCTCGCTGTGAACGGGACGTGAGCCGTCCTGCTTCTTGAAGTACCAGATCATATCACGGAACATACCGCCTGCGTCATTGGGGTTGCCTGTGTAAGCCATTTCGTTGCCGATAGACCAGGCAACGATAGAGGGATTGTTTTTCAGTCTCTTGAATGAGGTCTCTGTTCTGTCCATAGCCAGCTCATAGAACAGAGCCTTACCGTCATTGTTGTTCATAAGGGCGTGGGACTCAAGATTGGTCTCGCCCATGACATACATACCGTACTTGTTGCACAGCCAGTACAGGTAGGAATCGTTGCTGTAATGTGAAGTTCTGACAGCGTTTACGTTGTTGAGCTTCATCTGCCTGATGTCCTCACGGAGGGTCTCCTGAGGAACAGCCTTGCCGTTGAAGGGATCGGTGTCATGGCGGTTCACGCCCTTGAGGAGGAGACGTTTGCCGTTGATGGTAATAGGCTCCCAGCTCTTGGTGGTAACTTTGTATGATGAGTCAACAGCCGCAGGAGTGAAGCCGATAGTTCTGAATCCCAGCTGAGCGGAGATTATCTCCTGAACGTTTCCGCGGTTGTCGGTAAGCGTCAGCACCAGGGCATAGAGGTCGGGGTGCTCAGCTGACCAGAGCTTTATATTCTCGGCGGAGGTCTCTATCCTTGCGGTGCCGTCGCTCCAGGCTTGCAGGGAGATACCTGTCTCGGAGCCGCTTCCCAGGACGTTGACGCCGTTCTCGTCGAATGCCTCTGCCTTTACCTTCCAGTCAGATCTGTCATTGCCTGAGGAGTTCCTCAGGTCAAGGTCGATAGTGAGTGAGGAGCTGCTGTTTGCGGTGTTGACGTTGGTATGCACAGCGTAGTCCCTGATCTGTGTCTCGGGAGCGCTTACCAGGAACACGTCGCGGAAGATACCGCCGTCATATATCATATCCTGATCCTCGAACCAGGTTCCGTCGCAGAACTTGTGGACCTCTACCACCGGGTCGTTCTCACCCTCCTGGAGATAAGAGGTAATATCGAAGCGGTGGGGACTGAATGTGTCCTCGCTGTAGCCCACAGCCTTGCCGTTGAGGTAGACATAGTAAGCTGACTCAACGCCGTCGAACTCGATATAGACACGTCTGCCGCTCTCCAGCATAGAGCTGTCGGGAGTGAATATCTTCTTGTAGATACCTACGGGATTATAGTTGGTGGGAGCCTGAGGCACAGGCACATTGCTGTCGTATTTAGCCTGCCAGGGCTGAGTTATATTTGAGTAGATAGGGAAGTCGAAGCCCTGACAGGTCCAGCTTTTAGGCAGCTGAACGGTCTTCCATATACTCTCATTGGGATCGTCGATGTACTTGTTGTTCAGGGCGTAGTTGATGTGGCTCTCCGCCTCCTTGGCGTTCTGCACCACAGTGAGCCGCCAGTCCTGATCCTTGCCTGTTAGCATCTGGAGATATTCCGAGCTCTCACGGGCGTTGTAGTCCCAGACCGCATTCACAGCGGAGTCCTTGTCCTGGAAGGGCACAGGGTTACAGGAAGCCGATTCGCGGTTCACAGCGAAAACGTCCTCTGCGCCGTTTCTGCCAGTCCATTCGCTGCCGCTGAACTTTACATCTGCTGCTTCTGTACGGACAGGCGGCAGAGCGGACAGCGACATTGCAGCCGCCGCAAAGGCAACAGCTGCTGAGATGAGTCGTTTCATAAGCATTTCCTCCTTTTTAATAATTCCCCTTTAAGCGTATTGTGCTGAATTTATATCTTTTTCGGCACATATCCTCTTATTATGTATAATATAACACAAAAACAACTTAAATGCAACACATATTTTAAAGATATGGTGCAATTTTTTCATATTTCCCGGGATAAGCTCATCATCTTACCGAAAAAAAGCTCCCGCACCTGCAAATGAGGTACGGGAGCTTTTTAGTTTGGTATATACAGGCTCAGTCGCTTTCCAGGATATTCTTGATGTCCTGCATACGGCTGTCCCACTCGGCACTCTGGTCAGCGCACTTTTTCAGGTCATCGGTGAGCAGGTCCAGCTTGTATGGGGGCAGGTCCTTTTTGTAGCGGAGCTTATGCTCAAGGCTTGCCCAGAAGTCCATAGCGATGGTGCGGAGCTGCACCTCAGCCTTCACAAGGCGCTTCTCATTCTCAAGGAAAATGGGCACAGCTACGATAAGGTGGAGACTTCTGTAGCCGTTGGGCTTGGGGTTCTGTATGTAGTCCTTTTTCTCGATGAGAGTAATGTCGTCCTGCTGAAGGAAGCAGTCGGCAAGGCGGTAGATGTCCTGGACGAAGGAACAGACTACCCTTATGCCGGCAATATCACTTATATCACGCTCGATAGCTTCCATATTCCGCGGGATATGCCTGGTCATTATCTTGCGGAAGATACTGGAGTAGCTCTTGATCCTGGACTGAATGAATTCAATGGGGTTGCTCTCGCCGTTGAGGGAGAACTGCTCATTGAGTACGCGGAATTTGGTCTCGATCTCCATAATTGCGCACTTGTAATATGTGAAGAATTGCTGCATGGGGATCATATTGCTCTCGACGGACTGAAGGAACTCAGCCTCTGACATATCGGTCTCGGCGATCTCACGCAGACTTCTTATAACATCGTTTTTGACGTTCATGGTATATCCCTTTCGTTTATTAGTGATGATTATATTATAACATCACAGTGCAAAAAGGTCAATGACGGCGGCGGTAATTTCATTTGTCTGACACAAAGCTTTCTGATATGTTATACATGGTTTATTCTTAATAGAACGTGGCGAGTAAAGCGATATAAGGTCTTTTAAAGAAAATGGGCAGAAATTTTATATACTTTTCGTAAAAAATACTTGACAATTTACTAACTATATGGTACAATATGTATGTCGCGACAATATACTTTACAAGGAGATATTTAACAATGAGTTTCAGTATCAGATCAAAAAAGATCACAGCATCTTTAATGGCACTTACTATGCTTACAGCTGCAACAGCAGCTGCTGAGTCAAACTTTATCAGCAAGATCATCCCTACAAATTCAATTTCTGCTTCCGCTGCAACAGTGCAGACTTCTGCTGACGGCAAGTGGAAGTATGAGATCACAAGCACATATACCTGCAAGGTAACAAAGTATCTCGGTCATGAGACAACAGTTATCGTTCCTGAGGCTATCGACAGCCGCACTGTAAACGCTTTCGGCGCAGGTGCATTCAAGGACAACGGCACTATCAGAAGCCTGACTATCCCCAGAGGAATCGGTTCTGTACCTTCTGAGTTCTGCATGAACTGCAGCAACCTCAGATATATGACACTTTCTCCCGGAGTTCAGACTATCGGCGCAAGAGCATTCAAGAATACATCGAGCCTGATCTCTTTCTATATTCCTGTTGGTCTTACCACAGTAGGAGACAATGCTTTTGAGAACAGCAATATTTCATCATTCACATTCCCTTATCCGATCAGCGGAACAAGAACTATCGGTTCAAATGCATTCCTCAATGCACATAATCTCACCGAAGTTACACTGCCCGGTGCATGGAATATCAAAGCTGACGCTTTCAGCGGCACACCTCTTGAAAATATTGATACTCCCGAGAGCAATCTCACATACGCTTTCTCACATCACGCTTTCAGAGGAGCATACAACCTCAACAAGCTGAATGGCTTCCAGATCTGGGCAACCAAGGCTGGTCAGCCCTATATCCATCAGTGGATCAGAACCTATGTAACTCCCTATGAGAGCACTCTCCGTGCAGATAACGTAAAGATGTATATGACATATTACGAAGCATATCAGAACTGGCTCAACAGCCATCACTGATATCATCTGAATGATCAATGCACCTGACCTTGTGTCAGGTGCATTTTTTACAATTCAGGCAGTAATATTTTGTGCAACCCTACAAAGTTCTCACGGTACTATTGACTCTGACGTTACGTCATGGTCTATACTTTACTTACACGAGAGGAGGTCATAAGTATGATGACGGTAAAACAGGTCAGCGAGCTGACGGGAGTGAGTATACGCACTCTCAGATATTATGACAATATCGGACTGCTGAGCCCTTCAGATCATACAGAGGGCGGCTACAGGCTCTATGACGATAGGGCGCTGGAGCGCTTGCAGCAGATACTGCTTTTCCGCGAGCTGGGCTTTCCGCTGAAGGACATAATAGGCATTATGGAGAGCAGGAGCTTTGACCGCAGAAAGGCTCTGGATCAGCAGATAGAGCTGCTTGAGCTGAAAAAGCAGCATCTTCAGGAGCTTATCGACTTCGCTCGGGGAATAAAAATGTTAGGAGTGAGAGCAGTGGACTTTACTGCATTTGACAGATCAAAGCTTGATGAATACGCCGAAAGGGCGAAGAAAGAGTGGGGAGAAACTTCACAGTATAAGGAGTTTGAGGAAAAGGACAGAAGCCGTACATCCGAGGAAAAGGATCAGCTGACAGAGCGCTTCATGACGCTGTTTGCGGAGTTCGGCGAGCTGAAAAGCGGAAGTCCCGACAGTCCCGAGGCACAGGCACAGGTGAGAAAGCTTCAGAGCTTTATCGCCGAAAATATGTACACCTGTACCGATGATATACTCCGCGGACTTGGAAAAATGTATGCAGCAGGCGGAGAATTTACAGAGAACATTGACAAGGCAGGCGGTAAGGGCACAGCTGAATTTACAGCTGCTGCAATAGGAGTTTGCTTAGGCTAACAAATTCTTGTATCCAAAACTTCTGTGATATAATAAAAGGGTGCTTTTGCACCTTTTTATTTTTATAAAGGAGAACTTGATATGGAACTTAAACTCGGAGACGTTCAGGAAACCGCACTTATCCCACTTGCCATAAAGGCAGACGAGAGCAAGCGCAGCGATCACAGGATATACGACGGAAAAGCTGTTGAGATAATCGACGAACTTGGCATAGATACAAAAAATATGATAAATATATGTCCCACGAGGGAGTAGTTGCGAGGACTATTCTTTTCGACAATGAGGTAAAGAGACTTCTTGAGAAATACCCTGACGCCGTGTGCGTCAACATCGGCTGCGGCTTTGATGACCGCTTTTCAAGAGTGGACAACGGCAAAGTCAGGTGGTACAATGTGGACCTTCCCGACTCCATAGAGCTGAGGAAAAAGGTCTTTGAGGAGCGTGACCGTGAGTTCATGACAGCAGGCGACCTGACAGGCACCGACTGGACAGAGGGCATACCCAATGAGGGCGTGACCATCATCATCGCCGAGGGACTCCTCATGTATTTCAGTGAGGAGCAGGTAAGCGGACTTCTTGACCATATCTGCGAATACTTCGGCAAAGGCTACATACTGGCGGAGATAATGCACCCCTTCGCGGTAAAGAACAGCAGTCATCATGATACCGTAAAGAATACCAAGGCAGCATTCGGCTGGGGTATCGAGAGCGGAAAGGAAGCGGAGTCCCCTGTGCAGCGGCCTCAGTTTTGTGAAGGAGATAAACTTCTTTGAGGAAATAAAGAAGTACTCCTTTATAGGCAAAATAGGCAGCAAGCTTTTCAATAAGGTCATGGACAGACTGGCGGTATACAGGTTTGAGAGATAAAAAATCCCCGAAGCGGAAGTAAAGTCGCTTCGGGGTTCTTTTTATGCTTTCTTTTTCAGTACAGCTATTGCAGCATAGTGCAGTATATCGAACTTCTCGGGAGCTATTTCCTCAAGAAGCTGCATATGCTCCTTCTCCCAGCGGACAGTCTCCTCCTCGGAGAGAGAAGCCTGAACACCGCGGCAGGCTTTCATTCTGCCGTTCCAGCTCTCGCGGGTGAAGGGGATATTCACATCGAAGCCTATCTGCTCCTCAACAGTGAAGTGCTCCAGCACGGCATCATCAATGTGTACAGGCTGTCTTGTCCAGCCGCAGCCCGTCCATGTGGGATTGTATTTCAGCACCAGCTCTTCACTTTTGCCTGCGATAGGGTCATCAAAGGGCAGCCAAGCCATCTGCATGACGCAGAGCCTGCCGTCGGAGCCGAGCAGATCAGCCAGTATGGGTGCCACAGTCTTGTGGTCGAAGTACCAGAAGCACTGACAGGCAGTTATAACGTCAAAGGTGCCTGACGGGAAGGATATTTCCTCGGCAGGAGCTGCAAAGAAGTCGATATCCATGCCCTCTTTTGCGGCGAGGAGTTTAGCCTGCTCTATCTGATTTTCGGAGATATCGCAGCCTGTCCACTTAGCTCCGAAGCGGTACATATTTCGCGGTATGACACCTGTACCCGCACCGAGGTCAAGCACACGCTGACCATTTACGCAGAGTCCGCGTTCGGTAAGGCAGCTGTAGAACTGCTGAGGGTAAATATCTCTGTATTTAGCGTAGTTTTCCGAAGTCTTTCCCCAGTCGAAGGCTTTTCCGCCGTCGATATCCTTGTTTGTGATGTTCATGTTATCCCTCCTGATGTAAAATATATTATAGTATAGCATATAATCTTAGATAAAGCAATATCAGTTGTTAGTTATAGTACAGGGAACGCCTCCCTCAGCGTTCCGATTCGCTTCCTGAGTAGGGATAATATCTGCTCATGCTTGAAAAAAATTGCTTTCAGTGCTATAATTATACTGATAAAATCATTACAGGGAGGTATCATCATGAACGATCTTACAAGTATCATCAAGGAAAGAAGAAGTATACGCAAATTCACACCTCAGCTGCCCGCCAAGTCTCTCGTAGACAAGGTCATCGAGGCAGGTATTTACGCAGCTTCGGGCAGAGGCAAGCAGGCACCCGTAGTCATAGCTGTCACCAACAAGGAGCTCCGTCAGCGCATAATGGAGGAAAACTGCGCTATCGGCGGCTGGGACAAGGACTTTGATCCGTTCTACGGCGCTCCCGTTATCCTTCTGGTAATTGCTCCCGAGGAGATACCTACCGCTGTTTATGACGGAAGTCTCACTCTCGGCAACATGATGCTGAAGGCTCACGAGCTGGGACTGGGAACCTGCTGGATACACCGCGCCAAGGAGGAAATGGAAGGCGCTATCGGAGATGAGATACTGGAAAAGGCAGGTCTCAGCGGAAAGTACATCGGTATAGGTCACCTCGCTCTGGGCTATCCCGACGGTGAAGCTGCTCCCATACCGCCAAGAAAGGATAACAGAGTCATCTACATTGACTGACAGAATTGTAAGCAGTTAAATAACGTCACAAGCCCTGAAGTGCAGACTTCGGGGCTTTTTATATGTATCGGATAGTGCACTTTGCAATGCTTTTTCAGCACATTATTGTACATATCGTTCACTATTATGTACAAAAAGAAAGAAAAAAGATACAATAAATCATTGCTAAATCATGAATAAAATAGTATAATATAATAGACATGGAGCGTATTTGTTCCGAAACGATGAAAAAATAATACACAGGGGGAATTAAAATGAACCTAAAATTCAAACGTATCGTGGCTGCCGCTGCCTCTCTGGCGATAGCTGCGACCTCTAACCTCAGCGCGGCTTCACTTCTGACAGCAGACGCTGCCTATGGAGTGGGCGGAAACGGCGCCGCCATCATGGAGTACCTGGACCGCGGTATCTACGCTATCAAGTCGGGCAACGGTATGTTCGTAAGCTGGCGCTTCAACGCAAACGACGACGATAATGCCGAGTTTCAGCTGTTCCGCGACGATCAGCTCATCTACACCAGCAAGGCAGGCGATCCCACCAACTACTGGGACGCAAGCGGAAATGCAAACTCAAATTACAGAGTTGACACCCTTGTGAACGGCACTGTGGTAAGCTCTGACGGCTGCCATTTCAACTCCGGCTCCAATTACTTCGATATACCTCTTGATGTTCCCAAGGGCGGAACTATCAACGGAGAGGCTTACAGCTACTCTCCCAATGACTGCTGCGTGGGAGATGTTGATGGCGACGGTCAGTATGAGATATTCCTTAAATGGGACCCCTCAAACTCAAAGGATAACTCACAGACCCACAATCCCGATAAGGGCATACAGGGCTTCACAGGCAACGTTTATATCGACTGCTACACACTGACAGGCAAGAAGCTCTGGCGCATAGACATGGGTAAGAATATCCGCGCAGGTCAGCATTATACACAGATGGCTGTTGCGGACTTTGACTGCGACGGCAAGGCTGAGTTCATAACCAAGACCTGCGACGGAACTGTTGACGGCGCAGGAAAGGTCATCGGCAATGCAAGCGCTAATTATGTGAACAGCGCCGGTACTGTCCTGACAGGTCCGGAGTATATGACATTATTTGACGGTGCTACGGGAGCCGCTCTCGATACTATCGAATTCCCTGTGCTCAGAGGCGATGCTACGAGCAACACTGCCAAGAGCACATGGGGCGACAACTACGGTAACCGCTGCGAGCGATATAACTGCGCTATCGCTTATCTTGACGGAGTTCACCCCTCTGTTATCTACGGCAGAGGCTACTATACAAGGCTTACCCTTTCAGCTGTTGACGTCAAGGACAAAAAGCTGGTGAAGAAATGGGTATTCGATACGGGATTTGATACCAGCAATCCTGCTTACGGCTGCGGAAACCACAACGTAATGGTTGCAGATTTCGACAACGACGGCAAGCAGGAGGTCTGCATGGGCGCCTGCGCTATCGACGATGACGGAAAGCTCCTCTGGTCCACAAAGAAGATGCACGGCGACGCTATGCACGTCGGCGATCTTGACCCCAATCATGAGGGTCAGGAGGTATTCATCTGCCACGAGGACGGAAATTACGGTATCTCCTTCGTTGACGGCAGAAACGGTCAGATAATCTGGCATTATGACGGCGACAAGGACACAGGACGCTGCTGCGCCGACAATATCGTATCAGGCAACAGCGGTGCCGAGTTCTGGGGCTCAAGACCCGCTAATGCAGTGTTCGACGTTTCAGGCAAGCAGATAGGCAACAAATGGCCTTCTTCAAACTTCCTTATTTACTGGGACGGCGACCTTGAGCGTGAGCTGCTTGACGATGTTACTATTACAGACGGTGCAGCTATAAACAACTATCCCGCAATTTTTACAGCTTCAGGCTGTGCTTCCAACAACAGCACAAAGGCTGTTCCCTGTCTTACCGCAGACATATTCGGCGACTGGCGCGAGGAACTGGTCCTGAGAACTACGGATAATTCAAAGCTCCGCATATTCTGCACCAATACCGAGACAAAGTACCGTATAACCACTCTCATGCACGATATGCAGTACCGTATGCAGGCAGGCTGTGAGCAGAGCTCATACAATCAGCCTCCTCACCCCAGCTTCTACCTCGGCACAGAGGCTCCTCTCCCTGCAAGACCTGATGTGAAGATGAACAATACTCCTCCCGAGCCCATAAATGGCAAGCTGGTCAACAACCTTCTTGTAAAGGACTATAACAACTCACTCGCATGGAAGCTCATGGAGTCCAACAGCATAAACGGTCCTATCTACGGCGACAGAGACTTTACATACACAGAGCTTGCTTCCGAGCTCCAGGGCAGCGAATATATCATGACAGCCTGCAACTCCAAGAACACCGACGGTGACCTTGCTGAGTTCACAGCTGCGGACAAGGCTGAGGTATATGTTCTCGTTGATACAAGAGAGGAAGAGGCAAATCTGGTTCCCTCATGGCTCTCGGGCTACACAAGGACAGAGCTCACAGCAAAGTCCAGCAACGGCGTTGACTTCGTGGCTTACAAGAAGTCCTTCGAGGCAGGCGAAAAGGTCCTCCTGGGCACAAACGGCATGACAGGCAATGTTATCAACTACACTGTATTTGTCAAGGAGCCCGCTGTGGTCACAACAACGACAACAACAACTACTACCACCACCACAACAACAACTACTACGACGACCACCACCACAACCACTGCTCCTCCCGAGACCACTACTACAACTACTGCTCCCGTACAGAACAGACTGTGGGGCGATACAAACTGCGACGGTAAGGTTGAACTGGCTGACGCCGTACTCATCATGCAGAGCCTGGCAAATCCCGACAAGTTCGGTTTACAGGGCTCTTACGAGAAGCACCTCACCGATGAAGGCAAGCTCAACGGCGATGTTGATACAACTACAGCAGGTCTTACCTCTAATGACGCGCTGAAGATACAGGAGTATCTCCTCCACAAGATAAGTACTCTTGATCCTAATGCATGATACCAATATGAATATAAGCCCTGTGGAGTTCCCACGGGGCTTTTTCATGCGCTTTTTCGCCAATTGCTGTTGGATCCCATTGAAAAATTTAGTTCACAGGTCAATTGACCTCTCTCCCTTGCTGTGCTATAATAGTACAGGTAAATTTAATATCAGAAAAAGCGAAAACGACACATGTATTACCTGAGGGTATGTAAATCTGATCACGGAACGAAATTCTGCGGTCATACCCTTTCGGCGGTATGTGTGTATTTTTTTGCGCTTTTTGAGGAAAAGGAGAGTTTTTTATGCCAAGAAATCAGTTTCAGCGAATGATATTCGCACTTATCACCGTTGTGATAACTGTCCACGCCTATGTGTTCTACAGTCTCTATGTCATTAACGGCAACACTTTCATGCAGATTACAGGCAAGGACTCTGTTCTCAGCGCTATAAACGCAATGGGCGGAGTTTCTGTGCTGGGCAAAAGTATCCCTATCTGGGCAGTTGTCCTCATCGAGTTCTGCTTTGCATACACCCTTGAGGTGCTGGTGGGAAGCCCTCTTTCATTCAAGCTGGTGTGCCGTGTATTCAAGTTCGGCGACGTTCACCCCGTCATTTTTGAAACTGCGATCATTACTGCCACTGTGGGTATCATGTGTCCCTCAATGAGCTTTATCGCTGCTATCCTCTACTATCCCTATGGCATGGCAGACTTCAATGTGTTCACACTTCTGGCTAACTGGCTGAAGCTTGTGTGCTTCAACCTGCCATTTGCGTTCTTCTCACAGCTGCTGTTCATACAGCCCTTTGTGAGAACAGTTTTCAAGTTAATTTTCAGTAAGGACATCGCTGCAAGAGCTGCTGCCGAAAAAGGCACAGCTGAAGCATGATAAAAGCGGAGCATTCAGCTCCGCTTTTTTGCGTCTTAGATGTAACGCCGTCCCCTGTTTCGCGGCAGTGCTTTACATCAAAGCACTTTATCTCCGCGCCTCTTGCTATTATCGCACTTATATGCTACAATGAATGCAGGGCATTCATTATAAATTATCAAAATGCTCTTGCAGATACGCAGATCAGAGATCTGCTCCCTGCAATCGGACGATTATAGCATAACGCTCTGCTTTTATGCTGTAATCAGCAGTAAAGGAGATGAGGATATGGAAATAAAACGAGCAGAAACAGCAGACCTGGAAACGGTAAAACGAATAGTGCACGAGACTATAAGAGCGGTCTATCCTCACTATTACCCCAATGGAGCGGTGGAGTTCTTTATTGCCCACCACTGTCCCGAAAACATCATGAAGGACATAAGCTCGGGCAGCGTGTACATACTTTACGATGACGGTATTCCTGTAGGAACGGTAACTGCTGCGGAAAACGAGCTGAACAGGCTTTTTGTGCTGCCAGAGTATCAGGGCAGGGGATACGGCGGAAATCTGCTTTCCTTTGCCGAGGAGCGCATTGCAGAGAGGTATGACAATATCGTTCTTTCCGCGTCGCTGCCTGCAAAGCCTATCTACATGAAAAAGGGCTATATTTTCAAGGATTACAACAGTATTAAGTGCAACGGCGGAGACTATCTCTGCTATGACGAGATGGAAAAGAAGCTGTGAGCCGTATCAGCCCAGAGCTACGTCCAGTATCATCATGGCGGTGAAGCCGCCTGCGAAGGAGATAGTACCCACGTTGGAGTGTTCTCCCTCGGACATTTCGGGGATAAGCTCCTCCGCCGCAACGTATATCATAGCACCTGCAGCGAAGCTGAGAAGATAGGGCATAGCGGGTATGACAAGACCTGCGGCGAGAATAGTCAGAATAGCTCCCACTGGCTCGGCAGCTCCTGAGAGAACGCCCATGAGAAATGCCTTTGGCTTGCTCATTCCTCCTGCGCGGAGGGGCATGGATATGATAGCGCCCTCGGGAAAGTTCTGAATGGCTATTCCCAGTGCAAGGGCAAATGCCTCGGCTGCGGAAATATTTGTATTTCCGTAGAAAAGTCCCGCATAGACAACTCCCACAGCCATACCCTCGGGAATATTATGGAGGGTCACAGCCAGGAGCAGCATGGTATTCTTTGAAAGCTTTGTTTTTATGCCCTCCGCCTTGTCGCTGTTCATGTGAAGGTGGGGGATGAGCTTATCAAGGAGGAGCAGGAAGGCTATTCCCGCGAGAAAGCCTGCTGCGGCGGGAATGAATGCCAGCCGTCCCATTTTTTCTTCCGACTGCTCAATGGCAGGAATGAGAAGGCTCCAGACGCTTGCGGCAGTCATGACCCCTGCGGCAAAGCCTGTAAGTATGCGCTGTATGGTAATGCTGAAGTTGTTCTTCATTGCAAAGACGCAGGCAGCGCCCAGGGACGTGCCGAGAAACGGGATAGAAAGACCTTTTACAATTTCAAGCATAATAACTCCTTTCGAGGTTAGTAAAAACTAACTATATATAGTATAGCATAATATTATAGAAATATCAAGGGCGCAGTGCACTGATGTAACAGTCACCGCGCCCTGTTATTATATTATTCGCCACAGCCTCTTCAAGTGATTAACGTCTGCGATAGGTATCAGAAAAGCCATAGTATCCCGGATTTTTATCGGGACACTATGGCTTTGATACTATATCAGTCCAGCTTTGTGAAGCGTCTTACCTCACCTGATTTGCCAACGAACATTGCCTTTGGTCTTGCCCAGACCTCGCCGTCCTTGAGGGACTTGTAAACCACAAGCTCCTCCATGGTCTCGCTGTGTCTTGCAACTGCGATGACCTCGTACTCATTGCCCTTGAAATGGCGGTACTTAGCGCCCACAACTATTTCCGTGTCCTTGTCCTCAACGGGCTCCTCGTCCTCAGGCTCGGTGTTGACGATATCGTCAGCAACGATTATCATAGCCGAGTAGGGTCTCATGCGGACATAGGCGTTGTCGTTCTCCACCTGAAGGGGAGAAGCTGTGAATACGTCCACAAGTCTTGAGAGGTGGGTGCCGAAGTTAAGGTCAAAGTCATAGTCTGCAAGGTTGAGAGCAACGTAAACGGTCTGCTTGCCGAGGACCTTCTTGAACAGCAGCTGCTGATTGGTTATCATGATACGCTCATAGCTGCCTGTTCTGAGGGCAGGGTAAGCGCGGTATATCCGTCCAAGCTTTACGATGTGCTTATAGAGGGATA
>Ga0116172_10002460_pt1 | contig 16065 bp, 13 predicted proteins | sample AD_UKC083_MetaG_FD_89799 | JGI IMG/M metagenome (GOLD analysis project Ga0116172, IMG submission 89799) | Active sludge microbial communities of municipal wastewater-treating anaerobic digesters from USA - AD_UKC083_MetaG | ecosystem: Engineered > Bioreactor > Anaerobic > Digestate | place: USA...
CACTGCAACTTCATCAACAGGCGGATCCGGACCACCATTCTCGTATCAATGGCAGTTCAGCACTGATAATGTAAATTGGATTGATCTGACGGGAGAACAGGGGCTTTCATACGCTCCCCCTCCCTTGCAGACAACGACTTGGTACAGAATAGCTGTAACAGACGAAGGTCCAATGAACTGCGGAACCGCATATGCTTTCCCTGCTGCGATTGTTGTCAATCCCCTGCCTGGAACATCAGCTATTTATCATAACTAAATAATATTATGTCAATATGAAACTAAAAGCCGCATTTCTTAAATTAATCCTGCTGATCATTATGTCAGCAACTTTTCCGGGACTCCGGGCTCAACCAAGTACCGCCGATCCCGATTATGCCTGCATAAACTCCACGGAAGACTACTGGGTTACCAACACTCCCGGATCGACCTATAACTGGGTACTCTCGGGAGGGGGTACAATCACCCAGGGGCAGGGTTCAAACGCTATCCGGATCAACTGGACGACAACGGGAACATTCAGCCTGACGGTAACAGAGACACTGTCAAGCACAAGCAATTGTACCGGAGCTCCGGTCTCTCTCAACATTATCGTCAATCCGCTTCCGGTTCCAACAGCCACTGCCAACTCACCATTTACAGGAGGTGATCTGAACCTAATCGGAGGACCTTCCGGCATGGCCTCGTATGCCTGGACCGGACCAAACGGCTTCACTTCCACAGAACAGAATCCGGTTATCACAGGTGTTACTGATGCTGCTGCCGGAACATATACCCTGACGGTAACAAATTCTGCCGGATGCTCGGCCTCAACAACGGTCAATGTAACTATCAACACTGTTGATCTTCCTACAGCGGTAGCCAATACTCCATGCGTTGGCGGCGATCTTATCCTTATCGGAGGGCCTTCCGGCATGGCCAGCTATTCCTGGAGCGGACCAAACGGATTCACTTCCACAGAACAAAATCCAATAATAACAGGAGTGACAGCCGCTGCTGCCGGAACCTATACACTGACAGTTACGAATGCCGGCGGAGGCACTGCTTCAACAACGGTTGATGTTGTCATCAATCCTTTGCCCTCTCCCGTCATAACTGGGCCTAATCCGGTTTGCCAGAGCATCAATGGCAGCACCGAAATATACAGTACACCCGCCCACGCCGGAAGTACATTTAACTGGACAGTCGTTGGAGGTACGCTTAGCGGACAAGGTACTAACCAGATTACTGTCCTGTGGACAACTCCGGGTATAGGCTCTGTTAGTGTCACCGAGACTGTGACAAATACCGGATGCACGGCAACGGCAACCATTGAAATAAATGTTCAGCCTGCTCCGGTAACAAGTAGAATTTATCATAATTAGACTTTGTGCAGGAGGTCCTTTACAGGAAGAATTACTTAAACTTCATTCTTGTGACTGTCTGAAAAGCCGGTTTTTACCCCCTTATCTCCAAATGACTCAGGGGTAAATGTTGCTAAACAAGGCTTTTCAGACAGCATCACAGGGATGGCATAAAAGATCTTAACAATTGCTCAGAAGGCATAGCTATATGATCGCCTTTGGCATATTGCATTTTATCTGCCTCAGGTCAGCCGGCCAGATGACAATGCCCGATCATGTCTGCGCCGGACAGACAAAACATTACTATGTCAATCCCGGCCGGCTTACAGCTTCAACTTATGAATGGTGGATTAACGGCAAGGTCGTGCCCGGGAAAAATACCGCTGAATTATCCCATACCTGGGATTCCTCAGGGACATACCTGCTCGAAGTGCAGGAAACATCTCCCAATGGTTGTCAGGGACTCAGGATATCCGGACTGGCACTGGTAAATCCGCAACCAGAAATTCAGATCACCGTAAACGACACCCTACTGTGTAACGGAGAGATTGCGCTCATTCATGTTGAAAATCCGACTGCCGTGACCTGGGGAAAATGGATGTATGATCTTGATATTGATGCAGAGCCGGAAATAAGCGGACATTCCATAAACCACACATATTCAGGTCCTGTTAATTTCAATGAAATTCTTTTCAATAGCGGCAGGGAAATGCACAAGGTAGTCTACACATTCATGCCATATATTTTAAATGACGAGGATGAGCGCTGTTGTGAAGGAAAAGAAGTGAAGATCACGTTATGGATTCATCCCGGATTCAGATGCAGGGAAAACCTGCTGAATATCCCGAATGCTTTTTCCCCAAATGGAGACGGGATAAATGATGTCTGGAACATTATCGGAAAAGACTCCTTTCCCGATATTGAAGTAACAATCTACAATCGTTGGGGACAGGCGGTATGGAAGTCAGCCAGGGGTTATCCCGTGCCATGGGACGGCCGCAGCCTGGGAAAAGCCTTGCCGGTGGACTCTTACCATTACCTTATCGAGCTTCACGATGGGACAAAGCCAATAATAGGAAATGTGACACTGGTGAGGTGAAAGAGGCTTTTGTCGTCTCCGGCTTTTTGTATATCTTATCATGGATCATTTGCCGCAGTCATTTCTCAGCTAGGCATACCTTCAGACCAATGACAAAAGCGACTTTGAATCAATCAAAACCTGATAAGCTTGGAAACACAGATCCATATTCCCAACCCTCTCCTTTTCAACCCGCTGAAACACTATCTTCCCTTTATCAGGGATTTTGCAGCAAGCAGGGCAATGTCAGTCAACGATCCACGGCTGAAGGATCTGACAAGGGAAATAAAGCATATCGGCTCATGCGTCATGGACATATACAAAGGCAGCCTTACAATGGACGAGATCTTCGCTGAGGTCATCAATTATCTGGAAAGCAATCGTCTTTTATCACAGTCCGATTATATGGAATGGACAGGAAAGGGCTTCAGGGATTTCAGGATAATAACATTGTCAGACGACTCACGGTGGACACTCAAATACAACGACAATGCGACCAGGTTTGTCCATATTTTCCCGGCACGGTCGGGTCCGCACTCTTTCCGGACAAAGGCAAACACTCTGAAATCGGCCATCCTCTACCTGACAGTAATCGGAAAGGATTATATAACAGATGTTGACCTCAACGCTGCACGGGCTCTGGCTGGATTATCGCCTGTCGGAAATGTTGCCGGTGCTGATGCTGTTACAGAAATGATAGAGATTCTCAGGAGCCATTGATCCGGACTCTCCTGTAACTTGGAGATTTCCTGAACCTTGTGAAAATCATACCATCAGTTTTTTTATTATATTTACATTTCTAAATCTATACCTGATCCATGACCGAAACCGAAATGATCAAAAGCCTTGCCCTTGCTCCGTATATAATAAAAGCCACCGCACTTATCGGTAAGCAGAGAGGCGTTGGAGGAAACCAGTTCCGCCATGCCATGGCGACAATGGCAATACTTCTCGATTACAAGCTTTTCGATGACCCTATACTACTCAAAGCATCTGTCATACACGATTTGCTGGAAGATGTACCGGACACCAATTTGTTTGAAATAAGGATTATCGACGGACAGGCCGATGATGTCCTGGCTCTTGTAAAAGAAGTTACCAGGTCAGCTGACATGCCAAAGGAACTTTACCTGAAAAACATCCTTGAAAACGGTTCCTACAGGGCAAAGGTACTCAAATGCGCCGACAGGATATCCAACCTTACCGACCTTAATACCGACACACACTCCGTAAAAAAGATAAATGATTATCTTGATCAGACCGAGAAGTGGGTACTGCCTATGGCTCAGCAGGTGAACCAGAATATGTTCAGGGAGTTGTCGGATCTGATTATAAGCCGCAGAAAATATGCCAGATATGCATCGGAATTAAAACCGGAAAACGGTTCGGAATGACACAAAAAGCAGGCTGGTACAGGGCTCAGACAATGCAAAGTCATCAGGGAAAACACCGCATACTGCAAATACTTTAAAAACACCTTTCATATCATTTTAAAGAAAATAAAATGATTTCCGGCAGTCTTTGGCAATTCATCTCAGCCGGTATTATACTTGGCCTGACATCCGGTATTTCACCCGGACCACTTCTGACTCTCGTGCTTAATCAAACAATAAGGCACAACAAAACTGAAGGGATCAAGGTGGCATTGTCACCATTGATCACTGATCTCCCCATAATTCTCATTACAGTACTGATTCTGGGCAGGCTTGCCCGCTTCGATATGTTTCTGGCTGTTATATCATTTGCCGGCGCCATATTCCTTGCTTATCTGGGTATCGAATCGCTTAGGACCAGGGAACTCAGCATCAGGCTGCAGACTTCGGATTCAGGATCTCTGAAAAAAGGGATCATTGCCAACTTCCTGAATCCCAGTCCCTATTTGTTCTGGGCAACTATGGGAACACCCTTGATGTTAAAGGCATATAAAACAGATCTGCTGACCTCTATTCTCTTTATGATGTCCTTTTATGTCTTTCTGATAGGCTCAAAGGTTGTAGTTGCCTTTCTGGTGGACAGGACAAAACAATTCATGAATCAGAAGTTTTACTTCATCCTTATGAGGACATTGGGAATCGTTTTGATTATTTTTTCACTGATTTTCCTGTATGAAGGGCTGAAATACCTGAAAGCCTGAAAGAATTCTCCCGGGTTTTTGAGAAAGCGCTTTGCTTCGAATGGATCGACAGTATCCTGAAGAGGATTGACGATGAACGCTATGTCAGAAAATTCACTCCGAGAACCAACTCCTCCAATTGGTCGAATGTAAACAAGAAGCTTGTCCTGTCACTTATTGAAAAAGGCCTGATGTTTATTGGATTTCTTCAGCCAAAAGAGAGGAAACCATCATCCTTATCCAGACGGAAATATTCTAAAACTTTTAATGGGAGGTCCAGGGTAAGTGAATTATTGACTGGTTGCAGGCTTTAATTCTATAATCAAACCAAATCCCACACTTAAAGTATGAATGTTCTTTTTGTAATCAATAGTTTCAATAGCAATCTCTTCTGTAAAAGTATTTCTCATCTCCTTTACAAACTCGATGTCTGTCTTGTAGCAAGAATAAAGTAAATCAAAGTTGGCAATTAATCTCCTGTTAAGTCTATACCCGAATGTAAAAGAGGGTGCTATAATGTAATGGTCGTTGGGTCTTTCACCTGAATTATAAAAAAGTTTATAAAAAGTATTGCTGCCTTTTTCCTTTAAATGAGCACTACCCCAATCCGTATAAAATGAAGTGACACCTATTAATAATTTAGGTAAGAAAACATAATTCGGTTTTTCATATCTATAAACTAATCCCAAATATCCTCTTTCAATGCTTCCTCCAATTATTGAAAAATTATTATATTCTGCCCCTGAACTTATGGATACGAAATATTTATCACCAAACTCTTCCTCTATTTTTCCTTTAAAACTTTCAAAGCGGCTTGAGATTCTTTGAGAGTATCCAGCCTGATATGTAAACTCAATTCCCCATTTTGCTGAAAAGAAATAGTTTGCTGACAGTATTTGCCAATAAATTGAATTATCACTGTATTCAAATAGGTTGTCAGTAATTTCTCCTGATAGTAATTTTGTTAATGGAATGTTTAAACCAAATGCTGGTTTCACATACCATTTTGAATATGTGTTTGAGCTTTCTTGTGAAAATATGGAATTCCACAAGTTCAAAAACAAAACAACTATGATAATTACCTTCTTCATTAATTTAATTCCATTGTTTCCGTTTGTGCATTAAGAATTCTTCCATCCGACAATTCGATATTTACATCAAATTGATGAACAGTTCCCATTGTTGGCGGAGTCATTAGTAATAAATCAAACATAAATTCAGGATTATTAAAATCATAAAGAATATTTTTAAGAACACCAATGTATTCATCAATTGCAGCAAACTCTCCCCCTCCGTAAACAAAAAAATACTCTGAAACATCTGTACCTGCCTCGTGTTCAGAATTAAAATCATAATCAGTTATTACATTAACTGAAACGATACTATCTAAGGGTAACCATTCAAATTCAGAAGGACAAAAACAATCATATCCGTATGCCGATTGCATTAATGAAAAACTATTTGATTTAACTTCACACACGTTTTCACTTCTGCCAATTGATATTCTTATTCCAAATGCTTCTTTTGGTATGATATTATTTTGGGATATAATCGGTTCTTTCCCACTATTGTCAAGATTCTTTACGGTCAGACTGCAATTTGAATAATAAAAATATTTTGTTTCAGGGCAATCACAACAAGAATTAACTAATTCCAAAAGAAAAGCAAACATTATTATCAATGCTATTTTAGCTATTCTATCCATTATTTTTTTATTTGATGTACACAATATAAAACGGTTCTAAAGATAAAATAGTATTCCGGTCAGCTTGTCTGGTGTAGCAGGTTTAAATCGAAGTTTTACATCTTAAAACTACACTTTTCTACTCTCCATTTGCTGCAAAACGTCTGCCAGGCATCCCAGCCTGCTCAGGGGTCTTTGGAGCACGTTTCTTGATTATTAAATTGGCATTGGTTTTAAAGCAAATTTCACAGGTAATACTGAAAAATAAAAAGTTCGTTATCCATTGGTATTATGAAGAAGATGACAAAGATATATTTGGCCGGGGTAAATATATTGCTGAGTCACTTCATCTCCCGGTTGAATTTATTGCGATTGATGATATTAAAAACTGCTAGTGCAATCAATTATATATTAATATATTATCTGTCAATATATACAAACTGCCCGGATTGTTGATCCTTCTTTTTTATTGTAATTTAATTTCTGTACAAAAAGTATACAGTGTGGACTACCCAAATCAGGCTCATCTAAAGATATTCTTCGTTGAATACGAAAATCAAGCCTGATGGAGAGGAAAGAAAAAAATGCATCTGATGTTTTAGTTGGTTCCGCCAATGAATATTAGTTTGCGGATATATTGTATTGTGGACAGGTAGTCGTGAATTGACAATTGAATACATTCCTGGATCATGCTTTCATTCTATTTCCATTATACACTAAATATAATGCATTACGGAAACAAGAACAAAATCCATGCTCATTTTATCATTTCCTATTATCTAAGGTTCAAACAGATCATTGGGGATTGCTTTCTTTATTTAAGATTGAAGCCAAAAAAGTCTTTTGTACAACTTTTGTACTACTAATAAAAATGGCCTCGTAAATGCTTGATTTACAAGGCCATTTGATTTTGATAGTCGGGGTGAGAAGACTCGAACTTCCGACCTCCACGTCCCGAACGTGGCGCGCTAGCCAACTGTGCTACACCCCGGATGAATTAAAGAACTACTTAACATTCCTCTGGCACGCTAAGCTCCCGGTAATTTTCAAAATGACACCCCACTTTGACCATCGAAGCTCTAGCAAGGCCATATTTGTCCTCCGCATTCCTGGCGAAGGAAGATAATGATTGCCTCTACTTAAGCAGAAACAATCAGGCTGACAAAAATAATAAATTCTGTGATATATTTGTACAAATATTAATCCCTGATGATAATCCACCTCCATTTTCACGGCAGGGCAACTGGCGTCACACGAAGTATAGAAAGCATAATTCCGGCCCTCAATAAATACTCTGATGCAGCTGTTTTTGGGTATGGTATTAATTCACTCCCTATCAGCCTGAAAAACTTGTTAAAAGCCATAAAATCAGATAAAAACAAAACAATAATACACACCCACAGGATCAACGAGATCCTCTTCGCACTGCTGCTGCGCTGCCTGGGAGGAAAATTCAAACTGGTCTTCACACGACACGCGGAAAGCAAACCTGCGAATTTTACATACTTCCTGATGAAGAAAGCCGACAGCGTTGTCACCCTTAGTAAAGCTATGTCTGATAACCTGAGCTTGCCCAACACTTTGATACCTCATGGCATCAATACCGATTTATTCAGTACAAAGAAAAACAAAACCTTCAGCAAGCTCATTCAGAAAAATATTATAGGCGTTGTCGGGAGAATACGACCGGCTAAAGGTCAGTTAATTGTAGTAAAAGCTGCTGCTGAATCCCTTAAATCAAATCCCAAATGGGGCCTGTCATTTATAGGAAGAATTGATGATCTGAAGTATGCAGATATGATCTATTCTTTTGCAAAAGATGAAGGGATATCAAAGCAAATCCGATTCCTCCCCGAAACAAATCATATAGAGGATTTTTATTCTACCTGTGATATTATAGTAATTGCTTCACAATCTGAAGGCTTCTCCCTTGTGTGCCTCGAAGCCATGGCCTGCGGTCTGACAACAATAGCAACCGAAAATGTGGGGATACATTCAGATGTGATACGACATGGGGAGAACGGATTCCTGTTCCCGGCAAACGATATAACAGCCCTGAAAAATATCCTTGAGAAAATAATCTTAAAAGAAACAAGCTTAAATCCGGAAATGATCCGGCAAACAATAGTCGATAACTGGAGTATTGAAAAATCAGCCGAAAGGCTATTTCATCTTTACAGTATTTTATAATATTATTAAACTGTTCCTTTTTCAATCAGATCGGACAGGATAATTATTTCTCGGTTCTCACATTCCCCCTGCTCCTGCCCAACCCTTCTTATTCCGCCCTTGAACCTTTGCGTCGTTTCTAATACGGATCCACATCCACCCCAATCCTCAAGCCTCCTGCACCCTTCTCCTTCTCCAACCTGTCAAGCCTTGTCCGTATCATCTCCCTGGCTTTTTGCAGAGATTTCTGTTTTTCAATCTTTATAAGAAGTGTTTTTATATACCACGATTGTATCCGGGATATAAGCGGGTACTCCGGCCCAAGAACCCTTTTGCCGAACGCGTCCTTAAGATCCCTGCCAAGGATTTCAGCAAATGCATCAAGTGCTGCCCTGTCCCTATGCTTCAGATTGATCCGTATCATCCTGACTAAAGGCGGATAGTTGAATGTTTTCCTCTCTTCTATCTGCATTCTGTACATGGTCTTATAGTCGTGCCTCAGCATTAGCCTTATAATTTTATTATCAGGATCAGATGTCTGTATGATAACTTTACCCTGTTTCTGCCTTCTCCCTGCTCTTCCGCTAACCTGCTCCATAAGCTGAAAGCCCCTCTCATGAGCCCTGAAATCAGGAAAATTAAGCAGGTTATCGGCATTCAGAATCCCTACAACAGTAAGATTCTCAAAATCAAGACCCTTCGATATCATCTGAGTACCTATAAGAATATCTATACGGCGTTCCTCGAATGCCTTGATAATCCTGTTGAAAGAAGTCCTTGATCCAGTTGTATCCTGATCCATCCTGCCTACTTTAGCAGAAGGGAATACTATCTTTATCTCATCCTCAATCTTCTGAGTCCCGAACCCTCTTGTTGCAAGACCTGATGAGTTGCAATTGCCACACACGTGAGGTACATGTATTGAGTATCCGCAATAATGACATACGAGCCTGCCTATGCTCTTATGATATGTCATGTTTACCGCGCACTGTTTACACAATGGGATCCAGCTGCACTCTGAACATTCGATATAGGGTGAAAAACCCCGCCTGTTCTGGAATAATATTACCTGTTCCTCTCTGTCTAAAGCTTCATCAATAGAATTTAAAAGCTCCGGTGTAAAATGTGAAACCATCAGCTTTTTTCGATAGGCTTCCCTGGAATTTGCCAGGATTATCGATGGCAACTTTATGGCCCCATACCTTTCATTAAGCTCTGCTAGTCCGTATTTGCCCGTTTCTGCATTGTAATAACTCTCAATTGATGGTGTAGCAGATCCAAGTATTGTTTTAGCCTTATGGATACCGGCCAACATGATAGCCGAATCACGTGCCTGGTAACGCGGCGAAGGATCTTGCTGCTTATAGGATGTATCATGCTCTTCATCAACAATAACAAGTCCCAGGTTTCTGAAAGGAAGGAATATTGATGATCTGACTCCCAGCACCAGGCGGTATCCCGAAACCGGATCATTCGCTGCTACTTTTTTCCATATTTCAACCCTTTCCTGATCATTAAAACGGGAATGATATATCCCTGTCAGATTACCAAAATGTTTCTGCAATCTTATTATCAGTTGAGTTGTAAGAGCTATTTCAGGAAGAAGATAGAGGACCTGCTTCCCCTGCTTTATCTGTTCTTCAATAAGATGGATATAAATCTCGGTCTTACCGCTTGAAGTAACTCCGTGGAGCAATACTACATCCTTTTCCTTAAAAAGCTCCCTGATTTTATTATATGCTATAGTCTGTGTCTTACTTAGAACCCTTATCTGTTCCGGGTTATTATCTGTATGCTGTAGTCTTCCAACCTCAATTGACAGTTGCTTAAGGATCCCTTTCTTTACAAGGCTATTAATATGGGAATTGGCAGAACCGGATCTTTTTAATAAATATGATTTTCTCAAAGGCTTTATCTCTGAGTTATCCGTATAGCCAGTCAGATAAAGATATGCTGTAAGTATATCAGATTGCCGGGGCGCTTTTCTTAGTGAATCAAATATCTTATTCAGTTCAGCATCTGAAAACCTGTGATTAAGTTCTACAAAAGTTTCTTTTTTGGGCTTGTATTTTTCAATAACCGGAGCATCCTTTTCTCCTTCGGGGAAAAGAGCTGTCGGAACAGCTGCTTTCATAACTTCGCCCTCGCAACACATGTAATATTCTGCTATCCATTTCCACAGCTCCAGCTGCCTGTTATTTATCACAGGATCAGGTCCGAATACTTTAAGAACCGGTTTTATGTCAGCAAAATCCGGGGTATCATTATGCACCTTTGCAACAACGCCTGTGTATACCTTTTTATCTCTTAGCTGTACGAGCACTCTTACTCCTCGCATTATAATTCCCTGCATCTCCACAGGAATGCTATAGGTTAGCCTTGTTTTCAAGGCTAATGGCAAAATAATATCTGCGAAACTGCTTTGCATCAGTAAAAGTAAAATGCAATGTTATAATAAAAACCGGGCCTTTTTATCAGGGTTTATACTGACAAGGATATTTAATTCGTTTTTATGAACGATGCCAGGACAGTCAGAAGATGTTCTTTTCGAATCGGTTTAACAAGACAGGCATCACAGCCTGCTTCAAGGACAATGTCTTTATCATCTTCAAAAACGAAAGCTGTTTGTGCAATTATCGGGAGGGTTTTCCTTATCGCCCTGATCTTTTTTGTCTCTTCAATCCCGTTCATGTCCGGCATTTGCATATCCAGAAGAACAACATCTATATCAGGTGTGTTTTTAATGATCTCTATCGCTTCCATACCCGATCGTGCAGTAAGGATCTGCAACCCCGTATCAAGGAGGGTCCTGGTCAGGTAAAGAAGTACGTCTTTATTATCATCAACAAGAAGACATTTCTTTGAGCTCCAGTCAATACGGTCAAGTGATTGTTCCTTTAGGACACCCTTCAGTCTTGTCTTTGTACTGCCAGCCTGTTTAATGGGGATAGAAAAACTGAATTCGGAACCTACGCCTTTCTCAGATTGTACAAAAATTTTCCCTCCCATCCGCTCAATCACCTCTTTTGCAAGCGTCAGACCTAAACCGAGCCCTTCAAAGGGACGCTGATGACCATCTACTTCCTGTCTGAACTCTTCAAAGATCTTTACAAGATTTTCCTCATTGATACCAATTCCGGTGTCTTTTATTTTGAATACAAGGTTATCACCTTCCTTTAAATAGCTTAAGTCAATCGATCCGTCAAGAGTGAATTTTATGGCATTATCCATAAGATGGCTCAGCACCCTCTTAAGCCATATCTTATCAGTGAATATCATATCAGAATCTTCGCTGAACTGGTTCCTCACATTGAGAATTATCGATTTTTCGCTTCTGCGTATTATCTGTCTTGATTCTTCGACCACATTATTCACGATTTCATTGACAGAAGCAGCCTCGTAAGTAATCTCTATCTGGGAACTCTCAAGTCTCGACAGATCTATTATATCACCAATTATCTGCAGAAGTTTTTCACTATTATAGTTTATCTGTTCAATATATTCTTTCTTGACATCCGGTGTTATATCGTCAGCAAGCAAAAGGTTTGAAAAGCCCACCACACTGTTTAGAGGAGTTCTTATCTCATGTGAAATGTTAGACAGGAAACTTGATTTCAGACGGCTGCTTGTCTCAGCTTCCAGAATGGCTCTCATAAGTTCCTCATTTATCTTCTTAATCTTAGTGATATCTCTTGATATTGTCATCACACCCAGTAAATTTCCGGCATCATCCCTAACCCGAACGGATTTGGTCGAGAGACTTACATAATGGCCATCCCTGTGCTTTAGTCTTAGCTCACATTCATAAAAGCCGTTTTTTCTTAATCCATCAACTAACCTCGCCCGGTAATCCCTGTCTTCAGGATGGAAAGTTGTATTTGGATCACGAACCGTCGAGTTATACTCTTCCCTGTCATAACCAACTATAGAATAAAAAGTTGAATTTGCATACTTAAGATTGAACTCACCGTCGTAAAAAGCAATTCCGTCATCTGCTGAGAAAAGAGTATCTTGTATAGGATATCCGTTTCAGAATACTGTTTCATAACAAGGTCCTTCTGCTCCTCCAGATCGGAATTTGATTTCATCAGGTCTTTATTGATCTTTTCCAGTTCCTTACTCTTTAAAATAAGTTCCTTGTTAATTTTCCTCATCCTCAGGAAGCAGCAAACAGCTATCACAGAGATTATTACAAGCACCCCTGAAAGGGCAAGAAGAAAAGGAAGTAATCTCTGGGATAATAATGGAATTGAATTCAGTGCCAACAGAGAGTGACTGTTACCTGCTCCAAAAGCCACTAATGGGATAAGGAGACACAGGCACATAATAATCCACAGCAGAAATTTGCCGGATTGCCCTACTCTATCTTTCCGGATCTCTCTTTCCATCCTCTCAAATCAACCTTTAATCAGACTATTTCGACATTATGACGTAAGCAAATATAATTATTCAAATTATATTTGCTTCAGATTTTTTAACAAAATGTATAACTGGATGACAGAATTATGCATAATTATCAAGAAACACCTTACAATCGACTGTAAATATCCTTTTTGTCGCTCGTTTTAAAAACAAATTTTATCTAAAACAGGCATCACAACTTTTAAATGTCTTTCATAAACCCCTCAGAAAACTGAGCATATTTAAGAAGGTATCGTCTTTTAATCCCAGCCTGAATAGTATCTCCCTGCACTGAAAAGATTATAGCCCGTTAGCAGGATGATCTGGTATTCCTGTAACACCGTCTTTCTGGATGTCAACATTATAGGTTCTGAGCGATGATTTTCCCTAAAATTCGTGTATATTCATAAGTCAAACCCGGTTTTGCAGATCGGGTAATTGAAATTTTGAATTATTTTGGTAATAAAAAATGCGTAAGCTGAAAAACAGTGAACTCAACAGAAAGAGTGTAGAGGAGTTTAGGGAATCAGTAAAATCACCTTTTATTATTGTTCTCGATAATGTAAGGAGCAACAATAATGTTGGATCAATATTCAGGACCTCTGATGCCTTCCTTACAGAAGGTATTTATCTTTGCGGCATAACTGGCAGGCCTCCTCACAGGGAGATCAACAAGACAGCCCTGGGAGCAACTGAAACTGTAATGTGGAAATATTTCAAAACTACTATTGAAGCTGTATCAGAGCTTAAGGCTCTTGGCTACAAGATTGTTGGTATTGAACAGGCTGAAGGTTCGGTTGACCTGGGATCATTCAGGGTAAAAAAAGGTGTCAGCTACGCTCTTGTCTTTGGTAATGAAGTGAATGGCGTCGATCAGAAGATACTGGATGAGTGTGATTATGTAGTGGAGATCCCACAATTCGGCACAAAACATTCTTTCAATATTGCTGTCAGTGCAGGTATAGTTTTATGGGAACTGACTAAAACTGTAGATGAATCCCGCTCAACATAAAAAAAACAGGGGCGTCGCAAGCAAGGCCCCTGTTAATATTTCTATAAAAAATTCTTACTGAACAATAGTTCTGAATGCATCATCAGCCCAGAATTTAGCAAATTCAAGGTCAGTTTTTGCATTGGCTTTCCAGACAGAATTAATGCTAACAGCTTCACGCAAACCTGCGAGCATATAATTCCTGTCATCGGTACGTGCTCCGATAACTGCTTTCAGGTATGGAATTCTCCCTTCACATGTTTCAGTGGTTCTGTCAAGAGTGGCTTTTGCCTGTGTTACATTACCTTCCAGAAGTTGTGCAAGAGCAGCATTGAAACATGGCGCAGTACCAAAATAATTCACAGCAGCATCATACTGTCCTTTTGTTATTGCGATAACACCAAGTCCCCATTTTGACTCATCAGTTGCAGTAGCCATTGAGTTGAAATATTCTTCAGCTCTTACGAGTTCGCCTTTTACCAGGTAAGCGAAACCAAAGTTGCTCTTAACAAAATCATTATTATTGATATTCCTGGCTCTCTCAAGTGCTGTAATAGCCTCGTCAACTTTACCCTGAATAAGAAGTATGTAACCAATGTTATTTGCAGCACGGATACACTGTGGATGGGCTTCAAGAGCTATTCTGTATATTGAAAGCTTTTCATTATTATCCTGTACAAGGGTCGCAGCGTAGAGCATCTCTTCAAGGTTCAGAACTTTAGGATCCGCTTTTATCTGAGCAAGGATCTGTTCATCAGAACGTCCTATCTTATCAACATCAATAACCATCTTTGATCTTCTAAGCTTCGGAAGGATGTCTGTCTTCAGAATTTCAAATGCTGAAGACATATTTCTTATCTCTCTTTCACGAACTTCTGGATCGGAATACATGGAGAGTACGCGAAGAATAAGGTCTTTATCCTGCATGTTTGAATTTTCTACCTCTGTTTTGAAACCTTCCCAGTCTTCGGGGGTAGTAACTGAGTTGAAAAATCCATCAGTTTTTGCAGCTTCAATCTTACTAAATTCCTTTTTAATAAAGTTGTCAGCAGATGTTCCCCTGTTTCCTGATAATCTTTCGTTAAAATCAAAACTACCATCTGGTGAAGCATATGAGCTAATATTAGCTGCTTTGAACTGCCTGTCAGGATCTGCTTCTACAGCCTGTATATAATTCTTAAGCTGGACAATATCGTCAGCCCTAAGTTCTGAAGAACGAATATCTGATCTGTTAATAACATAGTTTATATCAGCCATCTGTGATTCAGGAGTTATCCTTGAAAAATTATCCTCCATCATAGTGGCTCTTGCATGCTTATGTACAAGTGTTGATGTTGCAATAACTCCATCAGCTAATTTTACCGGTTCAAAATCAAGGCTTTTTGCACCTCTTACTGCATTGATCCTTAGCATAAGCTCTGACACCTTCATATCTTCCTTATAAGGAACAGCAGCTGTGTAATTGAAATTCCCGCCAGCATAAGTTATAACCTGATTATTAGCCTGAACCTTCTCACCCTGAAGAATCTGTACCCTGTCAAAAGCAGTCTCTCCATTGGCATAGGTCAATACAGGTGTAGCTGTCAGTGTAGCTTTCTTGTCAAAATATTTTTCCGGGAATACTCCCTTTATTGTAACATTAACAAGGCCTGCATGGGTTTCAAGTACTTGCGGGGTAACCTCATATTGTATCAAGCCTGCGTTCTTCTTCATCTTATTCAAACCACTGCAACCGGTCATAATAACCGCTGCCAGAATAAGGATAAAATAGCTTTTGATTTTTTTCATAGTAATAAAAAGTTATTTGTTTAGATCTTCTTAAATGAAATTAATTGAACAATATACAAAATTATCTGCAAATTTAAAAAAATAGTTGGGAGTAACAGACAAATCTAAAAAAAAATTACAAGATCAGGGTATTGATCCCGACAGGATAATCATGATTGAATATGGCATCCGTTATCATACTATAATGCTTTTCGTGTTCAACAAAATCTATCCCGTTGACATCTATTACAAGATAACGGTTTTCCCGGTTCTGCCTGAAAAACCTGAAATAACTGTCCTGTATCTTCTGAAGGTATTCTTCCGTAATTGTTTTCTCATATACACGACCCCGCTTTTCAATATTGCCCAGCAGTTTTTCTGTTGTCAGGTGCAGATAGACATAAATATCGGGTTTGGGCAGCGAACCGTATATTATATAAAAGATCTGGCGGTAAAGATTATACTCATCACCTTTCAGGGTTGAAGATGCAAAAACAAGCGACTTCATGAAATAATAATCAG